>Ga0213828_1000023_pt1 | contig 311878 bp, 279 predicted proteins | sample MC6MC0897MG_FD_180664 | JGI IMG/M metagenome (GOLD analysis project Ga0213828, IMG submission 180664) | Enriched soil aggregate microbial communities from Iowa State University, Ames, United States - MC6-MC0897-MG | ecosystem: Environmental > Terrestrial > Soil > Unclassified | place: USA...
TTTGGTTCGGATGCCCTTAATGCTTTATCAACGAACGGTGTCTTTAATTTTTTCTTTTTCTTAATGTTGGTTGCTTTTGGAGCTTCTTTTTTGGGGGCATTTGAAATTAATTTACCAAGTTCATGGGTAAATAAGATGGATGCAAAATCTGATAAAGGCGGATGGGCTGGTATATTCTTTATGGCAGCAACTTTAGCTTTAGTATCTTTTTCTTGTACTGGACCTATTATCGGAACTTTATTGGTACAGGCAGCTACAAGTGGAGCTTTGTTAGGTCCGGCTGTAGGTATGTTTGGATTTTCTTTTGCATTAGCTATACCTTTTGCTCTTTTTGCATTATTTCCTAGTGCTATGAAAGCCATGCCTAAATCAGGTGGTTGGCTTAACAGTGTTAAAGTTGTTTTAGGATTTTTAGAATTGGCATTTGCATTGAAATTTCTTTCTAATGTTGATTTAGCTTATCACTGGAACTGGTTCGACCGTGAAGTCTTTTTGTCTTTATGGATTGTTATATTTGGTTTAATGGGACTGTATTTACTTGGAAAAATCAAATTTTCTCATGACAGTAATCTGCCACATTTGTCAGTAATCCGTACGTTCATAGCTATTATTGTACTATCGTTTACGGTATACATGATTCCTGGATTATGGGGTGCTCCTTTAAAATCAATAGCTGCTTTTTTACCGCCACAAAGCACGCAGGACTTTGATTTAAATCAAGGCTCATTGATTGGTGGATCGCATGTAACAGACGTTTCTAAACGCAAATATTCAGATTTATTTCATGCACCGCTGGGCTTAAATGTGTTTTTTGATTACGAGGAGGGTTTACAATATGCTAAAACCCATCATAAAATGGTTATGCTTGATTTTACAGGCCATGCTTGTGTTAATTGTAGGAAAATGGAAGCTAATGTTTGGACAGATGTGCAGGTTCGTTCATTTTTGACAAATAATGTCGTTATCATCCAACTTTATGTTGATGACCGCACTGAGCTTGCTGTTGAAGATCAACAAAAAACGAGTTCGGGAAAATTGTTGAAGACAATTGGAAGTAAGTGGAGTTATTTACAATCGAGTCAGTTTGAATCCAATTCACAACCTTTTTATGTGCTTATGAATCCTGCAAACCGTCAGGTTTTGGTTAAACCAAAAGGTGCTGATTATGATGCTACTACTTATCTAGCCTATTTAAATGAAGGTTTGAAAGCATTTTCTTTGATCAAATAGTATAATATAACTCATTTGATGAAAAAATGTTTTTATTCCAAAAGAAAAAAGGTTTCATAAAATTGGATTTCTGTTAAATTTAATCTTACTTTTACATCGTTTAAATCATTAGCTATCAAATAGCAGCTTTAGTGGTTTATGTGTAGGGTTAATAGTGAATTATAACATGAAGAAAGCATTCAATCTGGGGTTGTTCCTTGGATTATTATCGGTAACATCTCTTGCATTACAATCGTGCAATGAAGGTGGGAGTAAAAAGACAGATTCGGTTACTATTGGAACTGTTGATAGTATAGATGATATCGATGATTTAAATAAAGATACTGTCGAGAAAGAGATTAAAAAGGATACAATTGCTGTAAAGGGTAAAAAGAGTATTCTTCATCATGAAGTTGATACGGCGAAATTATTAACCGACTCTGTGTCTCCTCGTTATATTTATTTGACTTTTGATGATGGACCTTTAAATGGCAGTCAATTTATTGATTCAATAGCTACAGCAAAGAATATTAAGATTAATGCTTTTTTAATTGGAAAGCATGACCGAATGAGTAAGGGGTTGCATAAATATTATGAACGTTATATGAACAATCCGCTGGTGGATTGTTATAATCACAGTTACAATCATGCAAATAATAAGTTTACTTATTTTTATAGCAACGCAGAATCAGCGTATGAGGACTTTGATAAAAATGAAAAAGAACTGAATCTTAAACATAAGATTGTCCGTTTACCAGGACGTAATATTTGGTACTTTGCAGATCGTAAACGTATTGATATGCAAAGTGGTTCAAGTACGGCCGATTTATTATACCAAAATGGTTACCGCTCTATGGGATGGGACTGTGAATGGAAAAAGGGTAAACCTTCTGGTATGCCAGTCGAATCGGTGAGTTTTATATATCGTCAGATAAATAATAGATTACGTAACGGCACCTCATTTTCGAAGAATAACGTTGTTCTGTTGATGCATGATGATATGTTTCAGACAAGAAAAGCACAGAAAATGTTAAGTGATTTAATCGATAGTTTGAAGTTACATCCAAATTACGAATTTGCACATATGCGTGATTATCCGAAACAGAAATAAAAAATAAGGCTACAATTTGATTGTAGCCTTATTTTTTTAGTTTTGCTTTCTTAAATATTTTGTTAAAATCACAATCGTCTGACCATCGATTTTTCCTTCAATTTGTTCTGTATTATCGAACACAAGTCTAATATTCTTCACGACTGTACCTAAAGTCGCGCGGATTGAAGATCCTTTTACATCCAATGTTTTAGTAAGGACTACAGAATCCCCGTCAAATAATTGTTGACCGATACTATCTAAATGAAACTCGACATATCCATCATTTTCATGATCTCCTGTTTGTTTTGCCCATTCTAACGTTTCGTCATCCAGATACAAAATATCTAACGCATCAGAAGCCCAACCTTCGTTTTTTAAACGATTTAACATGCGCCACGCAGCTACCTGCACTGCTGGTACTTCAGACCACATGGTATCGGGTAGGAATTTCCAATATTCAGCTTCTAATTGTGTAGTTTTATTTAACTGATCGGCACATTTCTGACAAACAACAATCGTGTTTTCAGCTGTAGCTTGTAACTCAGGGGGCAATGTATATAATGTTAAATTATCAGTTGCTTGACTCAATTCACATTTATTTCCCGCTCTCTCGAATAGTTGATTTTCTAGTTTCATTTAAATTTTGGATAAGTTGCAAATGATTTAGGTGCAAACATAATGAATATTTATAATTCTAAATTATAAAAGGTTAACATAACAAATCAAAAAATGCTTAATAATTGGAATATAATTTGCGATGCTGTATACGATAAAATGCGTATCTTATTTAATATTAATTGAAACTAACTTAAATTATATCAATATGAAATGGCAAGGAGGTAGAAAAAGTGACAACTTCGAAGATAGGAGAGGAATGTCAGGTGGTCAAAAATTAACTTTGGGCGGTGTAGGTGGGATTATTGTCTTAATAATTGGTTTTTTAATGGGGGGAGATCCATCTCAATTATTACAGCAGGCTCAAAATATGACGGGCACGGAGCAGACTGGACAGCCACGGGAAATTAGTGCGGAGGAGGCTAAATTAACAGACTTTTCACGTATCGTTTTATCAAGTACTGAGGATGTGTGGACAAATCTTTTTAAGACTCAGCTGGGTAAAAATTATGAACCTACAAATTTAGTTGTTTATGATGGAGGTACCGAAACCAATGGTTGCGGAATAGGAAAAGCATCTTACGGACCTTTTTACTGTCCTGGAGATCATAAAATCTATTTAGATTTAACTTTTAATCAAGAGTTGACGACCAAATTTGGTGCTAAAGGTGAGTTTGCTCTGGCTTATGTAATAGCACACGAAGTAGGGCATCATATACAACAATTAGTGGGACTTTTACCTCAGACAAACAGCATGAGGGGAAAACTAAGTGAAGTTGAAAATAATAAAATTTCTGTCATGACCGAATTGCAAGCTGATTTTTATGCAGGAGTTTGGGCACATCATGTTAATAAATTATCTGATATCGAGATTGACTATAATGATATTTTAGATGGTATGGCGGCAGCTGAAGCAGTTGGAGATGATAAATTACAAACACAAGCTCAAGGCTATGCGGTACCCGATTCTTTTACACATGGTACCTCAGCTCAGAGACGAGCTTGGTTTAAGAAAGGTTATGATTCTGGTGATATGCAAGCTGGAAATACCTTTCAAGATCCCAGCTTAAAATAAAACTTATTGGACGAGAAGATTACAACCACGTATATCACTTTGATCAAAGCGACCTAAGACTTCAAAAGATCCATCATCATAGATTTTTCCGAGGTCTTGGGTTGCAATAAAAGAACACGAATATCGATTTGCTAAGTCAATAACATTGATAGCACCTGTTTTTTTATTTTCAGCAAGAGTTAGCGGATCATTTGTTTCCCGAATTAAGATCTTCATCCAGTTGGGGTGTCTGAATATCCCGTTACCATATGAATAGCCCTGTGATAGCAATTCAGTCATTCCATATTCCGAATGTATTCCTGGAACTTGAAAGCTTTTACTTAATAAATCATGAATTTCCTCACGGACCATTTCTTTACGTTTTCCTTTCATTCCCCCAGTTTCCATAATGATTAACTCCGGAAATGTCAATTCATATTTTTCAATAAAATCAAGCAGTGCAAATGTCACACCGAATAGCAAGGTTTTCGTGCCTTTAGCTTTTAATTTTATCAGGGTTTGATAAAGTTCTTCATGATTGTATAAGAAATAGTCACTTTCGGGTTGTTGACTATGTTGCATTAAATCATTGATCATGTAGATCAATGAAGAACCTGTTCGTTCTAAATAGGATGGAAGTAGCGCCAAAATGGCAATGTCGTCTATTTTTCCATAAAACTGTTCAAAAGCAGTGCGAAAGCTTTTTTCATATACTTCTTTTTTAGCTACAAGATGCTTACTTGTGGTGATTCCTGTTGTACCTGAGCTTGTGAATACCATCTCAGGACTGAAGTTGTCAGCTATAATTTTTTGAGATTTGAACAGTTCGATTGGCAGAAACGGAATTTTCGTGTAATGATCAATTGTATGAATTTTCTTATTTAAATATTGCACATACTGTCTGTAAATGCTTGTTTTTTCCACTTGAAAATGAAAAGTTTCCAAGCAAATTTCATTAAATTCTGTTTCATTTTGAATAGCAAATACCCGATCCCAGTTCATACGATTAAAATTTCAGTGCAAATATAGACATATAAAAGCTTTTACAATAAAAAAAGGTCCTTGATCACTTCAAGAACCTTTTTTATTGTATTATATATATTTTTTATACCATACCACCATCTACAGGCAATACTTGTCCTGTGACATATGTTGAAAGGTCCGATGCAAGAAATAGACATGCATTTGCAACATCTTCTGCTTGACCGGCGCGTTTCATAGGAATACCAGCTTCCCACCCAGCAACAATTTTAGGATCTAAAATATCCGTCATTTCTGTGCGTATAAAACCTGGAGCAACCACGTTTGATCTAATATTTCTTGAACCTAATTCTTTCGCCACTGATTTAGAAAAACCTATAATACCAGCTTTCGAAGCGGCATAATTAGCTTGACCAGCGTTTCCTTGTACACCTACTACTGAACTCATATTGATGAAAGATCCTTTACGGTTTTTCATCATGATTTTAGAAGCTGCTTTAGTGACATTGAATACTGACTTTAAATTTACATTGATCACATCATCCCAGTTTTCCTCAGTCATACGCATTAACAAACCATCTTTTGTTATTCCAGCATTATTGACAACCACATCAATAGTTCCAAAATCTGAAACAATATCATTGATGAGTTTTTCAGCCTCATCAAATTTTGATGCATCTGAACGATAACCTTTTACAGTAGTTCCAAAAGCCTGAAGTTCTTGTTCTAAAGCTTGGCCTTTTTCCACAGATGATAAATATGTGAATGCTACATTTGCACCGTTTTGGGCAAATACTTCAGCAATTTTTCTTCCTATTCCTTTTGATGCTCCAGTAATTAGAGCTGTTTTTCCTTCAAGTAGTTTCATTCTTATGTATTATATGTAATAAGGGTGCTTGCAAAAATGTTAAAAGTATACTACAATCGCAACACTCGGATCAATTTAATTCGTTAATTCTAAATAATAATTTGAATTAACATTACCCAGGGTCTTTATAATACTCCTATTGTAATGCTAGTAGCTATTCATAAAAATGGCTGTGTTAGGGAATTCTTAATAATAGTATGGTATTTTTGAATAAGTGATTTTAAAAAGTACAGTTTTTTGACAAAAGGATTGCGTTAATATAAAAATCTATATTAAATTTGCATCAATCACGAAGACATGAGTAAAAAAACAAAAAATACCAAAGAGGTAGACGTCGTTTTAATTGGCGCAGGTATCATGAGCGCAACTTTGGGCACACTTATCAATGAGTTAAGCCCAGATATTAAAATAGAGATTTTAGAGCGCTTGGATGTTGTTGCAGCAGAGAGTTCGGATGCATGGAATAATGCTGGAACTGGTCACTCTGCATTATGTGAGTTGAATTATACCCCACAACAAGCGGATGGTTCTGTAAAAATTGATAAAGCAATCAGCATTGCAGAACAATTTGAGGTTTCCAAGCAATTTTGGACCTATTTAGTTGATAAAGGGGTCATAACAAAACCTGAAGATTTTATTCGCTCAGTACCTCATATGAGTGCTGTTTTTGGCGAAAAAGATATTGATTTTCTTCGTAAAAGATATGATGCACTATCCAAGAATAACTTGTTTAAAGGCATGGAATATACCGAAGATAAAGCTGTTTTGAATGAGTGGATTCCACTTATGATGAAAGGTCGTCCTGCTGATGATAAAATTGCGGCAACGAAAATGATCTTAGGAACTGATGTGAACTTTGGCGCTCTAACGCGTGATTTGGTACAACATCTAGATGCAAAAGATAATATTACATTACATCTTACACAAGAAGTCCGCGACATTGAACGGAATGACAATGGCACTTGGGAGTTGGAAGTTAAGGATTTGAAAACTGGAGAGAAAAGAACAATTAATGCCAAATTTGTATTCATTGGTGCTGGTGGACATTCTTTATTGCTGTTAGAAAAATCTGGAATTCCAGAATCAAAAGGATATGGTGGTTTTCCAGTTGGCGGACAGTGGTTACGTTGTGTGAATGAGGATGTTATTAAAGATCATAACGCTAAAGTATATGGTAAAGCATCTATCGGTGCTCCTCCGATGTCTGTTCCACATCTTGATACCCGCTATATTGATGGTAAGCAGGCCTTATTATTTGGTCCATATGCTGGTTTTTCTACTAAATTCTTAAAACAAGGTTCTTACTTTGATTTACCTGCATCGATTAAGTTGTCGAATATTAAACCGATGTTATCCGTAGGTCGGGATAATATGGATTTGACTAAATATTTGATTTCTGAGGTGATGAAGAGTCCAAAAGATAAATTGGATGCTTTGAAGCAGTTTATGCCTACGGCAAAATTAGAAGACTGGAAAATTGAGGTTGCTGGTCAACGTGTTCAAGTAATCAAAAAAGATGCTAAACATGGTGGTGTTCTTGAATTTGGAACAGAAGTTGTATCCGCAGCAGATGGTTCTATTGCAGCCTTACTAGGAGCTTCACCAGGAGCATCGACTTCTGTCGCTATCATGATTAAATTACTGAAAAGATGTTTTCCTGAACGTGCAAAAGCAGACGAATATCGCAAGAAATTGCGTGAAATGATTCCTTCACATGGGCAATCATTAAATGATAATGTTGAACTGTGTGAAGCCACTAGAAAGCGTACACATACTGCATTAAAATTAGAGAATTTTAAAGATTAATTTCTTTTCACCATACTTATGGGGTGCTTGAAGTATTATTTACTGTTACAGGCTGAGATTATACCCAATAACAACAATTGCTCATCACAGTGAGCAATTGTTGTTATATACCTGATCCGGATAATGCTGGCGTAGGGATTTTAATTTCACAAATCGTGCATTTATAGCGACTCCCTAAGTGTGTATTGTTTTTATTTTACACACATATTAAATGCAGTTAAATCAAATTTTAAACGATTTTTTTCAGCAGGTTAAAGCGACATCCCTCGCAGAATGGCTAGCAGTAGGCTTTGGTATATTGCAGGTTTGGTTTGCAAAGTCCAATAAACCTATTAATTACCTTTTTGGTATTTCTGGTATTGTGATATCCATTTACGTTTTATATTTCGCAAAACTATACGGTGAAATTGCCTTGAACATGTATTACTTATTAATGAGTATTTATGGTTGGATTTACTGGCAACAAAATAGTAATCATCAACATATCATATCGACCGCATCACGTAAGGATTGGATTATTGTCTTATTGATATGTATTATAGGATTTACCATATTCTATTTCGGATTGTTACATGCTACAGATTCAGATGTTCCGCTATGGGATGCCTTGGTATCTTGTACTGCATGGGCAGGCATGTGGTTGCTGGCAAAGCGGAAAATAGAAAATTGGATATTATTAAATATTAGTAATCTCATGGCGATCCCTTTGCTTTATCATAAAGATTTACTACTATTCGCAGCACTGACTGTATTTTTATTTGTGATGGCTTTCTTTGGTTATTTTAACTGGAAGAGAATTCTTAAACATGAACTAACATATGATACTTACTCAAGATCAAATTAATCTGATAAAAGACCAACAACAAGAGGCAATTTCTTTAAAAAGGATGACTGCAAAGCAGTTAGATTTAGTATTTCGTGAAAAGTGGTTTAAAATTTGGGTTCCGAAATCTCTTGGGGGACTGGGATTAACTCTTTTAGATGGAATGAAATTTTTAGAAGAATTGGCCTATCATGATGGTGGTTTGGCATGGACAATAACTTTATGTTCGGGAGCTAATTTATTTGTCGGTTTTATTGATCCGCAAATAGGAAAAGAAATTTTTCAAAATCCGGAAGTTTGTCTGGGAGGAAGTGGACGAGCATCTGGATATGCAGAAAGAGCGGATGGGGGATATCGTATTCATGGTCATTGGAAATATGCCACTGGTGCTCCGCATTTAAGTCATTTTACCGCCAATTGTATCATTACGGAAGATGGTAAACCTGTGCTCGATAAAAACGGTCAGCAAGTGATCCATTCGTTCTTTTTTGATCGGGATGATGTATTGATTCATTATGATTGGGATACTTTTGGATTAGAATGCACGGCTAGCCATAGTTTTTCTGTTGAAAATCATTTTGTGGGAAACTCTCGCAGTTTTTTGATTAATGAATCTGAAAGTACCTGGCCTGATTTTCTTTATCAGTATCCGTTTATTCCTTTTGCGGAATTAACCTTGCTGAGCAATTTTATTGGGATGTATAATAGATTTATTGATCTTGTTGAAAAATATTATATTTTAAAATCTCAAGATGCAGATTGGTTAAAGGACAAAGGTAAAAATCTGTTTAAACGTTTGGATGAGATGCAATGTGATTTTAATGAAAGTAAGCGTCAAATTTATTGTTTGACAGAAGAATCTTGGGGTAATATATTGCTGGGGATTGAAAACGTTGAGATTTATGAGAAAATCGCAGTTACAAGCCGCAACTTTGTATCAGCTATTAAAAATAATACTGTGGAATTATTCCCTGGCTGCGGAATAGGTGCCGCGCAACGCGAACAGGAAATGAACATTGTCTTTAGAAATATTTTTACTGCAACTCAACATAGCTTGTTGCAGCAATAAGACGATTTGTAATTCTTAAAATGTTGTAATTGTGGTTATTGATTTTCAATAGCTTTCTTTAAGTTTATTAAACGCACATAGGAAGGACATTTTTCTAACTCTCTGTTCCAGCGATCAAGTGCCGCTAAGTTTGCCTGCAGAAATTTAGGTAAATCAAAGATATGCATATCCACGGTAATTTGTATTTCATTTGGTAATGAAACCGTATTAAAATATTCTTTTAGTTCTTCAATAGTCATGCATCAAAGATAAAACTATAATGTGACAGAAAAAATTTATGAATGGACAATATTGTAGTTTAATCATCTATATTTATAAGGAATACTGTATTTTAACTGCATGATTATAGAAAAAAGTACTCCTCACGATTTGTCTGCACATATGGAATTGTATGAGCAGGCAATTGCCTATCAACATGCTTTAGGAAAAGTGAATTGGAAAGGATTTGAAGCTCGAGCTGTACTTGAAGAGATAAAAAATGGACAACATTATAAGATTGTTCTGAATAATCAAATCGCTTGTGTCTTTTTGTTAACAACTTCAGATCCTATTATATGGCAAGAGAAAGACAAAGATCCGGCAATTTATATTCACCGTATCGCTACAAACCCACTTTTTAGAGGTCAGAATTTCGTTATTAAGATTATAGCATTTGTTAAGGCTCTGGCCAGAGAGCGAAGTAAATTCTTTATTAGAATGGATACTACGGCGGGAAATGAGCGATTGAATCAATATTACGAGAAATGTGGTTTTACAATTGTCGATGTAGTTCGTATTAAAGAAGCTATTGATATGCCTGCTCATTATCAAAATAATTCTTTCACATTATTCGAAATGCTGTTATAGCGTATTTTCATAAGCTGTTTATAAAGGAAGGCTCACTTCTTTCTGATAAAAAAGTTATAATAAAAGTTTCAGGAGTGGTTTCTTTGCAATTTTAGTCTTAATCCTAATTTTCCCCCCAAGTATGCCATTGGGATATAAGCTATGATCAGATCTAGTACTGTGTACCACATTGGAGAGGGCAGCATAAAGACACTTGCTACACCACCTGCTAAGAAAAAGACAGCTATTATAAACGCAAAGCTAAGTTTTTTCCCTTTGACTAACCAGGTTGTTATACATGCTCCGACTAAAGTTCCGATGGCATGTGCTAAAAAAGGAAAGACAAAATGCTTTGGTTCAAACATATGCATTGATGCTTTTAGTCCTTCTGTCGTGGTTACATCTGCACCATCTGGTGGAGGTATGATAGAACTACTGATTGTAATAAATATCATATTAACTATACTGCCAATGACCACGCCCGCCACTATCGCTAATAAATTTCTCAAAATAGTATTCATAAATCGATTTTTAGGAGATGAAATTTATAATTGACGCTTTCTCAATTATCGTATTGATGTTGCAAGTCTACTAAATTTAACATATTTTCAGGATATTACTTGCTATAAAAAATTGAAAGTTAACCGAACTAGCACCGTCTAAAAATCACAAATTGATTTTAATATTATTTAGTTTTTAGGGTATAATTTTTTGAAAGCATTATATACTGCCTGGTGTACGATCGTTGCATGTAATTCGGTTGGTAAGTAATCAAATGACAAATTGATATTATTGTTTTGCTTTAATGATTGTGAAAACTTTATTGATTCATTATACATTTTTATATCTTCATCTTTATTTGGAACTCCTAAATAAACGCTAAGTGATTTTTTGATGTTAGTATTTAATAAATTTGCCGTTTCAAATAAGAGCTTTTGCTCTCCCCACCATAAACTAGGCGCAATAATAATATATTTAGTAAATAAATCAGGTTGTTTTAAGAGTATTTCAGACGCTAATAGACCAGCTAATGATTCTCCAATAACAGTACGGTCTTTATTGGCGTTATATTTATTTTCCATGTAGGGCTGTAGTTCCTTTTGAAGAAATGAAATGTAAGCTCCAGATTTTCCGTATTGTGGAAAATTCTCTTTTTTAAAACCTTCTTTTTCCAGGAAGTCCAAGTTGGACACTGCAAATGTGAAATCTCTCTTTCTATTCGTATTTTCGATACCGACAACAATTGATTTTGGAAACTGCGCAATCCAGGGTTGTGTATAATAGCGAACGATTCCAAGTATATGAATAAAATCTTCTTCTATGCCACCATCTAATATGTAAATTATTGGATATTTAATTGTATCAGCAACATTATATCCTTCTGGTAGATATATGTTTATTTTCCTATTTTCTTTGAGTATTGTAGAGTATATCTGATCAGTTTGCCCGATCGTAATTTTTTTTTGAGCAGATAGGTTATTTGCCGTAAACATGAACGCAATGAATAGTTGAATGTATTTCATCAATAGCTGTGTTGTGTTAAAGACACTTACTTTTGGTTTTTGCAAAGACAGAAGTAAGTGTATAAAAAGATTGTTAAAATTACGAGATTATAAAATAGCTTTTAAGTGATAATCGTGTTTTTTTATTTTAATCTAATTAATCGTTCAAAATTAGCGGAAAACAGGGGTTTTAGTCTTTTAGGATTTACTTTACTTTGTGTTATTAATTTAAAATTTTATTATACACGTTTTACATGACTAGATTGATTATGACTTTGGGCTTATTATTTACTTCTATAATGAGTTTTTGTCAACAACTGGAAGTTAGTATCATCCAAGGAGGGGAAATAATCTCCAGCACTTTTGATCAGTATAAACTTGCTAAATCTCCATTCACTTTTCAACTAAAGTCAGAAGGGATGGAAGGCTTTTTAGTAGGGGCAACATTGGATAAGGACGTTTATCTCGCAGCATTGGGAATTATCGATCATGAAGTTTCATGGTTTGAAAATACTGGAATGGCAGATGAGCAATTTAATCCAAATCAAACTTTAACGTTGAGTAATGATGTACCAAGTTACTGGTATTTTACATCAGCTCAAGATCATCGGTTTGATCCGAATGCAAAAGGTACTGCTAAAAGTTGGACAGGGAATCGTACTATTGACAAAATCGATATTTTGGAAGCAGATAAATTGATGTCAGTTACAGATTTAACACAACCAATTTACGTCATTTTTTATCAAGCTGAATATGATGAAAATTATAGTTTAGTAGATAAAGAAATAGTTTTTAAAGGTGAATTTACTTTTTTGTAAAAGATGTAATTTTCCTTACTGACGAGCCTTGTAAGTGGTATTGACAATCGTTTTTAAATTATATTATTTATTCGCAGATTTCTTTGTTTTCAATTCCTGTATACAATAATTAAACACTATAAGCATTTGATTGTTATGTATATAAGTAATGAAGAGATTTTTATGGAGAATGATAAAAAAAGTTTGAATGCGCGTGTTGTTCGATACAATAAGCATTACGGATTTTTAGAAAATCCTCAAAAATTTAGCATAGAGAGTGATCCACATCGATTGGTAATAAGAAATTATGCTTTACGTAATAATAGACGTGAACTATATGAAGAATACATTCGAAATCAATATCCAGAAAAAGTAGTAAAAGAATTAGGAGAGTTTGATTCTTGTTTAATGTATTTAAAATTTTTAAATAAGGAAGAAGCCAAAAATTGGTTTCTATCGAATGATACAAAAGTAGTGGAGTCTGATATAGAAGCATTGGAAAATGATGCTATTTTGCGAATGCTTTTTGTTGAAGATGAACAGGATCAAAAGGACCTTTTAAACGCAGAACAATCCTATATTTTAAATCGGGTCACTCCAGAATCAATTTTGAAAATGCGTGATAATTTTTGGATTGATACGCGTATATGTTAGTCTTAATAACTATTGATTATAATAAAAGGAGGAAGTTTTAGCTTCCTCCTTTTATTATAATGTATTTAAATATCAGTTTAGAAATTTTATTATATAGCAGGTTCTTTACTTTCTTCAAGATATTTCTCCAGGCTATCATCAAGTTCATCCATCCATGCTGTATGATGAGTTTCTGCTTGAGTTCCATCTATGACCGATGTATAGATTTGATCTCGATAATTTAAAATATTATTTTCCTTGTCCTTTAACCAATTTTTAAACATGCTGGCCACTTTGTCAACATTAAAGTTTGGGTAATTTGTATAACTCATTAGATCTTTGATGTAATTTGTTTGAAAATCAACATGATCTTCTCCTGTTTTTGTAAGTGCTTCATCATCCATCCATTTTTTGATTTCTTTAATGCGTTCTTTTTTAGGTGGTAGCGGGATTTTTCCTAGCATGTAATCACGTGCAAACCAAGCTTGTGTATCAAACATATTGAAAGTATAATATTGATCTTGCATTCCTAAAAATATTAAACGTTCATTATGATTAAAGATTACTCCTTTAAACAAGTCATCTGGATATAGACAATTATTGGTTTTTAATCGCATATTATCAGGTAAAAATGGGAATTTATGTTGATAACCAGTACATAATATGACCGCATCAAACTCTTCTTGACTGCCATCTTCGAAGTACGCTATACTATCTTCGAAATGAGATAATTTTGCTTTCTCCTTTATGCCATCAGGCCAGTTGCACCCAATCGGACTTGTTCTATAAGCTATTGTCACAGATTTACTTCCGTGCTTGTAGCATTGTACGCCAATATCTTCAGCGGAATAACTACTTCCGATAAGGAGTAAGCGCTGATCTTTAAATTGGTCAGCACCTCTAAAATCATGTGCGTGCATGACTGCGCCAGGAAAATTCTCTATTCCTTTAAAGTAAGGGAGATTAGGGGTGGAAAAATGACCAGTACCAACCACTAAATAATCGAAAAATTCTTCAAAAGTTTCATTCTTTTTTAGATTATCAAAAATAACTCTAAACTGTTTTTTGTCTTCAATATAATCCACCCATCTTGCAACGGTATTAAATTGGATGTAATCTCTGGCGTTGCTTTGATTGATACGTCCCTGGATATAGTCAAAAAGTACTTCTCGCGGAGGGTAGGAGGATATTGTTTGACCGAAATGTTCTGTGAATGTATAATCAGCAAATTCAAGACATTCTTTTGGACCATTAGACCATAAGTATTTGTACATGCTACCATGTAGGGGTTCTCCGTATTTACCAACACCTGTCCGCCAGGTAAAGTTCCACATTCCACCCCAATTGTCCTGTTTTTCGTAGCATTTAATTTCTGGGATGGGATTACCTTTTTTCTGTTCCGATTCAAATGCTCGTAGCATAGCTAGCCCGCTGGGGCCAGCACCAATAATTCCAACTTTAAAATTTGTCATATAATATAATTAACATGTATACTCATCTAAAATAGATGAGTGCAATAATTCGTCTTTAAAATCGAATTTTTAATTCTAGACCATACTTCCAAATGAGTATGCAGATGAAGAGATTTTTTTATAATCTCTAAAATAGATGGCAAAAGCCAATAAGATACACAACTTATACTTTGTTGCGATAAGTAAATGACTAGAAACTATTTTTCAAAAAAAATATCTGTATGCTGTCAATATGGCTAAGATAACCAAAATTTGGATAGGTATCAAGGATTGGTCACATGTAACTGCTTTATTATTATGCTTTATTATTACGAATTTTGATCGTTGAAATTGTTTTTCATTTTGAGAAATGATCGAGATCAATTTTTTTATTTTGAGCAACTGCTCAGAAATATTGAGATCTGGAAAAGTTTATATATGCTTCAATATAAAATCTACCCTTAGTTCAACAGCTCCTATAGGTACTTCTATTACATTATAACCATTATCAAAATAAGTTTTTTTCATAATTTCAAATGTATAGAGAGCTTCTTCCCATGTTTGTTTTCTTTCATCGTCAGTTGTATAGATCTGTGCCCAAGGAGGAAGTATAAATACAGTGCTATTGTATTTATGGTTTTTGGCATTTTGAAGCATTTCAGTAGGAATTTTGAAGTTAATCATTTTTGCATAACAAAAGGTGTCTACTATACCGCGATCAAAGAAGTAAATGTTATCGTTCTTATTGGATATTGCCTGATAGCTTTTTACTGATGCATTAAGCAGTAATAAAGCATATAAATCTTTATTTTTCCAGGGTAAAGCATCTCCTCTTTTTAGTATCTGCTGTTTAATGATTGATCGGGCATCTTCTGCAACCGTAGAATATCCTTTAGACTTTAAAGCATCAATCAAGGTGGTTTTGCCCACTCCAGGCCCCCCTGTGATGACATAAAAGTTATTTTTACGTGTATTCATTTTGTTTTTGTGTATTAATAATTGTTATTTTTTGAAGGTAAGTTCTCGTACTGATTATAGTTTTTTGTTTGAGTAATATCGTAACGGATAGAAGGGGATTTGTAAAGTTAAGTAAATCATTAAATATGTAGGTTTTGAAATGGAAAATTTAAGAGGTGCCAAATAAAAAATATTTTGGAAAAATAAATATTTTAATACATTTGCATAATCAGTTATGTAATTGGTTATAATGTTTAGTATTTATTTTATCAATATGTCAAACTATTTAAAGAAAACATCTAAAAACACAAAAAGAACGCTACAAGAGATGAAAGATCGTGGTGAAAAAATATCGATGCTAACTGCTTATGATTATACCATGGCTTCCATAATTGATCAAGCAGGTATTGATGTTATTTTGGTAGGAGATTCGGCTTCGAATGTAATGGCCGGAAATAGAACAACATTGTCAATTACTTTAGATCAGATGATTTATCATGCGCAATCCGTAGTTCGGGCAGTAAAATCTGCGATGGTTATTGTTGATATGCCTTTTGGAGCCTGTTGTGGTAATCCTATGAAATCATTAGATGCAGCTGTAAGAGTGATGCAGGAAACTGGTGCCGACGCGATAAAAATTGAAGGTGGGCAAGAGGTTTCAGAAGATATTAAAAAGATTTTAGCAGCAGGAATTCCAGTAATGTCACATTTAGGATTAATGCCTCAATCTATTCATAATTATGGTAATTATGCTATTCGTGCTCGTAATGAGAAAGAATCTGAAAAATTGATTTCTGATTGCCTACTGGTGGAAAGTCTTGGTGTTTTTGGTATTTTACTGGAAAAAATTCCATCATATACTGCAACAAAGATTTCAGATATGCTAAAAATACCAACAATTGGAATTGGTGCTGGCTCTGGAGTGGATGGACAGGTTCTGGTCATACAGGATGTTATGGGAATGAATGATGAATTTTCGCCCAAGTTTTTACGTCGATACGCAGATTTACATACGGTAATGTCTGAAGCTACCCGTCATTATATTGAGGACGTCAAATCAGTTTCTTTTCCCAATCAAAGCGAAAGTTATTAGCGATAAGCAAGTATAAAATTATAAATCAAACAAATAGAATGGATTTTTTTAACAAGACAGGTAAAATGGCTTTAGGTAGCAGGCTTCGATTGCTGACCAATAAAGTAACAGAAGATGCTGCACAGATATACGAACTTTACCACGTGGAATTTTTACCGAAATGGTTTCCTGTTTTCTTTATTTTGGCTGAAGAAGGCGAAAAAACAATAACTGAAATAGCAAATGAAATTGGACATTCTCAACCTTCCGTTACGAAAATAATAAGAGAAATGACTTCTGCGGGATTGGTTGAAGATAACTTATTAACACATGATAAGCGTAGAAATGTTGTAGGTTTGACTGAAAAAGGAAAGAAGTTGAACGGTAAGATACGGGTTTCATGTCAAGATGTCGATGCGGCAATTGAAATGATAATCGAGGAAGCTACACATAATCTTTGGGAAGCAATAGAAGAATGGGAGTTTCTTTTGGAACAAAAATCACTGCTTAAGCGAGTAAATGAACAAAAAAAAATACGGGAAAGTCAAGCTGTAGAAATTGTTCCGTATAAACCGGAATATCAGGAGGCCTTTAGGTCGCTCAATGAAGAATGGATTTCTACTTATTTTGAAATGGAAGAGGCTGATTATAAAGCGTTAAATAATCCTCAAGATTATATTTTGGATAAGGGGGGGGTAATATTGGTCGCACTTTATAACAATAAGCCTGTAGGAGTTTGTGCTTTGATTAAAATGCATCAAGAAGATTATGATTATGAAATGGCTAAAATGGCAGTTTCACCGAGCGCACAAGGAAAAAATATTGGATTTCTACTGGGGCAGGCGGTATTAAAGCAGGCAAAGGAATTAGGAGCGCAAAATTTGTATTTAGAAAGTAATACGATTTTAAAGCCAGCAATTAATTTATATCATAAATTAGGATTTAAAAAAATAGCAGGACGAAATACGCCTTATAAACGTTGTAATATACAAATGGCGCTGCAGTTAGATCGTTCATATCAATAGATTGATTTCATTTTAAGTTTTAGAACTGTTGATCGACTTTAATAATTGTATATTATTTGACAGTATAGCTATGCTGTCAAATAATCATGACTATTTATGAAATTGATTCCTAAAAAAAATAATTCGTTTTATTTTTTTTGATGTGAAATTTTGATCTAATTATGAAGTTATGATTTAATCATAACTTCCGATTTGCGCGTTTATTGATTGCAATTAAAATATGTTAATCGATGTATTATTCGAAAGACAAACTAATTTTATTAAAACCTAGTCCTTTAAGTAAAGGGGTGAAAACATTTAGCGCATTTGCTCGGGTTTGTTGCAATATGTCTGATTTTTTTACCTCGGTTGCAATCTCCTTTTCCGCATTTTTATAGGCTTCATCTACAAGGTCAGCTTCTCGAAAGAATGCCATTTTGGTGTCGTAAACTCGGGAAGATTTATGATCTATCTTTATGTAGCAAATTTCAGGTAAAGGTAATCGCATAGAAACAGAGTCTCCAAAAACTTCAATATCTTCTTGTTTGACTTTTGTTAAATCGATACATCCAACGGCATCTGCTTTTATGATAAGTAGTACACTTGCGTCGGGTAAGAATGTTGTAATATTTTTATGTTCAACAACATCGCTAAATCTATATTTGACCAATTCAAGCTTGCCCATTGCTTCTATTCGCTCGATCAAAAGTTGATGTGTAGTAACTTTTGTAGTTTTGTTTTCAAACTTAGACCATAGCAACCATCCGAAGACCGCAATAATAGCTAATAAGAATATTACTTTTAAAAATCTTGCCATAACTTAATACAATCAATTTATAGACCAACAATTACTATATATATGTAAAATTTTTATTTCATTACGATTTTATGTGATGTATCATAGCTTATCGTATAAGTATATAATAAGCTACATTGGTTATTTGATGTGGGCATATTGTGCATAGAAAAGGTACAGAAGGCCTGTATGTTTAGTGGATCTAGTATCATCGTATACTTCGTGTTGTATGATCCTAGGCTAGTCCTTGTGTGGTGCAAGTGGGGTCCATATAGTCCTTGTTGTATGTTCCTAGTCTAGTCCTTGTGTGATCATTTAGTCCATGTTGTATGATCCTAGGGTTGTACTTGGGTGGAGGGGTGTGATCATAGAATTGATAGTGTATGATCCTAGATTAACCTATTGTTATTCTTTATAATAGGGTAGCTACATTGTTGAGGATTTTTGTTTATGTATTTTTTGTACTTGTTTTCAGTAAGCCATTTCTATAAAGATTCAGTGCTTCTTGCATGATGTGATTGATCGTAACTAAATCGAAGTCTGCGTTGGGATCAACATAAAAAACTTTCATTTTAGAACGATTTCCCGATTGAAGAGCTGGAATATCTAAATGTCTGCCTTCTACCATCATGATATAGGGAATATCTTTTTTTGAATCTATTGACAGATAACAAAATATTCTATTTTTATAGCAGAAACAGGGCATGCCCCATTTCTGCGTTTCTGTTATAAGCGGATCCAGTCTGAGAATAATTTCTTTTAATGCTAGTAAACAACTTTTTATTGGTTCTTTTTTACTGTGATAGTAATTCTCAACTGTTTCAAACATAATGAATAGTTATAGGTATTATTCGCAAATTTCTTTTAATCTTGATAAGGCTTTGGGCCAAGTTTCATCAAAGTAAGATAGGTATTCTTCTGTGGTATCTACTTTAACAGTTACATTTGTTATTCCATTATTTTCTTTAAAATGATAGTTCTCTGTACCTCCTGCCCAGCTTTCGACTGCAGGTCCCTCTGTGATTTCTATATCTCCATCCAATATTCCGTAATGATAAATGGAAACAAATTCATTAGGGATATTTTCTAAAATTTTAGCTACCATACCTTCACGTTTACCATCTTTATTTTGTCCAATAAAGTAAATTTTATCACCTTTATTCCATCCTCCTTCATAATCTGATGTAGGGTTGAATTCGGAAGTCCATAATTTATAGGTTTCTTTATCTAGCATTTTGTGAAATACTACTGAAGCTGGTGCTTGAATGTCGATTTGATATGTTTGGTTTTTCATAATTTATTTTTTTGGAAAATTTGGATCTGCTAATACTTCTTCAATCTGTTTAGTGTGTCTAGCACAGTGAGCGGCGATAAAAAGTAGGTTTTGATAACCATCAACTACGCCTGTTGGGTAGTCACTGATGTGATTGCGAAGGTCATCTATATTTGCATTTTTGATGTATAATAAAACAGGCTCTCTAGCTGCTAGAAAGTCCTTTATTGCTACTTTGCTATCTTTATATTTTCCTGTGGGTTGCAGTTCTTTTGGTGCCTGAAATTTTTGACTTCGATCAGTCATCATGTTTATGAGACCTTGATCAGTTGATTTGACTTCATTTTTCCGGTTAGGCTGTGGCGCTTTTCCCAATTCTTTTTTTGCCATTTCAAATAACAGACTTTCTGAGCGTATGATATGCTCTAGACATTGACCTATTGACCATTTTCCTTCTCCAGGACTAAATTGTAGTTGTGCTTCACTTAATCCTGATATGTCATCTTTTAATGATTTGGTTGTGTATTGAAAATATTGGATTAATGAATCAATATTTCCGTGCTGATTTAAAATGACAGGAGGGACATTTTTTTCAATTATTCGCGTAACGTTATTTATTACAGCAATTTTATCAGCAGCTTTGGCCGTGATACAGGGAAGAGTTATACTGACACCTAGTGTAAGCATAAATTTTATTAGTATTTTCATTTTTTTTTAATTGGTGAAGTGTGCAAATTCCATTGTTTTCTAGTATAAATTTTTTAAATCCTAACGGTAGACCGTTTATACTTGTTTCTATTTCAAACAATTTAGTTTTAACAATTATAACCTTATTTTGTTTAGCACTGCTTGCCATAAGACAAGAAATAAAAATACGCGTATTGATTAATAAAAATGAAGATTTAAATTTGAGAAAAGATTAAAACAATATTGCTCCATCTTAAATAAAATGAAGGATGCGCTGAATTTTGTTTAAGGATGACTCTGTATTGTATGATCATCTAATTATATGTATTATTGTAGCTAGGATAATCCTTATTTTTTATTTGACGAGAATAGGTGCAATCTTAATCTTTGATGGGAGCGCATCCATATTTCACAGGTAAGTCTACACGTCTGATGTGGGTTTTTTACGAAATTATTCTAATGCTACTATCACTCCTATTAGAATAGAGTTCAAGGTCATCTTTTCTTGAAATGTAGATTATTAAAATTGATATAATTATCTGAAAGCTGAATGAAAATGTAAGCCGTGAGAGGGAGATAGATTAGGGTAATTCTCAAATTAATAACGTAGATCGATAATTTAAATGCTAAAAAAGATTGTGGCATTCCTATTTAAATGGCGCAATAATAATTTATTAAAATAAATGAAAATAAAAACCTTAGTTACTTTGAAAGATTTTAGAATTGTCAAATCATGGTTAAATAGTACATATAAAACCTTTAAGTTTGGTCGTATTTGTACAGAGTCTCTACCAAAACGACAAACAGTACTTATTTTAAATAAAACTATAAATTGGCGTAGTCTCGGTCATAGTTTTATTTTTCTCTTTCTTTCGCATGCGACATTGGCGCAAAAAAAACCAGTAGAATATGTTAATCCATTTATTGGAACAACTAACTATGGTACGACTAATCCGGGTGCACAGGTTCCGCAGGGGCTGATGAACGTTTCGCCTTTTAATGTCATGGGGTCATCTTTGAACAAATTTAATAAGGATGCACAATGGTGGTCTACTCCCTATGAATATAATAATAAGTTTTTTACGGGATTTTCTCATGTTAACCTGAGCGGTGTAGGATGTCCAGATATGGGGAGTCTTTTGCTGATGCCAACAACAGGCCGTCTTGATGTCGATTATCGGAATTATGGAAGTACTTACAAAAATGAAAGTGCCGCACCGGGTTATTATACCAATTATTTAGATAAATATGGTGTGAAAACTGAAGCTACAGCGACACTACGAACAGGAATTTCCAGATTTACCTTTCCGAAGGGTAAAAGCCATATTTTACTTAATTTAGGTGAAGGGTTAACCAATGAAACGGGAGCTACGATGCGATTTGTTAACGATCGAGAGATTGAAGGTTCAAAGTTATTGGGATCATTTTGTTATGTTAATAATCAAGCTGTATATCCGATTTATTTTGTCTTAAGGTTGAGTAAGAAACCTTCGGAAAAGGGATACTGGAAATTTCAGAAGCAAGGAGAAGTTTGGGAAAACGATTGGAATAAGGATGCTGGAAAGTATAAAGTTTTTACAGCATATCATAACGAAATGTCCGGGGATGATATTGGTGCTTATTTAAGCTTTGAAACTTCTGAAAACGAGCAGGTTGAAGTTCAGGTGGGAGTCTCCTTCGTAAGTGTTGAAAATGCAAGACAAAATTTAGATCAAGAACAACCCAAAGGCGGATTTGATCAAATAAGATTAGCCGCTTCTAAGAGATGGAATGAAGATTTGTCGAAAATCGAAGTTGAAGGTGGTACTGAAGATCAGAAAACAGTCTTCTATACAGCATTGTACCATGCTCTAATACATCCAAATATTCTTCAGGATGTTAATGGACAATATCCCGCTATGGAGACCCGTCAAACATTAAAAACGTCAGGAAATCGTTATACCGTATTTTCTCTATGGGATACTTACCGCAATGTCCAGCCGTTAATGAGTCTATTGTTTCCTGACCGACAAACAGAGATGATCCGTTCTATGATCGATATTTATAAAGAAAGCGGATGGATGCCTAAATGGGAGCTGTATGGTCGCGAATCTTATACCATGGATGGAGATCCCGCAATTCCCGTTATCGTTGATGCATGGATGAAAGGTATTCGAGATTATGATCATGAAGCTGCATATGAGGCGTTTTATAAATCAGCAACAACTATAGATAGTACCAATAAAATTCGTCCTGATAATGCTGATTATGTAAAATACGGTTACGTACCACTACGTGCCAAATTTGATAATTCAGTGTCTCATTCAATTGAGTATTTCCTTGCAGACTGGAACCTTTCACAGTTCGCGGCTTCACTAGGTAAGAAAGAGGATTCTAGAATGTTTGCTGAGCGGGCAAAAGGTTATAAGCACTACTATTCAAAAGAGTATGGAACTTTTAGACCTATACTTCCTGATGGTAAATTTCTAACCCCTTTTGATCCTTTGCAAGGTGCTAATTTCGAACCGAATCCTGGTTTCCATGAAGGAAATGCTTGGAATTATACTTTTGCTATTCCACATGATATTCCTGGATTAGTGAAATTAATGGGTGGTAAGCGTAATTTTGTGGAAAAACTTCAAGCTACTTTTGATAAAGGATATTTTGACGTAACTAATGAACCTGATATGCTTTATCCACATATCTTTTCGGAAATCGAAGGTGAGGAATGGCGTACTCAAAAATTAGTAACGGAGATTTTAGAAACTCATTTTAAGAATGCACCAGGAGGAATACCTGGTAATGACGATACAGGCACAATGTCTACTTGGGCATCTATGAATATGATGGGGATATATCCGTTATGTCCAGGGAGGCCGGAGTATACGGTTGTAACTCCCGTATTTGATAAGGTGACGATACATTTAGATTCAAAATATCATCATGGTAAAGATAAGTTGATTATCAAAAGGGATCGTAAAGGTGATGCAGGGTATATTAACGGTATTTCAATTGATGGAAAAAAAGTAAAGGGCTTTAAAATTTCTCACCATGATCTTGTTAATAGTAATGAAATTGTAATTACTACTGGAAATCGCTAATTCATGTTTTTAACAGTGAATTATTTTAAAAAAATAGCCTTAGGGCTATTTTTTTTTGATCTAAATATTCCAACTAAGTTCGATAATCTTTATTCTTTTAATAATTTACATCTTTTCCTTAGCTTCATTCTGATTTTTTTTTAATAACTATTGAAGTTGATATTTTTTTATTGATGACCATATCTGATAAAGTAAAAGTATTTTAGGTGGAAGCATTCATTTTTTATTATTTTGTGACTATAATAATAAATTTGAATTATACCTTTTATATTAAATACTTAACGACATATTACACGTGTAGTTTTTGTAAAAAAAATAACCATAAAGATGATTAGAAATTTAAACATATGCACCTTAGTAAGTCTATTTTTTGCTATTGGAAACATTTATGCACAAAGGAGTACTAAACCTAATATCATATATATTTATGCAGATGATTTGGGGTATGGTGAGATTGAACCTTATGGGCAGCAGAAAATTAAAACTCCTAATCTATTAAAATTGGCTGAGAAGGGGATGACTTTTACACAACATTATGCTAGTACTCCGGTTTGTGCACCATCCCGTGCTATGCTTATGACCGGTAAACATGGTGGGCATGCTTATATTCGTGGTAATTATGAACTTGGTGGATTTCCTGATAGTCTTGAAGGTGGGCAGATGCCCCTGCCGGAAGGCACATTAACCATTCCTAAGATGCTGAAGCAGATTGGATATCGTACAGCTATGGCGGGTAAGTGGGGATTAGGTATGAATAATACACCAGGCAGCCCCTTGAGACAGGGATTTGATTATTATATCTCGGTTTTAGATCAGAAACAAGCTCACAATTTTTATCCAACTCACTTATGGGAAAATGATGTGCGATTAACATTGAACAACCCTGTAATGGATGTGCATAAGGCACTTAATCCAGCTACAGCGACAGACGCAGATTTTGACTATTATATAGGGAAGGAATATGCAACTGATATAATGGCTGAAAAAGCACTCAAATTTATTTCAGAGAATAAGGAACAGCCATTTTTTCTTTATCTGCCATTTACGCAACCACATGTGTCATTGCAGGCACCTCAAGAATATATTGATATGTACAAAGGTGTTTTTGATGAAAAACCTTACTATGGACAGCAAGGATATGCAGCTACTAAATATCCTTATGCAACATATGCTGCAATGATTACTTATTTGGATGCTCAGGTCGGTAAAATAATGAACCGAATCTCGGAGCTAGGTCTTGATGAGAATACTATCATTATGTTTTCTAGTGATAATGGTACGACATTTAATGGCGGTGTAAATCCAAAATTCTTTAAAAGCGTAGGTGACTTAAGAGGTCTAAAAATGGATGTATTCGAAGGAGGGATCCGTGTGCCTTTTATTGCATCTTGGCCAGGAAATATTTCGGCGGGAGTGAAATCTGATTTTGCATCAGCGCAGTATGATATTATGGCTACAATAGCTGCAATCACTGGTCAAAAACTTGAAAATACCGATGGTATTTCATTATTGCCAACACTTTTGGGAAAAACAGATGAACAACAAGATCATGATTTTTTATATTGGGAATATCCTGAAAACGGAGGACAGATCGCAATCCGTTTAGGGAAATGGAAAGCTGTTAAATTAGATGTCCGTAAGAAAGGCTACAGTAAGACACCTTGGATGATTTTTGATCTTGAAAATGATAGAAAGGAAGAGCAGGATTTAGCTGCTCAGCATCCAGAACTAATTAAAAAATTTGATACTATAGTCGATCATCAACATCAACCAGCACATATCAAAGAATGGGAGTTTATTAATCCAAAATTCACTAAACAGTAATGTTTTAACAGAATTTTCTTACTTTACTTTTGGTCACTTGGGGATTGCGTATTATTTTTCAAGTGACGGAGGTATTTAGATTATAGAAATGAAAAATAAAGAAGAAAAAGCAGAATTTTGGGAAGCTGCTTTTGTTGAAAAAAATGAAATGTGGGGTTTCGAACCAGCAAAAGCAGCGGTTTTAACGGCTGATTTTTTTATCAAAGAGCTTGTTAAAAATGTACTTATCCCGGGAATAGGGTATGGTCGTAATGCTCAGGTTTTTAAAGATAAGGGTATGGGTGTTACGGGAATAGAAATATCGAAGACAGCAATCAAGATGGCGAGGGCTCATTATGGATCGGATATGCTGATTTTTAATGGATCTGTTACTGATATGCCTTTTGATCAAAATAAATATGATGGTATATTTTGTTATGCTTTAATTCATTTATTGGACAGCCAAGAAAGGATTAAACTAATTCAGGATTGTTATGATCAACTCAAAGTCAACGGATATATGTTTTTTACGGCAATTTCTAAGAAGGCTAATAGTTACAAAAAAGGAAGATATATTGATAAGGATCGTTATGAAGTATTCGAAGGGGTAAAGCTTTTTTTCTATGATGAGCATGCTATTGAATCCGAGTTTAAGCATGTTGGGCTATTTGAAATTGAGGAAATTGATGAAAGTCAACCCTTTTTTTTAATAAAATGTAAGAAATCTAATAATTGAGTTCATTATTTAGTTTCTTAAAACTAACTGCTCATAGTAACGACCTGTCGATTTATCTATTAATCAATTATAAAGTATCCTGTATGTATGAAGCAAGATCGTTATCTATTTTACTTGGACTACTTTTTAGTTGATGTATAATTCGTTGACGTTCTTCTTTTGTTTTATTTTGACTTAATTTTTTCTGCCCTTGTAACTCATTTACCTCTAACTCGAAGATTACTATACCTTGCATCATTCCCTTTTTGAATTTTTCAGAAAGATTATTCCACTGTTGTAAGTAATCTTTTTCATAAAATAAAATCATTTGCTCTAAAGCATTGATTTTAGCCTCTTCATCAGTTATAATTTTTGCAGTTCCATAAGCATGAACAGCAATATAATCCCAAGTAGGCACGCTTTCTACTTTATCATAATGTTGAGGAGATATATAAGCATGAGGTTCGGTAAAGATAACTAGCGAAGTATTTTTTGAAATATACGCGACCTGTTCATTATTTTTTGCAAAATGGGCAGTAAGAATAAGTTTATCTGAATTGTCGTTTACAACAAAAGGTAGCTGTGTGGCAATTGGAATATTATTCTTTACTGTAATTATAGTGGCAAAGCTATATTTTTTCATGAAAGCAATCTGCTCAGCTTCATGCTCAATTTTAAAATTATTGGGTATAAACATAATTTTATTTTAAATAGGATTTATTATTTAGCATATTTTTTTGATCCTGCAACGCAGAGTATGACAGCCATCGTTATTCCTATCATATTAAGACTTACTTTTTCATTCAAAAAAATTGATGCTACCGCTAGTCCAAGAAACGGTTGAAGTAATTGTAACTGTCCAATAGATGCAATTCCTCCTTGAGCTAATCCTTTATACCAAAATATGAAAGCTATAAACATGCTAAAAATAGAGACGTATGCTAGCCCGAACCATGCCTTTATATCTACGTTTGCAAATGATAGTGGTCTGTAAAAAAATACTAGGGGTATCATAAATGGCAGTGATAAGACTAGCGCCCAGGAAATTACTTGCCAGCCCCCCAATGTTTTTGAGAGTTTCGCCCCTTCTGCATATCCTAATCCACACAGTATCACGGCAACTAACATCAGTGAATTGCCAAGTGGTGAGGTTGTTATTCCTTGTGCAATAGCATAACCTATGATAAAAAGGCTACCTATTATTGAGAATAACCAGAATAAAGGTTTCGGCCTTTCACCACCTCGAAGCACGCCAAAACTAGCGGTTGCAAGTGGAAGTAGTCCTAAAAATACAAGTGAATCTGCGGATGTAAGATATTGTAGTGCTAAAGCGCTTAAAAGAGGGAAACCAATTACAACACCGACTGCAACTATAACCAAAGGAATAATTTGTTTTTGTGTAGGTTTTCTCTCTTTAAAAATTATTAATCCGCCTAAAGCAAGTACCCCAGCAATTGTGGCACGGGAAACTGTTAGAAATATAGGATTTAAATCTAATACCGCAATTCTTGTTGCAGGCAGAGAGCCACTGAATAATAATACGCCTATAATGCCATTAATCCAACCGTTAGATCGAATCTTTGTTTCATAATTTATAGCTGTTTTTCTCATTAAATTTTCATTTGATCAAAAGTACATGAACCTCATTTATGAGCACAGTATCAGTTTTGATTTATTTAATGGATACAGTTATATTTATATTATGAAAAGAGATTTTTTATACGATGAAATTGCTCGTAAAATCAGTAGTCAAATTAAAAGTGGTTTATTGCAACCTGGTGATCGCCTGCCATCAATCCGAACATTCAGTCAAGAGCAAGGGGTAAGTGTGAATACTGTCAAACGTGTATTTCTTGAATTAGAAGCACAGTCTCTTATTCAATCCAAGCCTCAGTCGGGTTATTTTGTTAGTCCGGCGCCTTACCTAAAGATTCCATTAACGGAAGTAAGTAAAACTTCACTAGGCATTGACAATGTCGAGCCAAAGGAACTTATTAGTCGTGTATATGCAAATATGGGAAAATCAGATCTGACACTATTCTCTATTGGTATTCCTTCTGGTAATTTGTTGCCATTAGCAAAATTGAAAAAAGAACTTATTCTCGCTACAAGGGCGTTAAAGGAAGGTGGAACTGAATATGAACCAATAGAAGGAAATTCAAAATTACGAAGAATGATTGCTGTCCGATCATTAGCATGGGGAGGGAAGTTGCAAGAAAGTGATTTGGTAACGACTAATGGCGGTATGCATGCTTTATCTTTATGTTTAATGGCATTAACTAAACCGGGTGATACTTTAGCATTAGAAAGTCCCTGTTATCCTGGTATTTTACAGCTTGCTATAAGCCTAGGATTACAAGTTATTGAAGTGGCAACCCATCCGATTACAGGAATTGATATCGAATCTTTAAAAAAAATAATACCGGTTATTCATGTATGTCTCTTAGTACCAAATTATAATACCCCGTTGGGAAGCTGTATTCCCGATAGTAATAAATATGAAATTGTTCATTTATTAGCAAAGCATCATATTCCAATAATAGAGGATGATGTATATGGAGATTTGTATTTTGGTTCTACAAGACCAAAATGCTGTAAATCTTATGATACAGAAGGAAATGTGCTTTGGTGTAGTTCTATTTCAAAGACTTTGGCACCAGGTTATCGGGTAGGTTGGATTGCTCCGGGCAAGTATAAAGAGCAGATTTTAAAGTTAAAACTCGTACATGCTATATCTTCAACATCGGTGGTTCACGAAGCCGTAGGAAACTTTTTAAAATCTGGACGGTACGACAATCATCTTAGACATCTTCGAAGTACACTATCCGACAACTTTCAGCATTATGCCCATACTATCGCTTCATACTTTCCGGAAGGAACTAAAATAAGTCGTCCACAAGGAGGACTTGCATTATGGGTTGAGTTTAATGAAAATATAGATACGGCCGAACTGTACGAATTTGCACTTAAACACAATATAAGTATTGCACCAGGCCGGATGTTTACGCTCCAAGATCAATATAATAACTGTATGAGGCTTTGTTATGGACTTCCTTGGAACAACGAATTGCAATTTAAACTGAAACAACTGGGTAATTTTGCCAAAATTCTTGATAAAAAAAATATAAATAGTTTGATTTAATATATCGCTAACCCGTTGTGCATTATGATTTAGGGCTATAAATAAGATAAATAAGTTATTCATTACTCTTATAATCAGTAAACTGTTTTTTCATGCGATCCGGAGCAGGCTCATGCCTATTTCTTCCATTTCATCAGTTTTACTAAGTGCAATGAGTTTCAGCCAGAATATTTTTGTTACACAACCGGAGGTTCCTCTCTTTAATTTTAGGTGCAGCAAACGAAGATCAGATGATTACCAAATTATAACTTTTAACATTATTTGTTCAGTGTTTGTTCAGTACTTGCTCAGTGATCACTCAGTGTAGACTGTATCAATATTGACTGATTACTGTCTAAAAATTGATTAAAAATTGCTATTAATTAAAATCTGGTATTAGGATGTTTCCGTTTTAATATTTATCTTAATTATCTATAAACTAATCATGTAATTATGGCAATCATCAAAAATGGCGTTAATGGGACTGTTTCCGGGAAAGCAGGTTCTGTTGTGTTTGTCTTAACGAAAACAGGAAATTATGTGCGTTCTCTCCCTCGCGTTAAAAAACGGGCACCTACACCTGAGCAACTGCTCAGTAGAACACGCTTCAAAATTGTGAGGTCGCATATTAGTATGTTAAATCCCATTATCAATATTGGTTATAAGGCATACAGCTATCCTAAGCGGGCATATGATGTGGCGATGTCTTATAATTTGAACGAAGCACTTATTCAGAAAGAAGACGATTTTGTAGTTGACTGGCAGAAATTTATGATTGCCAAAGGAAGCCCGAATCCCATCACTTCCTATACGATGGATTTCGATCAAGAAAATCAAGTGATTCGGGTTACTTGGGAATATGATGTCTATCTGGAGAAGAAGTTTAACACCAGGTCTTACGATTCCTTTTTAATCCTGTATAATGCAGAAGATAATGGGGGTGAATATCCACTTTTGATGAACGACTCGAAAGACAGCTTAATATCTGGCAAACAAAATGTTAAAATTCCGAAACATAAAAAGGAAGTGACGTATGAAGTGTTTATCTTTTTTGTAGAGAGCTATGGTGGTGGTAATACAGACAGTATGCACTTGGGTAAGATAAAGGTTTGAGCGGTATCAGGTGTCATTATTCCAGGGTGAATGTAAACTGGAGGTACGACCTTTGAAACAGATTTAATAAATTAAAGAAACCCGTTGTGCATTATGATTTAGGGCTATAAAGAAGTTATTCATTACTCTGATAATCAGTAAATTGTTTTTACGACAAAACGATTTAGAATGAACAACCTATTCGCAAATTACGAAAGAATATTGGGAGTTTTAAGAGTAATATCAATAATTTAAAAATTAGCACTATTTAAAATGCACAACGGGTTATCTCTAATAATATTTCATTACGATAATCTAGGCCTAAGTCTTGTTGTGGATCTCATGCTATTTTTATGATTTTTTCCGTGGAATTGTCATTTCAAATTCAATTGTAATAAAATTTGTTACAATATAAAAAATATTCCTAACTTTGTTGGTGATATGAATAATACAAGATTTTCAACAGCTATACATATATTAACATTGCTGGCTGATAGTGGAGAAAATTGGGTGAACTCGGATTGGATTGCAGGTAGTATTAACACGAATGCTGCGATGGTGCGGAAAGAACTAAGTGCATTGCAAGATGCAGGGTTTGTCATAGGACGTAAGGGCAAAGAGGGAGGTTCTCGATTAAATAAGCCAAGTAGCCAAATTTCATTGGCAGATATCTATGTGGCAGTGAAGAATACTGAAGTGCTAGGTAAAAAGAATTTGAATACGAATCCGCAATGTCCAGTTGGTAAACAGATTAATAAGGAGTTAGATCAGCTTTATTCTGATACCGATCAGTTGGTGATTAATTCTTTAAAAGGGCTGACATTGGAAAATTTCGCGAAGAAATTTCGTTAGTTTTTTTTGCTTTTAAATGTAACAAAATTTATTACAATATAGGATTTATGAAAATAGGAATTACAGGTGCTACTGGACATCTAGGACGTCTGGTAGTTGGAAAATTAAAAGAAAAGACTGCAAGCAACAATTTAGTTGCATTAGCGCGTGACACTCAAAAAGCTGGTGACTTAGGTGTCGAAGCACGCTTATTTGATTATAATAAACCGGATACTTTGGTTGAGTCATTGAAAGGAATTAATTATTTATTATTGATATCAGGAAATGAAATTGGACAACGTCAGGCGCAACATGAAAACGTTATCAAGGCGGCCAAAGAGGCGGGAGTAGAATGGATTGTTTATACCAGCCTTCTACATGCTGATACATCTTCATTGGTGTTGGCAAATGAACATCTATTAACGGAGGAAACTCTGAAATCATCGGGTGTGCCATTCACTATTTTGCGCAATGGTTGGTATACTGAAAATTATACCGCTTCTGTTCCTACGGCCTTACAAAATGGTGCATTATTTGGTAGTGCAGGAGAGGGGAAAATATCATCTGCAACGAGAGCTGATTATGCTGAAGCAGCAGCGGTTATTTTAACCAGTGCAGATCAACAAAATAAGATATACGAGTTAGCAGGTGACTATGCTTACACCTTAGCGGAGTTAGCTGAAGAGATTTCAATTCAAACCGGGAAAGTTATTCCATATAAAAATTTAAGTGAGTACGATTATGCGAAAGCTTTAATAGAAGCAGGTTTACCTGAAGGATTAGCAACTGCTATCGCAAGTTTTGATAAAGGAGCTGCAAATGGTGATTTGTATGATGATGAAAAACAGTTATCTACTTTGATCGGTCGTCCAACAACTTCGCTGACTACTGCTGTCAAAGCAGCTTTAGCAGGATAAAATTTAACATATTTCTTTAAAAGGAGTATCATTATTGATACTCCTTTTTTTTGAGAACTACTTCCTATATCATATTCATATCGTACCCTATTTGAGAATATTTTATAAATTGCATAAAAAGATTCTAGAATGAGTACAAAACAAGATCAGATTAAGCATTGGTCCCGTGTTGAATATTTGCACGAAACTCATACCAATCCCAATATTCATATTAAGGGCAACACAAGTTATTACAGTAACGCCTGGACTGGAAATTTTGAAGAATGTGTAGTTCGTTATTTGTATGGAGATGTGTACAGTCTAAATCAATGGGAACCTGCCTGGGTAATAGATCAGTTATATATTGGTTCGTATGTGTGTATTGCAGCTGAAGCTGTAATATTGATGGGGGGAAATAATACTCATCGTTCTGATTGGTTTAGTTTATATCCTTTTGTTGAATCTATCGTAGAATCGTATCAAAGTAAAGGAGATACTGTAATTGGTGATGGTGTTTGGATAGGGATGCGTGCTATGATTCTTCCGGGTATTCAGATTGGAGAGGGTGCTATTATTGCTTCAGGAGCTGTTGTTACAAAAGATGTTGCGCCCTATAGTGTTGTTGCTGGCAATCCGGCCAAGCATATTAAGTTTAGATTTCAATCGGATACGATTATTTCATTGCTTGATTTAAAAATTTATGATTGGGATGAGGCTAAATTTAAACATTTACAGTCATTTATATGTGGAAACGATATAGAACGATTGATAGAGGAAGCATGCAAATATGAAGCCTCCCTGTAATATGTAGTTTAAAAATAATTTGAGAAATTATAGATTATTTGTTTTTTTTGAGGTTATTTTCTTGTAGCGTTAACATAATTTGTAAGAATTCATTTTTCTTAAAAAAATGATTCTCTTGCAACGAGTGGTTATAGTTGGTGATAGCATTAAATAAAATTTCTAGGTGCTCATCTTTATATTGGTCAAAATTGAAGTATAGAACTTATTGGATATATTTTAAGAATGGAAAAATGTTTATAATTACGAATATGAGCTAGCAGTATGCAACTTGCAATAAATTACGGAGATTAACCTAAGTAAAGAAATTGTAGGAAATATATTATTGGACCTATTTTTTCGTATATTTATTCTAATAAAATGAGCGATAATTTCTAGAATTTTATCACTAATTGAAATCCTAAATATGAAAAAAGTAACTGGGCTTGGAGGTGTGTTTTTTAAATGCAAGGATCCTCAAAAGATGAACGACTGGTATGCCAAAAATCTAGGTTTGGAAGCTGGTGAATATGGAGCAACTTTTAAATGGCGGGACCTTGATGATCCATCGGTTAAGGGGTCAACAGCATGGTGTACATTTCCTCATGAATCTGAATATTTTAATCCTTCTGTAAAGCCCTTTATGATCAATTATCGTGTCGAAAACCTTGTTGCGCTTGTTGAGGAATTAAAAAAAGATAATGTCACTATCGTAGATGAAATTTCGGAGTATGATTATGGAAAATTTATTCATGTATTAGATCCTGAAGGTAATATCATTGAACTCTGGGAACCAATTGGGGATCTGGAATAGCATCGTCAAATAAAATAATAGTATGAAAAGTACCGCTGGACATGATGAACAAATAGCAAAAATGATATTTGCATCGGTTTATCCTCATTATCTCGAAAAAGTTGAAAAGAAAGGCAGGACAAAAGAGGAGCTGCATCAGGTTATAAAATGGTTAACCGGTTTTGATGAACAACAATTGCAGGATCAAATTGATCAGAAAGTAAATTTTGAAACATTCTTTGAAAATGCAAATCTTAATGTTAATGCCAGTCTTATTACTGGTGTAATCTGTGGTTATCGTGTAGAGGAAATTATAAATCCTCTAACACAGAAAGCTAGATATCTCGATAAGATCATAGATGAATTAGCAAAAGGAAAAAAAATGGAGAAAATTTTGCGATGAGTTTGTTAATTATTTGTATATTAGATTGTTGTAAATGATGGTTGTTTCTTTATTTTATTGAAGCTAACTCAATATATAATAAGTAAAGCCGTTTGCATTCGTGTAGACGGCTTATTTTTTTAATAACCTGACTTGATGTTAACAGTGATTAGTAAAAAATAATTATAACTTTACAGTTGGTCGACCGACTGTGATTGCTTACTATTATCAATAGTAAGCAATCAAAATGAATGAGGATATATAGATAGGTTAACTGTTATCTATTCTTCCTAAAATATCAGAACATAAATGATTTAAATCTCATGGGAAAACTCTTGCAAATTGCATTCTTTTCATTACTATTTACTATAACTGCTCATGCACAAAGTATAGAGGGGTTAAGAAAAAATATTCAGCAGATCATGCAGAACAAAGATGCTGTTGTTGGTGTAGCAATAAACGGCATTAATCATAGTGATACATTGGGTGTAAATGCCGATAGACGACTTCCTATGCAAAGTGTTTTTAAATTTCCATTGGCGATTGTCATGTTAACAGAAATCGATAAGGGTAATTTTAAACTTGATCAAAAGATAGAAATTACAAAGCGTGATCTTACACCAGAAATTTGGAGTCCAATTCGGGAAAAATATCCTACCGGAACAACGCTTACGATAAAGGAAATTCTGGAATATACAATCACTTTAAGTGACAATGTAGGATGTGATGTTCTTTTAAAACTTCTCGGCGGACCTCAGGTTGTAGAAAGCTATTTCGCAAAAAAAGGATTTAAGGATATATCGATTAAAATTAATGAAAAGACGATGCAAAGTAATTGGGATAAACAGTTTTTGAACTGGTCAACACCCAAAGAAATGAATCGAATTTTGCAGACCTATTATGTGAATAAGAATAATTTGCTTTCGATGCCGATGTATGATTTTTTGTGGACAACCATGAAGTCTACTAATACAGGTCTTAAACAATTGAAAGGACAACTTCCTGATCAAACAGTTGTAGCACATAAGACTGGCTCATCTGGAACTAATAAGAAAACTGGAATAACGGCTGCACTCAATGATGTTGGAGTTGTTTTACTTCCAAGCGGTGAGTACTTTGTGATCAGTGTCTTTGTAACCCATTCGAAAGAAAATCAGGAAACGAACGAACGTATTATTTCAGATATAGCTAAAGCGGCTTGGGATTTTTTTACAGGAGCTAATCAATTATAGTAATACTTCTGGATCAGTTGTTCCTTTTTTTATCAGATCATCAATACTTTTCAGTGTTCTTTGAGATATTTGTTCTAATGCCTCCTCTGTGAAAAAAGCCTGATGGGCAGTAACCAAAACATTAGGGAAGCTCAATAACAATTGAATGGTGTCATCGTCAATAATTGTTGCCGATAAATCTTTAAAGAAAAGTTTCTCTTCCTGCTCATATACATCAATACCAAGTAGGCCTATCTTTTTAGTTTTTAATGCTTGTATTGCATCATTGGTATTAATCAGATTACCTCTGCTAGTATTGATTATTGTGACACCATATTTCATTTTATCAATAGATTCTTTGTTAATTAGATAATGGTTGTCTGCTGTAAGAGGGCAGTGCAGCGATATGATATCAGATTCCATAAAGAGTGTTTCCAATGCGACATATTTTACACCTAGGTTAATCAACGTTTCATCAGGGTATAAATCATACGCAATAACCTCTGCTCCGAATCCCAGCGCTATTTTTACAAATGCCTTTCCTATTTTACCGGTTCCGACCACACCAATTTTCTTTTGGTAGAGATTGAAACCCAATAAACCGTTTAATGCAAAGTTTTGTTCACGCACACGATTATAAGCCTTATGAGTTTTTCTGTTTAAGGTCAATAGCATAGCCATTGCGTGTTCTGCTACAGCTTCTGGTGAATAAGCAGGGACACGGCAAACTTGAATATCAAAATCTTTAGCAGCTTGTAAATCAACATTATTGAATCCCGCGCATCTCAAAGCAATGTACTTAACTCCTTTTTTTGCAAGAGTTTCAATGACATTTCTATTTAGTTTGTCATTTACAAAAACGCATACTGCATCTTCATTTTCAATTGCATTTACGATATGAGGTCCTAGATGTGTTTCAAAAAAATGAAGTTCAAAACCATATTTTTCATTTTCTTTTTCGAAGAATTCTCGATCGTATGGCTTGGTTGAAAAGAAGGCTATTTTCATAACATATATTTTATATAAACTTAAGTAAATTTGCCAGTATCTACAATGATTTCATTAAGTTAAATGTCACTAATACTATCAATTTCCTTTTCAATCGATACTTTTTAAAAATTCGTAAGTATATGTTTACGTTTCTTTGTTATTGAAAATGTAATTTGAATATTTTTTTCTATGGATACATATATATTCAATTATTGATCTTTATTTTATTCTAAAAGGCGATTAAATTGATTCATTTAGATGTTTTATGGTTTTAAATTCTTTTAATAATGGTTTAAATAAAATTTACTAGCCCTTATAACTCTGTTTAGTGTATGATTTTATTTGTTTTTAATCAATTGTAACATAATTATGAATAATTGGTATTAATAGCTATCTTAGTTTCGGCACTAACCTAAGATATGTCTAACCAAACCTTGATCTCTACCGCAGAATTTGAGCGTATTTATGAAAAATGGAACCGAAAAGTCTATCAATATGCTTTAAGCAAGACTTCTTCCACTTATATTGCCGAAGAAACTGTACAACGTGTATTTATCAAGCTTTGGAATAATATTTTTCAAAAGAAAGTGCATGTAGAAATAGAAGCTCAACTATTTTGCATCGCTCGTACCACACTTTTGGATATTGTGAAAGAAGAAAGGAAGAGGCAGGATTTATTGCATGTAAAAGTTGAAACTGATCAAGTTCCCACACCGTCAGAGTTATATCGCTTAAAGGAACTGAATGAACGGTATGAGGATATCGTGTCAAGAATGCCAGAATCTAGAAGAAAGGTGTTCATGATGAGCAGGTTTGAAAATTTGACTTATAAAGAGATCGCAGAAAGATTGTCGATTACACCCAAAACCGTTGAAAATCATATCGCTTTGGCATTAAAAGTTTTGAAAAAGATGTTTGTGTTTATCGTTCATCTATTTTTTTAAAAATCGGCTTGGGGGTAAGTGACGTTTCTACCGTATTCTTATTATATGAAGATTACGAGAGAACTTATCAATCGATACCTAAAGAATCAATGTTCGGCTGAAGAGGCTGCTTATCTGGAAGATTACATAGCACATTTGGGAGAATCTCTTGATCAGCTATTGTCTAAAGAAGAATGGGATCTTATCGACGAAAATTTAGATTATCCCAATCAGCAGGAAATCAAAGATAAAATATTCGCTTTTGCTAAAAAGCAAAATGTTTTAAAATATAACAGGAAATTAGTTCGCATTGTATCTGCTGCGGCTGCTGTAATTGTTTTTATTCTTGGCTTTTATGTGAGCTTAAATCCATTTTTAAATCAGCCTGCGCCAGAGGTTAGGAAAATAGCTGCTATTAAAGATCAGACTGAAGAGATAAGTAATCTATATTACATAAATTCAGGCAATGACAATATGTTATTAACGGCTAGTGACGGATCTGTTATTACACTTTATCCGCAGTCTGAAATCAAATATGCTGAAGATTTTAGTATCCAGCAGGAGAGAGTGCTGTACCTGAAGGGGAAAGCAAAATTTGAGGTTGCCAAAGATAAATCTAAGCCATTTCGTGTACATTCCACCGGTGTAGTCACTACAGCTTTAGGAACGGTTTTTAGTGTTGATGAATTGCGATCTACTCAAACGCAGATCAAATTGATGGAAGGTAAAATAGAGGTGAAAGCTGTGGATCATCAGAGAGGGAAAGAATTAGTGCGGACCTTTTTGCCACACGAAGAGATTACCTTGGATCATCGTGAATTAAAGGTTGTCGAAGAGATAAAGACTCATACAATAGGAACAGATCGAGGTGGTCATTTTCTTCAAAATAACCAGATCATACAGTTTAAAAATATAGCCCTAGAGGATGTTTTGACAATTCTGATGCAAAACTATGACATCAAGTTGCAATACGATAAATCATTGATCAGTAATAAATTTTACAGCGGAACTTTTACGAATAAAACGAATGTCTTTGAAGAAATTATCAGAGAAATTAACTACCTACATCATGCCGGTATAAATTACATCAATCCACAATAATAAACAATTAAACCAAACAAATTATGAGCAACTTTTTATCTAAAAAGCATCAGTTTCAAACTGTGCTGCTACTTCGATTTAAAAGTCCACGTACTAACTGGCCCCTTCGACTCGGAATGTTGGGATTACTGAGTATGGGATTTCATGTGGGGTACGGGCAGTCAACAGCTTCTGTAAGTGGAGTTGTCAGGGATGGAAGTAATAATCCCATCAGTGGCGCTACTGTAAGTATTGAAAATCTGTCTACGAAGTATAAACAGATGAATACGACGAATGCAGCAGGAACTTTTTCGTTTGACCGTATTCCAGAGGGGCAGGGATACGAAATTAAAATCAGTTTTGTAGGCTTCAAGACCAAAGTACTTAGTAACTATAATATTGATTCAAAAGATAAAGTTGCTATTACTGTTGCTCTAGAGCAAGAACAGGAAAGTTTAGAAGAGGTTGTAGTAGTTGGTTATGGAAAGCAAAAAAAAGCAAATATTACGGGTTCAGTGGCTTCGGTCAATGCCGAACAATTAAAGAATATTTCGCCTTCTAACCTTTCTAATGCCTTAGCTGGACGTGCCGCAGGTATAAATGTTACGAATACTTCGGGTATGGCGGGAGCTTCCTCAAGTCTACGCATTCGTGGTAGTTTTGCAGAACCTTTATATGTGATTGACGGAATTGTACGGGATAAAGCGGCATTCGATGCTTTGGAAGCCAATGAAGTGGATCAGATGAGTTTTTTGAAAGATGCCGCAACAGCTGCGGTCTACGGGACAAGGGCGGGTAACGGTGTTGTGGTTGTCACAACTAAAAAGGGATCAGCTCAGGAGCCTGTATTTAATGTGCAAAGTAATTATAGTTTTGGTGCTCCTACTCAAACGCTTTTAGCAGATATTACGACTGCGGCTGATGAACTGACTTATCAAAATCGGGTATCTCAATTTCTTTGGGAAAATGGCTCTAGAACAGAACCATGGGTAGCACCTAATGGACAGGCTGAGTTTGATTATTTCAAGGATAAGGACTATAGTGTTAATGATAATATCTGGAGAAACCCTTTTAGTCACCGACAATCGATCTCAGTGTCGGGTGGTGGAGACCGAATTACCTATTATAATTTAGTCAGTTATCGTAAAGAAAATGGATCTTACAAATCATTGGATCATGAAAAATTCAATTTAAGGAGTAATGTGAGTGCCAAGATTACGGATGATTTTACGATTGATGTTAATATCTCGGCCAATCAAATCAATTCCAAACGTTTTTATTGGCCATTTAGTACTTCCGCTAATGATGATGATTTTGATGTGTCAGATTTTTATCGCGTAACATTCAATTGGCCTAAAATGTATCCGTTTTATTTAAACGCAGATGGATCTCCAAGTAATTCTCCAACAGCATATCCTGTTCAGACACCCATGGGGAGCTGGCAAGCCTGGAATGTGATTGACCAAGTAGTTGGGAATCGATATATCGATCGTAAAGTTCGTCAGGTAAACCCAATCATGACGTTGAATTATAAGTTGGATAAACTCATAGAGGGTTTGTCTACAAAAGTTGTAGGTAGCTATCTCGCAGAAGATTATATGCGTAAAAGGTTTATGACCTTCCAAAAGAACTATACATTTACTTCTATGAATCCGGATGGAAATAGGTTTATACCTGCACCACCTTCCGAAGACAAAGTGAATATTTTTACTTTTAGTCAAGCACAGCCTTTTATGGATTATTCTCCTCAACGGGAGTGGGAATATCAGGTCAACTGGTTTTTGAATTATAACCGTAAATTTAATAAACATGCCATTGATGCGTTGTTGGTCTATGAACAATTTAAAGCTGGTGGAACCTATGTAACATCCCGTGCTGAAAATCCAATTGTTAGTATTGATCAAATGTTTATTTACCCGACTGATCGTAATTTTAGAGCTACTGATGCGTATGAAACTATTAATTCTAGAAGGGGATTTATCGGACGTGCAAATTATAACTACGCAGATAAATATATTGCTGAATTTTCATTTAGATATGATGGTTCGCCCTTATTCCCCGGCGATAAACGGTGGGGATTTTTTCCATCCATGTCAGCTGCTTGGCGTGTGTCGGAAGAACAGTTTTTCTTAGATATCAAAAATACGGTGAGTGATCTAAAGTTAAGAGCTTCATATGGAACAACAGGGAATGATCTTGATGTTAATGCGCAAAGGATCGGACAATTTTTGTATCAGGAAAAATATAGGCCTTCAGGTGGCTACATGTTTGGTGATCGTTATTATAATGGTATTGCCTATGGTGATACACCTACACAGAACCTGACTTGGACGACATCCAAAAGTGTTAATATCGGTTTGGATTTTGGTTTTGTAAATAATAAACTAAGTGGCTCAATAGATGTGTTTAATCGTAAGGAAACAGATATTTTAGGACGGCGTACTTTGAAAATTCCGGATAATTATGGACGGTCATTGGCTCCGGAAAACTATGCTGCTCGAAGTTATAAAGGTGGAGAGGTATCTGTTAATTGGAATGATCGTGTGGGTGAAGTAGGTTATGGAATCACAGCTAATATGGGGTATGCAAAAGATCGTTGGGATGTCTATGATGAAGAGCCTGCATTTGCTGTGGGGGGAACGCGCAATTTCGAATCTCGAATAGGAAGACCTGAAAATCGAATCATCGGCTTTGAAGCTGTGGATCTTGTTAGAACACAGGAGCAATTAGATGCACTGAAGAGCAGTGGGTTTAAAACATATGGTCGTGATCCATATTTAGGTATGATTTTGTACAAAGATATTCGTGGAGCTAATTATTCTGAAAGCCCAGATGGTAAGATCGATGATAATGATCTGACGTTGCTTTCTGAAAATAATACTCCACGCATCAATTACGGTTTTGGGCTAAATGCAAACTGGAAAGGTTTTTCTGTTTCAGCTTTATTGCAGGGAGTACTGGCATATGATCGTGTTATAAGTAATTTGGAAGGTGGAGGAATTCGTCAGCATGGCGGTACTTTTCGACCGTATTATCCTATCTGGGCAGGCGATGTTTGGACAGCAGATAATCCACAGGCAGATTATCCGAGAGTAGTGGGTTCCAACTGGCAGGAGTCGGGAACAGGTGCTTCGAGTTTTTGGATTCGTAATGGTGCATATTTGCGCCTAAGAGATTTAAATATATCCTATAGTTTACCGCAGTCAATTACAAAGTCGATGAAAATAAACAGTGTGAATGTATTCTTTAATGGAACAAACCTATTTGTGCTTTCTCCTATGACCGAGTTTCATGACCCGGAACAGAAAATGTATGATTCCTATCCTGTTATGAAAACATTTACCTTGGGTTTGGATGTTAAATTTTAATTGAAAAAACTATGAAAACGATATTTTATACCCTAATAGCACTTTTAGTTACAGTAGCGTCTTGTAAAAATGTGTTAGATATTGAAGATCTTAATTCACTTGACGAAAGCAAGGTATGGAACGATCCGAATCTTGTGAATGCCTATATAACGAATCTTTATCCCATGTTTGGAAATTGGAATGCTTCAGCGGATGCCAATTCAGAGCAGTTAATGGGCATATCTTTTCCTTTGGATGCTATCACTGTTAACAATGCCGCTTATAAATCTTGGGATTATACCACTATCCGTAGAATTAATACTGCAATTCAAAAAGTAACCGAAAGTGCAGGATTAAATGCAGATGTAAAAAATGCTGTTCTTGGGCAAGCTTTATTTATGAGAGCATATATGTATTTTAATATGGTTCGATATCATGGTGGTGTACCCTATATTACTGTACCGCAGGATTTGGAGAAAGATGATTTAGAAACCCCTCGTAACACAACGAAGGAATGTTTTGATTTAATGATAAAAGATCTAGATCAGGCAATTGCCTTATTGCCGCCTATGATTGCCAAAAGTTCAGGAGATTATGGTAGAATCGATGGGAATTTTGCACTATCTTTTAAAGCTAAGGTTTTATTGTACAAGGCTTCCCCTCAATTTAATCCAACTAACCCTTATAATAATGTGTATTGGGCAGAAGCGCATGCTGCAAATAAAGCTGCCTATGATAAGTTAAAGGCTGATGGATATAATTTGACTCCAGACTATGCTAACATTGCTTTGCAGGAGAAGGGATCTGAAGTTGTTTTTGCTGTAATCAATTCGTATCCGAATAAAGTGGCGAGTTGGGATAATGGAGTGCGTCCGGGTTCTGAAAGTAGAGGCGCAGCAGGTGCAGTTCCAACATGGGATTTTGTCAAGTCATTTCCCATGAAAGATGGTAAGGCTTTCTCAGATCCGACAGGTAAGTATTTTAAAACGAATGAGCAGTTTTTACAATCTTATTGGGAAAATAGAGATCCTCGGTTCGACAAATCTATTGTATGGAATGGCAAGATCTACGAAGTTTCTGGGAAATCAGGGAAACGTCAATATACCTCTGTGGGTATAGCCGCAGATCTGGATAACTTTGGTATTAATCCTAAGGCTAAAACACCATCAGAAAATCTGAACCGATATAGTGGATTTTTTATACTTAAAAATTCAAAGTTATCGCTGAAGCAAACAGAAGTAGAAACTCAATATGATGTGGATTTTGTACTGATGAGATTTGCGGAGGTTATGATCAACTATGCTGAAACTGCAAACGAAACCGGGGATTTTAATACCGCATTAACAATTCTAAAGCAGATCAGGATGCGTGCAGGTATTGAAGCAGGAAGTGACGGAAATTACGGTATTACCGCTATTGACCGTACTCAGATGAGAGATGCAATTTTGGCAGAACGGAATATTGAGTTTTGTTTTGAAGGACACCGTTTCTGGGATCTGAGAAGAACTCGAAAATTGAATATACTTAATAATACGACCAAATATGGTGTAGAGGCTATTGCTATTCTTAGTAATGGAGCTGAAATGGATTTGGATGAGGCCGCAAATCTTGCCAAAACTTATCAGCTTAAGGAAAATCAGTTTAAATACAGTGTTTTACAAGTTCCAAATACGGGAAATAAAGTAAATCTTGTGCCCGATACTTATTACTTTTTTCCATTAGCTCAATCTGTGATTGATAAAAATCCTAAAATATCACAGAATAAAGATTGGGGTGGAACTTTTAATCCTACTCTAGAATAATATGAAGTCTTATCATATGCTTGGCGATAGTAAAAATAAATATTCATTATAGTACTTTAAAAAAAGTAATTACTGTCGAGAACTCGAATTTATTAATGTACCATCTCAAAGGTCTTCTGTATAAATACAGAAGACCTTTCGTATTTTTTATTGAATTCATGCTATTTAAGAAATTGTTATAGATATTGAAGCATACTTGGAACTCAAAAATACTTATATTTACTTGTTAGGTATTTTTAGATTTTTTTAAAAAACCACAAAACATCTATCTTTTGTAAAAGTGCTTCATGTAATGGTATTTTTATTGATCAATTATTTGATCATGAAAGATATTAGGGTGTGAGAAATTATGGAAAGTCAAACAATTATTACAATTCTGATAACCGGGATTATTGTGAGTAAAATTATTATCGGATTTTTACTCTATGAATTGATTCGGAAAAATCGCATTTTAAAGCGGGAAAAAGTCAAACTTTTAGGTACTAATATAGCACTTGAAGAGCAGGCTGATCAAATTAAAAAGTATAATGAAGAATTGAAGGCTTCCGAACTTTTTAAGATCAAGGTATTGTCAATTGCTTCACACGATTTAAGAACTCCTTTTATTTCAATGAGTATGTTGTTGAATGCCGTTGACTTATCGCTTATGTCAAAACTTGATATGGAAAAAGTTTTAATGCAATTAGGATTAGAACTCTCTCATTCACAAAATATGTTGGATGAGGTGCTTTTATGGGCAGAATCTCAGCTCCGTGATAACTTAGAAAACAAGGAAACGTTTAATATTTCTCAACAGATTCAGCATGTCTTGTTGTTATTCCAAAAAGATTTAATGTCAAATAATATTTCTTTAGAAGAGAGTCTTCCTAAAGATGTTTATTTGTATATGAGCAGGGATATATTTTCTTTTGTCATTAGGAACATTGTTAGTAATGCCGTCAAGTTTTGTAAATATGCCGGTAAAATTACTTTAGGGGTTTCGGAGATCAAAGGAGATGAATTGTTGTTATATATAGAAAATGAAGGAATAAATATGCCAGAATCGACTGTTGAAAAGCTTAATAATAGAAACAGTTGGGATCATAGAAAAGCTGTTAATGGTACAGGGGCAGGACTTGGGGTTTCATTATGTAAGGATCTTCTCCAACGGGTAGGAGGTAAAATTTATTTTGAAAACATCAGTAATGTTGGGACGATTGTTTTTATTTCTTTTCCAATACATACGATTACTGCTCTTGATGATGAAATTATAAATAAAGAAAATAGCAACTTTATGAATGGTTTTAAAGAACAAAATTAGGTTTGATTCTTTCCTGTTTTTATTCGTTTAATTTATTTTTTGTGATCCAATAATTATTTTTAGTTCAGAAATAGAGTCATTTATTTTTTGTACTCCAGCAGTAATGTAATTATTCTTGCTGTAGGCTTCATACAAATCTATGCTGTTTAATAAAGAATCTTTGACGAAAATTCGATCACGTTCCTTTGATGGAAATTTTGGTAATAGGCCATTTGCAAATTTAACTTTTGAAAAATTTGAAATTTCATATTTTTCGAAAGTATGATTAGCGTTCTGCTTATCCTCACCTTCATTTTGTTGAGAGAAAATAAATTTTAAACCAAGCTGTTCGTTTGTAAAACAAATTTTCTGTTCATAATCGTCATCTTTAGAAAATTCTATACTATCGTATTCACTATAAGAGAATAAAGAATCTCTTTCAAATTCTATGTTTTTTAATGATGCAAATACAATAAAATCTTCAATTGTGGATTTCTCAAATTCAAGGTCTAATACAGACCAATCTTTTTTAATGGTTATTATCTTAGATGCGGTAGTTTCCTTTGAACAACTGTATAAAAAAATAGATACTATAAAAAGGATAACTGCTTGTTGCATATTTGCTTTTATTGTTAAAATTGTCTGTTTTATATTTTATAAAGATCGTGCTAATTTATAATTTTCAAAATCCCTGATTTCAGTTATATATGCTATCTATTTCTTAAAGAATTTATAAATAATAGCAAGTAAAATAATGCAATATGAATTTGATCATATCGATCAATTTAAAAAGTTGGGAGAATTATCTTTAATCGGATAATTTTTTAAATTACTATATCGTGTTCTATGGGCTGGGATGTCTGCAAAAGTATATTTGGCACGTTATTAGTCTTTTATAAGAAAACGTAATTATTATGAGAAAGATTTGTTTAGTATTGCCCCTTATTTGTATGGTATTTTTGACTTCTTGTTACACGACAAGAACCGCTGGAAATAGCGGTAAAGTACCTCCTGGACAAGCCAAGAAAGCTGTTGGAGCAAAATCTGCGAAACCATTTGCACCTGGTCAAAGAAATAAGTAAATAGGATATAATTAAATAATGGTGTTCAGTACGTTTACAGTGAATAGCAATGACTGTGTTAGTCTAATAGAACAAAAAATGCGCAGTTTTTGGCTGCGCATCTAAGAAATACTGTTAATACTATTAACCTAAATAAGATTTTAAGATCTTGCTACGAGATGTATGACGTAAGCGTTGTAAAGCTTTGTCTTTGATCTGGCGGACACGTTCGCGGGTAAGATTGAATTTTTCACCGATTTCTTCTAAGGATAACTGGTGGTTTGATCCAAGTCCGAAAAATAATACAATTATTTCTCTTTCACGCTCTGTCAGCGTTGACAGTGAACGTCTGATTTCCTCAGATAAAGATTCATCGATAAGGGAACTATCTGTATCTGGATCATGATTCTCTAATACGTCTAATAGGGTATTTTCTTCCCCTTGCACGAATGGTGCGTCCATAGAGACATGTCTTCCAGAGTTACTTAATGTATCCGAAACTTTATCGACTGTTGTTTCAAGGATGTCTGCTAATTCTTCTGGTGAAGGCTCGCGTTCATACTCTTGTTCTAATTTAGAGAATGCTTTACTAATTTTACTTAATGAACCGACCTGGTTCAAAGGTAAACGCACAATACGAGATTGCTCTGCAATAGCTTGAAGGATTGATTGACGAATCCACCATACCGCATACGAGATAAATTTAAAACCTTTTGTTTCGTCAAAACGCTTAGCTGCTTTTATTAAGCCCAAGTTACCTTCGTTGATTAAATCACCTAAGGTTAATCCTTGATTCTGATATTGTTTTGCTACAGATACGACGAAACGCAAGTTGGTTTTAGTCAATTTCTCCAAGGCAACTTGGTCACCTTCGCGAATACGTTGTGCTAATTCAACTTCTTCTTCTGCTGTAATTAAGTCTACTTTACCAATTTCGTGTAAGTACTTGTCTAACGACTGTGACTCACGATTGGTAATCGATTGTGTAATTTTGAGCTGTCTCATTAATTATATTAATACCTTTCTTCTCTGAAATGTTTGCAAAAATACAAAATAAAAACGAATTATTTTAATATTTGTTGTTGATATGTGATTATATCTTGTTGATTATGAGGAATTTTATTTACTTTATAACGCAACAAAAATTATTCCAAAATGACTGAATTCGGTCATAATAGTGTTTGAACTTCTAAATAAATATGTAATCATTTGGTAATGAATGCGCTTTGCTTGTGTAACGGAATTGCGACTAAGAATAGTATTGAAAAACTAAATTTCTAAAAAAAAATGATACATTTGATTCTACAAGAAATTAAATTTTCGATGACCAAAACTTTTTTATGAAATACATGTTTTTCAATAAACATATAATTTTGATTATGCCAATTATTATACATTTAGACAAAGTAATGCGCGATCGCAAAATGTCATTGAATGAGCTTAGTGCTAGGGTAGGCATCACACTGTCAAACCTTTCGATTATTAAAAATCAAAAAGCCAAAGCATTGCGTTTGGATACTTTGGCTTCTATCTGTCATGCATTGCATTGCCAGCCAGCAGATATCATGGAATATGTCGCGGATACGGCTGAGGTAACGAAAGAGGAGGAGCAAAGCGACTAAAAGCGGTACCCTCTTAAGAAGTCAATGATTTCCATTTTTTTCTTACCTTCAATCTGTAATTGCTTTACGCTGATATAGCCGTTATTGCCTGCAAATTTAAGATAAGTTTTTCCATCCGTTTTATAATCTCCCTGTGCAATATCTGGGGTTGCATATTCTTTGGATACTGTATATAGTTTTAATACTTTATTATCTAGGCTGGTAAAGGCTGCTGGATAGGGGCTTAGGCCACGAATCAAGTTATAAATGCTGTCGACATCCTTTTTCCAGTCAATTTGGCAGTTTTCTTTAAATATTTTAGGCGCATGTTTTAATTCACTTTCCGCTAATAAGTTGCTCTGTGCTTTTGGTGTAAGTGTATTGTTTTTTAAACCTGCTATAGTTTTGAGCAGTATTTCAGCTCCTGTATGCATCAGTTTATCATGCAAAATTCCGGCATTGTCATCTGGTGCAATTGTAACTTCTTTAGATAGTAAAATACTTCCTGTATCAATTTCATGTTGCAATAAAAATGTGGATACTCCAGTAACTTCTTCCCCGTTGATGATCGCATGGTTAATTGGTGCTGCGCCACGATACTGAGGTAATAACGATGCATGGACATTGATCGTGCCGTAAGGAGGCATTTTCCAGACAGCTTCTGGTAGCATTCGGAATGCTACGACTACTTGTAAATCTGCTTGGTAAGATCGCAATTCTTCTAGAAAATCAGCATCCTTTAATTTGACAGGTTGTAATACGGGTATATTATGAGCTTCAGCATATACTTTGACTGCAGATTGATGAAGTTTTTGTCCTCGACCTGCTGGTTTGTCAGGTGCTGTTATGACAGCTACAATATTTTCACCAGATTGCACAAGTGCATCTAATGAAGCGACGGCAAAATCCGGGGTTCCCATGAATATGATGCGCATAATAGACTATGTTTTGTTGTTTTAATACTGAGATGATGGAAACAACAGGAATAAAATAGGCTGCTTCACATTTTTTTTTAACTTTGCGAAGTTACATAAATAATTTAAAAGCTTGAATTTTCCATACTTTTTAGCCAAGAGAATCACTTTTTTAGGAAAAAGAACTTTTTCCAAATTGATTGTGCGCATTACTATAGGAGCAATAGCTCTGGCAATTGCTGCAATTATTCTCTCTGTTGGTGTATTGCGAGGATTCAAATCGGAAATTACAGCTAAACAGCGTGGTTTTTTTGGTGATATCATGGTCTTGCGATACGATCTGAACAATTCCTATGAAAACTCACCCATTGCTTTAGATTCTATACAGTGGGATTCGGTTAAAAATCATCCAAATGTAGTTAGTGTAAATTCTTTTGCTACAAAACCTGGGATTATCAATGTTAACGACGAGGTGGAGGGAGTTTTATTAAAGGGTGTTGATATCAGCTATGATCAAAATTATTTAAAAAAGATATTGGTCGAGGGTGATACATTAAATCTAAAACAAAAAGATGGACCTGGAGAACAAATTTTGATATCTAAGTATCTTGCCAATAGGTTGATGCTAAAGGTTGGTGATGATTTTATTATGTATTTCGTTCAACAGCCTATTCGTAAGCGAAAATTTGAGATTAAAGGAATTTATAACTCAGGTTCTGAAGAATTGGATAAGGTTTATGTAATAGGGTCTTTAGATTTAATTCGTAAACTTAATAATTTAGATAGTACAGCTGTGGGGGGGTATGAGGTTCGTATTCAAGATTTTTCAAAGCTACAACAAACAACTGATGAGCTTGATGATCTGGTCCCAATGGATATGCATGCTATAAGCATCCGTGAACAGGTGCCAGATATCTTTCAATGGCTAGATCTTCTGGACATGAATACTACTATTATTTTTATATTAGTGACTTTAGTTGCTATCATCAATATGGTCTCGGCTTTGCTGATTACTATTTTAGAGCGTACCTCTATGATCGGTATTTTAAAAGCACTTGGTTTTCATAATAATGGAGTTCGTCGTGTTTTTATGTATAATGCGCTCTATTTAATTGGTTTAGGTTTATTGTTGGGTAATTTTATAGGATTGGGTTTATATTTCTTTCAAGATTATACTCATTTTTTCAAATTAGATGAGCAAACCTATTACATCTCTTATGTAGCTGTCAAGTTGTTTTGGACGGATATCATTTTAATCAATGTTTCGCTACTAATTATTGGAATGTTAGCTTTGTTTATCCCTTCTCTATTGATCACTAAAATCAGCCCAATTCGCGCGATTTCTTTCAAATAAATAAGTGCTTTAATTGTAGTTCCGAAATAAATATTTTACTTTTAGAAGTTTGATAAGGGGATTTCTGCCAGAAATCTTACTCAAATGTATACTAGATTTAGCTTATATATTTATGAATAGAAACGTATTAGATCACTTATCGCATGCTTTCGAAGCACCTTTAAAAAGTCCAGTACTCATTTTCGCGCTCGTCTTATTTATCATTTTATTATCGCCCATTTTATTACGTTCAATTAAAGTTCCGGGCATTATAGGTTTGATTATTTCTGGTGTTGTCATTGGTCCGCATGGACTGAACTGGTTGGAGAAAAACTCTGCAGTGGACCTTTTCTCTACGATAGGTTTGCTTTATATTATGTTTATAGCTGGTCTGGAACTGGATATGAATGAGTTTAAAAAAACCAAGCATAAGAGTTTATGGTTCGGTTTTTTCACTTTTATTATTCCTATTGCTATCGGTTTCCCGGTCTGTTTTTATCTTTTGGATTATGGTATTTTAGCCAGCATTTTGATTTCCAGTATGTTTGCTACTCATACATTGGTTTCTTATCCGATTGTAAATAGTTATGGTATTTCTAAAAATGAAGCTGTAGCTATTACTATAGGTGGAACTATATTAACGGACACTGCTGTTCTGATTATTTTGGCAGTAATCACCGGAGCTTCTCAAGGGAATATCGGACAGGAATTTTGGGTTACTTTAGGTGTATCTTTCGCGATTTTCCTTTTTATCATGTTTGGTGTCATTCCTCGCATTGCGAAATGGTTTTTCGAACGTATTGAAAGTGAAAAAACTTCGCATTATATTTTTATTTTATCAATTGTTTTCTTTGCCGCATTCTTGTCTGAAATCGCGGGGCTTGAACCAATTATTGGTGCTTTCGTTGCAGGATTAGCGTTGAATAAGTTAATTCCGCATTCGTCCGCCCTGATGAATCGTATTGAGTTTATTGGAAACGCGATCTTTATTCCGTTTTTCTTAATAAGCGTAGGTATGATCGTGGATGTCAGTGTGCTGCTGCGCGGACCGGAAGCTTTAATTGTTGCGGCAACATTAACAGTTGTTGCCATCTTGGGTAAATGGGGAGCCGCATGGATGACCCAATTGGTTTTTAAGTATAGCTCAGGGCAGCGAAATGTTATTTTTGGTTTGAGTAGTTCACACGCCGCAGCAACTCTTGCTGTGATCATGGTCGGGTATAAAAATGAGATTATCGATGAAAATGTGTTGAATGGTACAATCTTATTGATTTTGGTCACCTGTATTGTTGCAACTATTGTGACAGAAGGGGCATCGAAAAAAATAGTAATGGATGGAGATCAGGACGAAAGCCATATCAATATTGTGAAGGAACATGATGAACATATTCTGATACCATTAGCAAATATGGAGAACATGAAACCGCTTTTGGATTTTGCTACATTGATGCGAAGCAAAAAATCACATTATCCAATAAGTATTGTTTCCGTCGTTAAGGATAATGAGCAAGCGGAAAAGAATATGGCAATAGCGCGTAAAAATTTGGATAATATTGTAAAATATGCCTCTGGTAGTGAAACCGAAGTAAGTATTGCTACTACGATTGATTATAATATTCCTAGTGGAATTAGCCGTAGTGCAAAAGAGGTGATGGCTGACTGTATTCTATTAGGATGGCCAAGTGCAAGTAATTTTGTAGATAAAATAGTTGGTGAGAAGTCTGAAAGTATTTTAAACCGTACTTCTGCAAATGTTATGATGTGCCAATTTAAGAAGCCTTTTATTACACATAATAAAATTATTGTATTCGTACCACCTTTGGCCCAATCCGAATTCGGATTTGAATATTGGGTAGAGAAAGTGCTTAAATTAGGACAGGAGCTTACAATTTCGGTCACTTTTGTGTGTGATAAACGTACTGAAGAGGCCACTAAAATATTTCTGGAAGAAATTAAAAATTCAGTTCCTGTTAATTATAAGATCTATGATGATTGGGATCATATGCAGGGGTTAAAGTCATTTAGAGAGGATAATGCATTTTTATTTTATGTTTCATCGCGTTATGGTGAGGTATCTTACCGTGATTCTTTAGACGGTTTGGCAAAGAAATTGGAACGTATTCATCAGAATGAAAATGTGGTCCTTGTATTTCCGAGTCGCGTAGACAATCAACATATTGATGAATATGAAGATGTGCAAGCGGCTCCGATCTTCAGAAAGATTAGTAAAGAAATTGGAAACATGTTCAATAAAGATAAATAAACTGAACTATGGCAAGTAAAATAACAAAGTCTCTGGATGGACCGCTACAGGTGCCTGATCAGCCTATCATTCCATTTATTATTGGCGACGGTATAGGCCCTGACATTTGGCGTGCTTCGGTTCGGGTTTTTGATCGTGCGGTAGAAGTTGCGTATGGTGGTAAAAGGAAAATTGAATGGAAAGAGGTACTGGCTGGAGAGAAGGCATTTGATGAAACTGGAGCATGGTTGCCAGAAGAGACACTTGATGTACTGAAAGAATATCTAGTTGGTATTAAAGGACCGTTAACAACGCCGATAGGGGGTGGTATCCGTTCTCTAAATGTGGCCTTGCGTAAGGAATTAGATTTGTTCGTTTGCCAACGTCCTACAAAGTGGTATGAGGGTGTTCCATCACCTGTTAAGCATCCGGAATATGTTAATATGGTTATTTTTCGTGAAAATACGGAAGATATTTATGCAGGTATTGAATTTGCGTCGGGTACAGCAGATGCGACTAAAATTCAAGATTTTCTTCGTACTCAACTTCATGTCGATTATAATTTTTCGAATGATACGGGGGTGGGAATTAAATTGGTTTCGGAAAGAGGTTCTAAACGGCTTGTACGTGCAGCTATTGAGCATGCTTTAGCGCATAAATTACCTTCCGTGACTTTGGTTCATAAAGGCAATATTATGAAGTTTACAGAGGGGGCTTTTAAAAATTGGGGTTATGAATTAGCCGAGACAGAATTTGCTAAGGAAACATATACCTGGGGTCAATGGGAACGGACTAAAGCGGAGAAAGGGGATGCTGCAGCTAATGCTGAGCAACAGGAAGCCCTGGCTGCTGGTAAACTGTTGATCAAAGATGTCATTGCAGATAATTTTCTGCAACAGATTTTACTAAATCCGCGTGATTATTCTGTTATTGCTACATTGAATTTGAATGGCGATTATATTTCAGATGCCCTTGCTGCTATTGTTGGGGGTATTGGTATTGCTCCTGGGGCAAATATCAATTATAATACTGGGCATGCTGTTTTTGAGGCGACGCATGGTACCGCACCCCGGTTTGCAAATACCGATACAATGAATCCTTCTTCGGTAATTTTAAGTGGTGTGATGATGTTCGAATATATGGGATGGCAAGAAGTGGCGGATGCTATAGTTAAAGCATTGAGCGAAACAATTAAAGCCAAAACTGTAACAGTTGATTTTTATAATTTAATGGAAGATGCAACGCTTGTGAAAACAAGTGAATTTGCGGATCGTATGATCGAAAAGTTATAATAGCTATTTTGAATATGCAAGATAAAGCTGACCTTTGAATTTTATTTAAAGGTCAGCTTTTTTTATATGCAATTTTCAGATTTACCACCGTTTGTTAAAGTTTCTTCTGTATTTACAGAGGAAGAATTACAGCAGTTACTTCGTGTTGAACAATTACCAGATGATATTGAGATTGATACTATCCGTGACGAACCAGAGATTTTCGATCTCCTTAATGCATTTATTGGTGATGAAAATAGTCGTTTGATACATTTACAGCTTTATGCACAGATGTTATTAAAAAGAGGAGAGGTTGAGCAAGCGTGGAAAGTGATCTTATTATAGGTTAGACATAATATCATTTTTAATGTTTTTTCAAGTATTTTATGTTATCTTTTTATCATTTCGGTGTTACTTTTTTCTAAATTTCATTAATATTGATTTTTTGTTGAAATTTAAGTAAGAAAACTTGTACCTTTGATCTTCGGAAAGCAAACGATTGCTTAGTCGAACCGTAGAAAAGTATAAAAAAAACAAACTATATATCGATGAAACATAATTTTGGAGCAGGTCCTTGCATTCTGCCAAAGGAAGTTTTTCAAGAAGCTTCACAAGCTGTAATTGATTTTAATAATACTGGTTTATCCATCTTAGAAATTTCGCATCGATCCAAAGAATTCGAAGCAGTTTTGGATGAAGCAACTAAATTGGTTCGCGAACTGTTAAATGTGCCGCAAGGATATTCTATTTTGTTCCTACAGGGAGGTGCAAGTTTACAATTTGCAATGGTAGCGTTAAACTTGTTGCCTGAAAATGGTAAAGCAGCTTACTTGGATACTGGTGTATGGGCTTCAAAAGCAATTAAAGAAGCAAAGAAGATTGGAAATGTAGAGGTAGTTGCATCATCGAGCGATAAAAATTACACCTATATTCCAAAGCAATATACTGTTCCTGCTGATGCAGCTTATTTTCATTATACGTCAAATAATACAATTTACGGAACTGAAGTATTTGATGTTCCAGCATCAAGTGCGCCAATTGTCGTTGATATGTCTTCGGATATTTTGAGCCGTGAGATTAATGTGAGTGATTTTGATCTTATCTATGCGGGAGCACAAAAAAATATGGGTCCTGCAGGCGCTACTTTAGTAATCGTTAAAGATGAGATTTTAGGTAAAACGGGACGTGTTATTCCATCTATTTTGGATTACACTGCACATATTTCGGCAGATTCAATGTACAATACGCCGCCTGTTTTCTCCATCTTTGTATCTCTTCTTAACCTACGCTGGTTGAAAGCAAAAGGTGGTGTAGCGGTTATTGAACAAGAGAATATTATTAAGGCACGTACGTTGTATGATGAAATCGATCGTAACCCATTCTTCAAAGGAACTGCTGCCGTAGAAGATCGTTCTCGTATGAATGTTACTTTTGTCATGGATTCTGCAGAATTAGAGGCTGAGTTCTTGGCTTTAGCTAAAGAACGTGAACTGATCGGTATTAAAGGTCATCGTTCAGTTGGTGGTTTTAGAGCATCAATCTATAATGCATTGTCGATAACAAGCATCAATGCTATGGTAGATGCAATGAAAGAGTTTGAAGAATTGAAAAAATAAAATCGAAATTATATCATGAGAATATTAGCAAATGATGGTATCGATCCAGCTGGAAAACAACTTTTGGAGGATGCCGGATTTGAAGTAGATACAAATCATATTCCGCAGGAAGAATTAGCGGAAAAATTACAAGCTTACGATGCCATTACGGTACGTAGTGCAACGAAAGTTAGACAAGCCCTAATTGATGTTTGTCCAAACCTAAAAGTGATCGGACGTGGTGGCGTCGGCATGGATAATATTGATGTCGACTACGCACGCTCCAAAGGAATAGCGGTGTTGAATACACCAGCTGCTTCTTCCTTATCAGTTGCAGAATTGGTATTTGCTCATTTATTAAATGGAGTACGTTTCCTTTATGATTCAAACCGTCAAATGCCTTTATCTGGGGAGAGTAAGTTTGGTGCTTTGAAAAAAGCGTATGCAGGCGGAACTGAACTGAGAGGGAAAACATTGGGTGTGGTTGGTTTTGGACGTATTGGACGTGAGACAGCGAAGATTGGATTAGGTCTTGGGATGGATATTGTGTATTATGATCTAGCTGATGGGCCTAAAACTTTAACTTTATCCCTGACTCAAGGATTTGAAGTGGAATTACCAGTAGATCAAGTATCAATGGAAGATTTATTGAAAACTTCTGATTTTATTACTTTACATGTTCCTTTCTTAGATAAACCAGCAATAGGTAAAGCTGAATTTGCATTGTTGAAAGATCAAGTTGGTTTAGTTAATGCTGCCCGTGGTGGTGTAATTGATGAACTTGCTTTAATTGAAGCCTTGGACTCTGGTAAGGTAGCTTTTGCGGGATTAGATGTCTTTGACAATGAGCCTACTCCGAGATTGGAGATTTTGAAACATCCAAAAATTTCTTTGACACCACATATTGGTGCCGCAACAAATGAAGCGCAAGAACGTATCGGTGTTGAATTGGCACAATTGATTATCGAGAATCTTAAGAAGTAATCTTCCGCATAATAAAATGATGCGGCACAAAAACATTATGTATTTGTGCCGCATTTTTTTGCAAAAAAACTAAGTAATTGCCTATATTCACGGCAAAATTTAAATATAATGTAATTCAGTATGAAAATTTTAAAATTTGGTGGTACATCTGTCGGTAGTGCAGAGCGCATCAAAGGGTTGTTAGATATTGTAAACCCTTCTGAGCGTCAAGTTGTGGTGTTGTCAGCTGTGTCTGGGACAACAAATGCTTTAGTAGAAATTGGTCAAGCATATCTTGCAGATGATAAGAACTTGGCGAAGGAATTAATAAAGAAGCATAAAGACAAGTACGAAGACCTCATTAAGGAATTGTTCAAAACTGAAGCTGGATATAAAAACGGCAAGAGCTTAATCGATTCGCATTTTAATTTTATTGAAAGTTTTGCACATGAGATTTTTACTCCTGTAGAAGATAAGATCATTCTAGCACAGGGGGAATTGATGTCAACTGCTTTATTCCATTTTCATCTAACAGAAATAAATGTTCCATCCGTATTATTACCGGCATTAGATTTTATGAAGATTGACGAGGATAATGAGCCTGTGGTAGACTATATAACAGAGAAATTGACTCCTTTGCTTGACAATTATCCTGATAATACGCTGTTTATAACGCAGGGCTTTATTTGCCGTAATTCATTTGGTGAGGTAGATAATTTACGTCGTGGAGGATCGGATTATACTGCATCATTAATCGGTGCTGCGATTGGAGCTGAAGAGGTTCAGATCTGGACCGATATCGATGGAATGCATAATAATGATCCGAGAATCGTAAAAAATACAACCCCAATTGCACATTTGAGTTTTGACGAAGCGGCAGAATTAGCTTATTTCGGTGCAAAAATTTTACATCCGCAATCGGTATTTCCTGCTCAAAAATATAATGTTCCCGTTCGCTTGTTGAATACGATGGATCCTCAGGCTAAAGGTACGCTTATTAGTAAAGAAGGTGGTCAAAAGGGGAGTATTCGTGCAATAGCCGCTAAAGATGGAATCACAGCTATTCATATTCATTCTTCACGTATGCTTTTGGCCTATGGTTTTTTACGTCGTGTATTTGAAATATTTGAACGTTATAAGACACCAATTGATATGATTACAACATCGGAGGTTGCTGTTTCTGTAACGATAGACGATACGAAAAATCTACAGGATATTATTAAAGAAGTCGAAGATTTTGGGACTGTGTCGGTGGATGAACATCAAACCATCGTGTGTGTGGTAGGGGATTTTGACTTGAATACACATGGGTATGCGGCCCGAGTATTGGATGCTGTAAAACACTTACCGGTCCGAATGATTTCATATGGAGGTTCGGATTATAATGTATCAGTTCTGTTGGACACGGATCATAAAGTGGAAGCATTACGCTCGTTACACAACCGTTTATTTTAATTGAAATAACCAAAATGAAAAATGAAAATATAGAGAGTCAGTTCGTAGGAAAGGAAACTCCTTTTTATTACTACGACCTGAACGTTTTGGAAGAAACGTTGGATGCGGCTTATGCCGCTTCCAGTAAGCGTGGATTCCATGTGCATTTTGCTTTGAAATCAAATTTCAACAGCCGTTTGCTTGAAATGATCCAAAGTAAAGGTTTTGGAGCAGATTGTGTAAGTGGAAATGAGGTGCAACAGGCTATTAATGCGGGGTTTGATGCAAAAATGATCACTTTTGCTGGTGTAGGTAAGTCTGATAAGGAAATTAATCTTGCTTTAGCGCACGATATTTTTGCTTTCAATGTCGAGTCTATTCAGGAATTGGAGGTGATCAATGAGTTGGCTGCTGTTCAGGGAAGAAAAGCTAAAGTAGCATTACGTATTAATCCTAATGTAGATGCACATACCCATCATTATATCACAACGGGATTAGATGAGAATAAATTTGGTGTTACAAATGCGGAACTTGAAAGAGCTGCAGCTGTGATACGGAAGTGTGAGAATATCGAACTTATTGGTTTACATTTTCATATCGGTTCTCAAATAACAGATATGAATGTATTCAAGAGCCTATGTGTGAAAGTGAATGAATGGAAAAATTGGTTTGAAGAACGTGGTGTCTTCATCAAAGTTTTAAATGTTGGAGGTGGACTGGGAGTGGATTATCATAACCCAGATACGAATGCAATTCCTGATTTTGAAGCATATTTTGATATTTTTGATAAATTCTTAGAAAGAACTCCACAACAGGAAGTCCATTTTGAGTTAGGGCGTGCATTAGTTGCGCAATGTGGTTCTTTAATCAGTAAAGTACTTTATGTAAAGAATGGTGTTAAGAAGAACTTTTTAATATTAGATGCAGGTATGACTGAATTGATGCGACCTGCATTATATCAGGCTTTTCATAAAATAGAAAAGCTTGGAGATGCAAATGCAACAGAACTTATCAATTATGATGTTGTAGGACCTATCTGCGAAAGCTCCGATTGCTTTGGAAAAGAGGTCACATTGCCATTATCGAAAAGAGGAGATCTCGTTGCTATACGTACCGCTGGTGCATATGGTGAAGTAATGTCTTCACGCTATAATCTCAGAGAGGAGATTCGCTATGTATATAGTGACGAATTAGTCTAAAACTACCCTATGAAAATAGAACTGGCTTAAACTACTGATAGTTTAAGCCTTTTCGTTTTGTAGGAATATTTGTTTTTCATTTGCAGAATAAATGGAATAGCGAAATATATTTCTGTTTTGCTATACATCCTTGTACCTTTGTATATGCAACAGATTCAACATATACTTCGAAAATTATTTAGTGAGGAGCGGATTAGAGTAGATTTTAATGTAAAGGGAGGGACTACTACTTTACTCGCTAGTTTTGCATATTTACCGATCCGGGAGCTTTTAAATTTTAATATTAACATAAAAGAAGAGTATCGAGATATTTTGAGTGAATTGGACGTTGCTAAGGAATTGGAACCTGTTGCGTCACTTTTGTTAAAAGGTATGCTAAGTATGCAAGCTGGTCATGATGATGCAACAAAATATCTATATGAAGCTCAAAAAGTCCAGGTAACAGCATTAGGATATAGTTATTTGGCATTATGCTATTTTATGAAAGGAGATTTTGATAAGTCTATTCAGATTTATTCAAATGCGATTACCGATTTCCCCAAAGAACCTTATTTTTATGCCTGTCGCTGTGTACTGAATCGATGTTTAGATGATGATGAGGGAGCTTTTTATGATTATCAGGTCGCAAAACGTCTCGATTTCAATTATCACAGTCTGCTAGAGTGGCATGAGCATCTTTCCTATTTGGAAACCCTTAAAATGGATCAGCTGGAACTTCAGGAATTGGAAAGCACTTGGGAACAAGATCCAGAACGATTAGATGTCTTAACGAAGCTCGCTTTGGAGTATGTACACATTTATGATTATCAAAAAGCTATTCGTTTATATTTTCAAGGAATCAATATGGCGGATAATCAAGCAGAATGGTATGTTTACCGTGCGGCAATCTACAGCAAATTAACGTTGTATATAGAAGCTCTTGAGGATTGTAATCAAGCTTTATCAATTGATGAAAATTGTGTTTCTGCTTATATTTTACGAGCAAAGTTATTGGAATGTCTACACGAACATGACGCCGCACTTGAGGATTATAGAAAAGCAGCCTCTCTGAATCCTGAACATACTGCCATATATGAGGAGCGGGCTTCGCTTTTTGAAAGATTAGGGAAATTTGAAGATGCTATCGTCGATTATTCTAAATTGATCGCCTTAATGAAGGATGACTTTTATCCTTATGTACTTCGCGCAGATATGTTCGAACGTATAGGAAAGCAGGAAGAGGCTTTGTTGGATTATAATCGTGCTATAGACTTGAATCCTTACTATTCAGATCTTTATCAGTATCGTGCTGCAATACGGGAATCTTTAGGTGATAAAGTAGGCGCTGAATCTGATTTACAAAAATTCGAAGAGTTGGATGAAGAGTAATAAAAGATAAAAAAAGGTTCAGTTGTTTAAAACTGAACCTTTTTTATCGTTAAATTCCTAACTCAACCTGAAATAGAAACCCCCAGGAGTTCTTTTGATCGGCATTGTCAAATTGACCATCTTTAAAAGTATAATTACCACTCAAATTGAATTTTAAGCGATGTGCTTTCATATATTTGTTAATACCAGCTTCAATAATTTCTGTTTGTTTTTCATATGCCCGAATATCTTTGTGAGGTTGGACAAAGGTATAGCGGCTTACGACCTCGTATCCATGATTCATCAGGTAAGACATCTGTTGATTAACTCCAAAACCTTTATAAGCATAGGCGGTATTTCCCTGTAAATCGATGTTCATTGGATTGTCGACATCACGACGCATATACTCGGCTTGATAAGCAAAACCCTGATATTTAAAAATTGCATCTATAAAGCTGGTCTTTAAAGTAAAAGGATTTTCAACATATTTACCCGTTTGACCACCTATACGGGTTGTTCTGTCGTTAAAGCTGTAACCTCCCCCAATAGATAGTTTTGGTGTTTCTTCACGCTCTATATCCCCTTCGGAATAATCGCCTCCATTTTCAAAATTGCCGAATGGTAAAAATTCTACCCTACCTGTGTAAGATAAGCCTCCATCTGTTCCGCTTGCAGCTCTGCCTTCACCTGTTGATATAGCAACTTTTGCATTAATAGGTACTTCGCCAATTTTTTTACTCAGATTGGCACTCATACCGAAATCACGATCTAAAGTAAACCTGGTATTCACTAAGGAACGATCTGCAAACTGGAGCTGTCCAGATGAATTGACGCGTTGCCTATTTCCTGGTAATTTGTTTTGACCGAAACTGATGTAGAAATCGTCAGTAAAGTTATAGAATACAACAGCATCACGTACAATATTTGGAATACCGGTTTCATCGAAATCTTGATCACTTCTTGTAAAGGCTAATTGTAATGAGTAGCTAATCTTAGGCGTGTAGATGTAACCATCGACCCGCATTCTTAGTCTACGTACACGCGCATCCCATTCGCCGTTCTTTTCTCCGTCTAATTTTTCTGTGAAACCGGCACGGTTTTGCATTCTAAATCTGAAGTTTGTGTAGAAAAGGGAATCTTTGCTATGGAATTGAATTCCTTTGAAATTTAAGATAGTAGCTCTATCATCTCGTTCTTGCGCTTTTGTGGCACAGGTTAAGGTCGCTAGTAAGGCTGTAAGGGTAACAATTTTTGTTGCTCTCATTCGTCTTTTAAAAAAATATTATAGTAAGGGTTGTGTGTACTTAAATTATAACAGTTTAATTTGCTTGTAAAAAATAGCGTATTAATAAAATAATATTTTTAGCATCTATCTATAAAAGATACGGATTAATCATGATTCTTACGGATAGAACTTTATATATTATATGCGTGCGACAGTCATTTTAGCTAAATCCAATGTCAGTGATTCTATTCTTGACAAGAAACTAAGTATAAAACAAAGTGATTTGCTGCTGTTTTTTTTATATTCAAACACAAAGATAATAATCTAATTGAATAGAGGAGAAAAATGAGATGAAATGATAAGTAAAAGGCCACTTTATAGGTGGCCTTTTACTTATTATAATTCTTTACGTAAACGTGCAACAGGTATATTGAGTGCTTCGCGATATTTTGCAACGGTACGTCTAGCGATATTGTAACCTTTATCTTTTAAGATTTCGGTCAGCTTTTCATCAGCAAGAGGTTTGCGTTTATCTTCATTTGCGATGCATTCTTCTAAGATCTTTTTAACTTCTTTATTGGATACTTCTTCTCCAGATTCTGTTTGAATAGCTTCGGAGAAAAATGATTTAAGAAGAAATGTCCCAAATTCTGTTTGTACATATTTTGAGTTGGCAACACGGGATACAGTCGAGATATCCATACCTATGCGATCGGCAATATCTTTTAATATCATCGGTCTAAGCTTAACATCATCACCTGTTAAAAAGTAGTCATACTGATACTCCATGATGGCATTCATTGTTTTTAGCAATGTCTGCTGTCTTTGTTTTATCGCATCAATAAACCATTTCGCAGAATCGAGTTTCTGTTTTACAAACTGAACAGCTTCTTTCATTTTTTTATCCTTTTGATCGGATTTCTCATAATGTTCGAACATGTTCTGGTAAGAACGACTCACACGTAGTTCTGGTGCATTTCGTCCGTTTAATGTTAGATGCAGTACTCCATCGTTGTTAATGATGTGAAAATCGGGAATGACATGTAACTGTTTACCTGCAACAGCTCCTGAATCACCTGGTTTTGGATTTAATTTTAGAATTTCATTTACAATATTTTTAAGATCATCTGAGGTTAACCCTAGCGATTTTTCAAGTTTATCATAATGCTTCTTGGTAAATTCATCCAAATAATTTTTTACAACTTTAGTTGCCTGAATGATGGTTGGATTATTTTGATCTTTCTTTTGTAATTGTATCAGCAAGCATTCTTGTAAATCACGAGCTCCGATACCTGCCGGTTCAAAATCTTGAATAACCTTTAACATTTCTAATACTTCGCTTTCAGTAGCGATAACATTTTGAGAAAACGCAAGGTCATCAATGAGACTTAATATGGGACGACGTAAGTATCCGTCATCATCTAAACTTCCAATAATTTGCTGACCGATTAAGAAATCACGGTCATCTAAGGCTAGTAAATCGAGCTGTTGTTGTAATTTCTCAAAAAATGAATCTTGTACAGCAATGGGAATCTCTTTTTTATCATCATCTTCGTCAGTATAATTATAGTTGTTGGAGTAATCAGTATAATCATCTTCCTGGATATATTCATCTACGTTGAACTCATCGCTGTCGAAGCTTTCTTCACTATCAAAACTCTCATCTGGATCGCGATCTGGGTATTCTTCGTTCGGTTCGGCCATGTTTGCTAAACTGCCGTCCTCAAGTGCTGGATTCTCCTCTAATTCTTCTTTAATGCGTGCGTCCAAAGAGACTGTAGGAACCTGTAAAAGTTTAATAAACTGAATCTGCTGTGGAGATAGTTTTTGTAATAACTTTTGTTGTAAGGTTTGCTTTAACATGTTTTTCTATGACTAATTCGAATATAAATTTATATAAATTATATTGATTTAAGAAACAAAAATACATGGAAAAGGTATTTGGGTATAATTTTTGTAGCTATCTATAATCTTATACTCCTAATTATCAGAATTGGAATAATGAAATGTTAAATTTCGTTAATTCTTCTTTATGACATGTAAAAGCTATTTTTTTTGCTTGTTTTCACAAAACATTTTTAGACCTTTACCATATGTTTAAACGTATTAAGAATAAATATATACGCTATATAGCAATTGCTATATATTTTTTAATCGTCCTTGTTTGTGCTATACAGCTTAACTTTTTGGGGCTATTTGGCTACTCGCCTACAAAAAAGGATATTACGATGCCCAGTGTTAATATCTCAACCGAATTGTATACTGCAGATAGTGTTTTGATAGGTCGTTATTTTGATGAAGACCGTAATCCAGTGGCTTTTGACAGCATATCTAAAAATGTGATCAATGCGCTGGTGGCTACAGAGGATGTTCGCTTTTATAAACATAGCGGAGTTGATTTTTTAGGTCTCGGATCTGGTATTGTTTCTACTTTATCTGGAGATAGAAGAGGGGCTAGTACAATTACGCAACAATTAGCAAAAAACTTATATCGTACACGCTATAATAAATCGGGTGGTCTTCTTGGTAAAATACCTGGTGTTGGTTTAATTGTAACCAAGTTTAAGGAATGGATGACCGCTTATAAATTGGAGTCACGATATGAAAAAAATGAAATTATAACGATGTATTTAAATACCGTTTCGTTCAGTAATAATTCATATGGTATCCAAACGGCTGCACGACGTTATTTTAGTAAAAATGCAAGTGAACTTAGCATCAATGAAGCTGCGGTATTAGTGGGTATGCTGAAGGGAACAACAATTTATAATCCTATGCGTAATCTAGACAAATCGCGTGAGCGCCGAAATGTCGTTTTAACTCAAATGGAGAAGGCAAAGTATATTGATCAAACTCAGGTTGATCAGTTGTCAAAGGAGCCATTGGTATTACGTACGGAGAACAAAGATATACATGCGGGTGAAGATTCTTATTTACGGGCAGCGGTAGAGCGTTGGCTGGAGAAGTGGGCTGATGAAAATGATATGGATATCTATAAGGATGGTCTAAAGATTTATACTACAATCAACTCAAAGCTTCAAAAACATGCCGAGGAAGCTGTTGCTAAGCAGATGCAGGTATTGCAACGGAGATTGAAGAATGCATGGGGTAGTGAAGAGCCGTGGCGTGATTTGTCTGGTAAGGTAATTCCTGGATTTATTGAAAACTTGGTAAAAAAGACAGACTATTATAAATTTTTGGTGAAAAAATATGATCAACGTACTGACAGTATTGATTTCTACTTGAACCGTAAAAAAGAAATGGAAGTATTTTCTTGGAAAGGAGAGCGGATGCGTGAAAAAGTAGAGATGTCCACTGTTGATTCGATCAAATACTATGTAACTATGTTAAATACGGGTGTGATGAGTATGGATCCGTATTCTGCTGAAATTAAAGTGTGGGTAGGAGGTATCGATCATCAGTTTTTTAAATATGATCATGTTAATCAATCTAAAAGACAGGCAGGTTCTACATTCAAACCTTTTGTTTATTTAGCCGCATTGGAATCCGGTATGACACCTTGTGATCAGATTCAAGATAAGCCCGTAACCATTAAGATTGATAAAGGAGATTCAATTGAAGTCTGGGAGCCTAAAAATGCTGACTGGAATTTTAGCTATCGGGATATGTCATTGCGTTGGGCCATGGCGCGTTCGGTAAATTCGATTACAGTTCAACTGACAGAGAAAGTAGGGGCTGATAAAATTGTTGAAGCGGCACATCGAGTTGGAATTGAAAGTAAATTGAGTCCTGTGGCGTCGATCGGTTTGGGACCAAATGATGTTTCAGTTTTTGAAATGGTAAATGGTTATGCTACAATGATGAATCACGGTGAACGTGTAACACCTATTCTTGTTTCTCGAATAGAAGATTATGACGGAAAAGTGATTGCAACTTTTAAACCTGAACGTAAGCAGGTAGTGGATAAACAAGATGCATGGCTGATGACCTATATGCTTCGCGGAGGAATGGAAGAACCGGGAGGAACTTCACAGGCATTATGGGAGTATGATCTTTTTGATAAGGAAAATGAGATTGGTGGAAAAACGGGTACTTCTTCGGAGTATGTAGATGGGTGGTACATGGGTGTTACCAAAGATCTGGTAACTGCGGTGTGGGTCGGTTGTGACGATCGAAATATCCATTTTAAAAATTCGCAGACCGGTGAGGGTTCTAAAACCGCGCTACCAATTTTTGGTTTATTTATGGAATCTGTTTATAAGGATAAGCAGTTAGGCTATACGCAGGGTAAATTTCCTGCTCCAACTGTGGAAATTACAAAGAAGTATAAGTGTGAAACTCCTCGTCCGCCTCGTGAAGAGGTTGTCTCAGATTCAACCGCTGTAGATGATGAGATGTTAATCGATGGTCTGGAAGATGTGCAAAATGGTGGTACAACTCAAGAAGAAGGGTTATCAACTTCTGGAGATGATGATGCTTCTGATGTGTTATCTACCCATAATGATGCAGCGGCAATAAGACCGCGTGATTCACTAGGTTTTGGTGATTAATACGTTCTCTTAAAAATTTTAAATCGGTTGTTTATGAAGTATAAACAACCGATTTTTTTTTGGAAGTATCCATATTAGTTGGACATAGGTTGTTCCAATTCGCATTTTGTTTTCTGATGAGCTTCTCCTTCTGCATCCGTGTAAAGTGATTTAATTCAAATTGTCTTTTTTCAGCGTGTTCCTGACAATCAAATTTTTCCATATAAACGACACGAGTTAAGTGTGGGCCATTGGGAAAGAAAATGTTGCAGCTGCTTTTTATTTCGTTCATCGCCCGGTTAAAGTCTGATGTGATATCTACATTTAAGAACTGTCTGTTGCTGTCCGTAATGATGTATAATGTGTGTGATTTCATGTTTTGAGCTAATAAATTTGGTTATTTGTATAATTTTTACTAATTTTATTGGCACAATAATACTAATATTTTTAGATATTAAAAATTAAAATTAAAAAAATATGCCAAACATAGCTTCCAATCTTAAGTTTTTAAGAAAAACGAAAAGGCTTACACAACAGCAGTTTGCTGACTTAATGGAGATAAAACGTGCTTCTGTAGGGGCGTATGAAGAAGATCGGGCAGAGCCAAAATATGAGTTACTAAAAAAAATAGCAGAGTTTTATGACCTTTCAATGGATGAGCTTGCTAATGATGAGATAAATGAAAAATGGAAACGGGCTCCTAAAAGTAATGCTTCTAATTTACGGGTACTTAGTGTTACCGTTGACGGGCTTGACCGCGAAAATATCGAGTTGGTTCCAGTAAAAGCGAGCGCTGGCTATATGAATGGTTATGCTGATCCGGAATATGTTGCAACGTTACCGAAATTTTCGTTACCGATGTTCAATCAAGGAACCTATCGGGCTTTTGAAATCAAGGGTGATTCGATGCGTCCTTTGGCTAGTGGTTCTATTGTCGTCGCAGAATATGTGGAGAACTGGAATGATATTAAGCCAGGGCAGACCTATATTGTCGTTTCAAAAGATGAGGGGGTTGTCTACAAGCGAATAGCATTTAAATTTAAAGAAGATAAAGGTCTGAAGTTAGTTTCTGATAATAAGAGCTACGATCCATATTGGGTAGAAGCGAGTGATATTATGGAAGTTTGGAAAGCAAAAGCGTTTATTAGTACAACGCTTCCGGAACCTAGTAATGAACCTTCTATGGAGACTTTGACAAGCATGATGGCAGAAATGCAAAAAACAATTAATTCGGTTGTAGATAAGGGTTAGAAGATCATTTTTGATGGATCTTTTTTATCTATATTTTGATAGTTGAAAAAAAATATTTACCTTTGTCTTATCTGAGAGGAAGGGGGCAACGTATGCCCCCTTTTTTAATTCATTGATTTCAGTATTTTTATTCGTTTTCGAAAGAATATGCAAAATGTAGAGAAAAGAGTTATCGAACTCGTCCAAGAAAAATTAGCAGATCGCGATGATTTGTTTATTGTAAGTGTTAAATTTCATCCGAACAGCGTGTTGGAAGTTTTGCTAGATGGTGATCAGGGAATTAGTATCGATGATTGTGTACAGGTTAGTAAATTTGTCGGATTTCAGTTGGAAGAAGAGGGGACAGTAGAGAAAGCTTATCGTCTTGAAGTTTCTTCTCCGGGGCTAGATGCTAATTTTGTTAATCAAAGGCAATATGAGAAAAATATTGGACGCAATGTGCAAGTGAAGTTAAATGATGGTACAAAAACGGAAGGTACATTGTTAGCCGTTGAGGATGCACAGATAACAATTGAAGAAACAATAAAAGAAAAAGGTAAAAAAGCGGAGCAGGTTGCTCGCATTATACCTTTTGAACAAATAAAAGCAACTAAGGTGTTAATTTCATTTAAATAAAAATGAGCAGCAATATCAATTTGATTGACTCTTTCCAAGAGTTTAAAGAGTTTAAAAACATTGACCGACCTACGGTTATTTCTGTCTTAGAAGAAGTATTTCGTAGTATGATCCGTAGACGTTTTGGTACAGATGAAAACTGTGATGTTATCGTAAATCCTGATAATGGAGATTTAGAGATATGGAGAACACGCGTTGTTGTTGAAGATGAATTTTCGGAAGATGATGATCTTGAAATTGAATTAACAGAAGCGAAGAAATTTGATGCTGATTTAGAAGTTGGCGATGATTATATTGAACAGATAACGTTAGAGAGTTTTGGTCGTCGTGCTATTTTAGCAGCCCGCCAAACTTTGGTTTCAAAAGTTTTGGAATTGGAGAAAGACGAAGTTTTCAAAAAATATAAAGACCGTGAAGGGGAGTTGGTGATCGGCGAGGTTTATCAAATCTGGAAAAAAGAATTGCTTGTGTTAGATGATGACGGTAATGAATTAATTTTACCGAAGACAGAACAAATTCCTGCAGATTATTTTAAGAAAGGTGATAGCATTCGTGCAGTCGTTTATAAAGTGGATATGATGAATAATAATCCTAAGATTCTTATTTCTCGTACTGCTCCAGAATTTTTACAACGTTTATTTGAACTGGAAGTTCCTGAGATTTTTGATGGTTTGATTACGATTAAGAAAATTGTTCGCGAACCAGGAGAGCGTGCTAAAGTGGCAGTAGAATCTTATGATGATCGTATTGATCCTGTTGGTGCTTGTGTGGGTATGAAAGGATCTCGTATTCATGGTATCGTTCGTGAATTGCGTAATGAAAATATCGATGTAATCAACTTTACAACGAATCATTCACTTTACATTACACGTGCATTAAGCCCAGCTCGTATTAGCTCAATCAAGATTGATGAAGAAAATAAGACGGCTGCAGTGTATTTAAAATCTGATCAAGTTTCTTTGGCAATTGGTCGTGGTGGACACAATATCAAATTGGCAGGTAAATTGACAGGTTATGAGATCGATGTTTATCGTGAGAATGACGAGTTTGATGAAGATGTGGATATCGAAGAATTCAGCGATGAAATCGAAAGCTGGGTAATTGATGCATTGAAACGTGTAGGTTTAGATTCAGCACGTTCAGTATTGGCATTGACAGAAGAAGAGTTGTCTAGAAGGACTGACTTGGAAGAAGATACGGTAAAAGACATTTTACGTATTTTACAGGCTGAATTTGAATAAAATGAAGCCACATAATTTATTTTCATCTCTATTTCGAATTTAATTGTTATAGAGATGTAAAAAAAACATATTTTTGTATTAAATATTTAATTAGTTAAAATAATAGATGACTGAAGGAAAAGGTACAAACCTGCTTAAAGCAGCAAAGGAACTCAATATTGGCATATCTACTGCCGTAGATTGTTTAGTGAAAAAAGGGTATGACGTCGACGCCAAACCTGGTACTAAGCTATCCGGAGAGATGTACAATGTGCTGTTGAAAGAGTTTCAAGGTGACAAGATCGTGAAAGATGAAGCTAAACAAATTGTGATTGGCAAAATTCGTCGTGATGAGTCGCCAGTCGCTTCTCCTAAAGAATCATCTAAAAATGACGATTATGAAGAAACTGTAGCTTCAAAAGATATTTTGATAAAAAATGCTGCGGTAAATACAAGAGAAGAATCTAATGCAGATAAAAAAGAGAATCCAGTTGAAAAGGTAACGGGTTCTGAGGCAAAGGAAAATTCATCAAATACACACACTGGAGGTATGAAGGTTGTGGGTAAAATTGATTTAGATGCTTTGAAAAGAGGATCTAAACCTAAGAAAGAGGAAACTCCAGAAGTGAAAGCTGAAACTCCAAAGGAAGTGGAGAAGAAGCCTGAGGTAGTTAAAGAAGCAACTCCTACAGCTCCAAAACCTATCGTAAAAGAAGAGCCTAAAGTAGAAGTTCCTAAAGCTCCGATAGTGGAAGCACAAAAAATAGAAGAGAAAGCGCCAGAAGCACCTAAGGTTGTCATTGCTGCACCTCAAAAAGTTGAAGTTAAAACTGAAGCTCCTAAAGTTCAAGAGAAGAAAGTGGTAGAAGAAAAGCCAAAAAATGAAAAACCTGCTGTGAAAGCACCGGTTGAAACTCCTGTAAAGGAAGTGAAAAAAGTTAATCCTGCAGATGAGGTTATTAGTGCTAAAGCAGAGAGATTAACAGGTCCAAAAGTAATTGGTAAGATTGAATTGCCTACGGCAAGACCTTCTCATCGCGATAAGCCTGTAGCATCTTCTTCAAGTGCTACTGGCAATGATCATAAGCGTAAACGTAAACGTACGAACAATACAGGCACTCCGCCTCAGGGTGGTGGTACCCATCCAAATCGTACTGGAGGTCCAAACCAAGGTGGTGGAAATCATCCAAATCGTACTGGTGGAAATCATCCAGCAGGGAATAATCAAAACCGCCCAGCAGGAGGTCCAGGAGGAAATAATCAAAACCGTCCAGCGGGAGGTCCAGGAGGACATCATAACCGTCCAGGAGGTCCAGGTGCAAATAAAGGTCGTCCAGCCTTCAACAATAGAAGTAATGGACCTAATGTACCAAAAGAAGAGCCTACTGAAAAGGAAATCCAAGATCAAATCAAGGCTACATTAGCGCGCTTAAGTGGTGCTGGTAAGTCAGGTAAATTTGCTCAACGTGCGAAGTTGAGACGTCAAAAACGTGACGATGTCGCAACTAACGCGGAGGAGGAAGCATTAGAAAGAGAAATGCAAGCAAAAGTGTTGCGTGTTACAGAATTTGTAACGGCAAACGAACTTGCTAACTTAATGGATGTGGCTGTTACACAAATTATCGCGACTTGTATGAGTTTAGGTATGTTTGTTTCCATTAACCAACGTCTAGATGCAGAAACTTTAACCATTGTTGCTGATGAATTTGGTTACCAAATTGAATTTATCAAACCTGAAGATGAAGAGATTGCTGATCTTGAAGAAGCTGACAATGAAGATGCATTGATTTCTCGTGCTCCGATTGTTACGGTAATGGGTCACGTCGATCACGGTAAAACATCTTTATTAGATTACGTGCGTAAAGCAAATGTAACAGGTGGTGAAGCAGGTGGTATTACGCAGCATATTGGTGCTTATGCGGTACAATTGGACGGTGGACGTAAGATCACTTTCTTAGATACTCCAGGTCACGAAGCCTTTACAGCGATGCGTGCTCGTGGTGCAAAAGTAACAGATATCGTGATTATTGTTATTGCAGCGGATGATGCTGTGATGCCACAAACGAAAGAAGCAATCAACCACGCACAAGCTGCTGGTGTGCCAATCGTATTTGCATTTACAAAAATTGACAAGCCAGGTGCTAATACAGATCGTATTAAAGAGCAGTTGTCTCAAATGAATATACTAGTAGAGGATTGGGGTGGTAAATACCAAGCACAGGAGATTTCAGCAAAAACTGGATTGAATGTAGATCTTTTATTAGAAAAAGTATTATTAGAAGCAGAGATGCTTGACTTAAAAGCTGATCCGAACAAACGTGCTGTTGGTTCTGTAATTGAAGCTGCTTTGGATAAAGGTAGAGGAATTGTGACAACAGTGCTGATATTAGGAGGTACTTTACGTGTGGGAGATCCTATTTTAGCAGGTTCTCATAGTGGTAAAGTGAAAGCTTTAACAAATGAACGTGGTGAGCGTGTGAAAGAAGCAGGTCCTTCTGTACCGGTTCAAATCTTAGGTATGGCAGGGGCACCTACTGCAGGTGATAAGTTCTATACTATGGAGAGTGAATCTGAAGCTCGTAATGTGGCGAATAAACGTCTTCAATTACAACGTGAGCAAGGTATGCGTGCTACGAAACATATTACTTTGGATGAGATCGGTCGTCGTTTGGCAATCGGTAACTTTAAAGAGTTGAACGTGATCGTAAAAGGTGACGTGGATGGTTCGATCGAGGCATTATCTGATTCATTATTGAAATTATCAACACAAGAGATTCAAGTGAATGTAATTCACAAATCTGTGGGTGCTATCTCAGAGTCAGATGTTTTATTAGCTTCTGCTTCTGATGCAATTATCATCGGTTTCCAAGTTCGTCCATCTATAGGTGCACGTAAATTGGCTGAACAAGAGCAAATTGATATTCGTCTTTACTCAATCATTTACGATGCTATTGCAGAACTTAAATCGGCAATGGAAGGTATGTTGGCTCCGAAATTTGAAGAAAAAATCGTTGCTAACGTTGAGATCCGTGAGACATTTAAAATCTCTAAGGTCGGTACAATTGCAGGTTGTATGGTCTTGGATGGTAAAATTAACCGCAATAATGATATTCGTATCGTCCGTGATGGTGTTGTTGTTTTCACAGGTAAATTAGCTTCATTGAAACGTTTCAAAGACGATGTGAAAGAAGTTTCATTCGGTTATGAGTGTGGTTTGAATATTCAAGGATATAATGATATTCAAGAAGGTGATATCGTTGAAGCATACGAACAAGTTGAAGTAAAACGTAAGTTGTAATTAAACAATTTATCATACATAAAAGGAGCGTTTTTAATAAAACGCTCCTTTTTTTATGAGTTTTAAAACACACAGATAGTTCTTGATAGGAAGTGGGAGTTAATTATAAGATCTTATCCATATTCCTAAAGTAAGATGATTTCATTAAAATCATGCAAATAGAACGGATGATCTGAAATGAGTATTTTTTACCGTAATGTTTTTTTTATATTAAAGCGACTTACAGTAACTGTTTCTACTTTATAAGTTTCTTACTATCCAAAAACCAATTACAATGATAAAAACGATTACAATTGCTTTATAACCAAATAGTATCTTTCGCCATTTAAGCATTTTTGGCGTAGGTGATTTTTGATATTCAAAGATTAATCCTGTGATGATATAGGGGATAGCGATGATCAGTAAAAAATTTTGCCTCCATGCGTTCTGGAGGTCAAAATTTAAAAGATAATGTATGGCGCGTTGTGATCCACATCCGGGACATTTGTAGCCTGTAATGACATAAAATGGGCATTTAGGAAAAATGTCATACTGTATCGGATTAAAGAACTTATATGTAAGAATTAAGATGAATAGAAGTATAATCCCTATGGACCATAGATAATATTTCTTAATTACCATAATTAAATATAGATCCAACTACACCTAAGATCATCAATAGTACATATAATACTGTCATCACAATGGAAACAATAAAACCAATTTTAGTCCATTTTTTAGCTTCATCTGATGCTCTTTGTGCACCTTGTAGATCTCCTGCATAGAATCTGGATTCAACTTTTGCTGCATTTATTATTCCCGCTATTCCAAAAGGAAGACAACATAAAATTGTAACTAAAATAGATTCAACTAACCATGTTTTAGGTACGGTATTTAAAAATGGGTCATAGGCTTTATTTTGAGGATCGGCTGACTGGTTGAAGGGAGATTGTCCAGTTGCTTGAAATGGATTAGGAGGATTAGGAGGGGAGGCTATGTTTGAAGAAAATAAAGCAGCAAGCTCAGGAACTTCACTGGCTTTTCTCCAATCACCCATTCCTTCATACCATACATTTGTTTCTGGTGTAATGTTTTTATATTTGAGCTCTTCGAGAGTAAAGGGTCCAAAGTTTGTGTAGCCATCTGTATAAAAGTACTTTTTCATATTTTAGAGTTTTATAATTTATTTAAATATAGAAAAAAAGGGGAGAGTTGATGTTTTTTGTAAAATATTTTTATGTTTTACCGTATACCAACTTTATCTTTTTGTCAGTTTTATGTGTATAAAATCGCTCCAGATATTATGATCAGTCAGCTGTTTCCAAATACCTGAAAATTCATTGTTCTCCTTACTGAACCCACCTTTAAACTTTAAGTTAGTTCCGGTAAATGTCCAAAGGTGATTGTCTAATATAGCATTCATAAAGCCAGATTGACCTTGATTGTTATAATATTGCATGCTGTAATGTTGACGTACGACGTCATATCCTATAATTTCATGGGTAAGGCTATTTGACGTTCCTATCATGACATTTGCCTGGTGCAAAAGAAAAGATTTGTCTAGAATCCAACAATATGTATCAGTCCCTTTGATTTTAACTTCTGGAGCATTATTGGTTTCTAGAATAATACCGTCGGTATCCCAGGTTCCTATAAAATGATTTAAATGCTGTTTTGCTATTTGATCCATTTTCGATTCTTAGGTCAATTTTTTTTATTAACTGTAGTTCAGAATATTGGTATTTGAATTTACACTCTTTACTTTTTTAATAGATGTGCTCGATTATATTCATAATTCATTCGTGCAATATTGAGTACTGAAATACCTTGTGGACATTCAACTTCACAGGCTTCTGTATTGGAGCAATGGCCAAAGAGTTCTTCATCCATTTGATTTACCATATCAATGACCCTTGTAAGTCTTTCTTCTTTACCTTGTGGGAGTAATACCATATGGTTGATTTTTGCTGATGTAAAAAGGGCCGCGCTTCCATTTTTACAGGTGGCAACACAGGCTCCGCATCCGATACAGGCAGCAGCATCAAATGCCGCTTCTGTCACTTGATGTGTTACGGGAATGGTCAGTGCTTCCGGCGCTTGTCCTGTATTGATTGATACAAATCCACCTGAAGAGATAATGCGGTCAAATGCCGAACGATCTACTTTTAAATCTTTTTTTACGGGAAACGCTTCAGATCTAAATGGTTCGATAAATACCACCTCCCCATCTTTGAAGGACCTTAAATGTAATTGACAGGTAGTCGTATTTTTCAGCGGTCCATGCGCAATACCATTTATCATCATACCACATTGTCCACAGATTCCTTCACGACAGTCGTGATCAAATTCAACAGGTGTGTCATTGGCCAATATGAGCTTTTCATTTAATGTATCTAGCATCTCTAAAAAGGACATATGCGGATTGAGGTTTTCCAAAGTATAGTCTACAAGTTTGCCATCAGCATTTTTATTCTCTTGTCTCCATATTTTTAGATGTAATTTCATAGCTTGAATTTTAATTATTTATAACTACGTACAATAGGTTGAATGACTTCAAATGATAGTGGTTCTTTATGAAGAATAGGAACAGATCTGTTGTTCCATTCCCATGCCGAAATGAATTGATATTCGGCATCATTTCTTTTTGCTTCGCCTTCAGCTGTCTGATATTCTTCACGGAAATGTGCACCACAAGATTCATTTCTAGTCAGGGCGTCATAGCACATTAATTCTCCGATTTCGAGGTAATCAGCGACTCTTCCAGCTTTCTCTATTTCTGTATTCATTGTTTCCTCATTTCCCGGAATATGAACATTTCTATAAAACTCTTCCCGTAATTTCTGAATCTCCAAGATTGCGAATTTTAATCCGGCTTCATTTCGTGCAAGGCCACAGTAATCATATAGTATTTTACCAAGAGTCTTATGGTAATAATCCACAGTTTTTGTTCCTTTGCTTTTGCTGAATTGTTGCAATTGTGTTCTGACTTCTTGCTCTGCTTTCTCAAATTCCGTATGATCTGTTGATATTTTTCCCGTGTGGATATCACCTGAGAGATAATTTGCTATGGTATAAGGAGCAATAAAATAGCCATCCACGGAGGCTTGAAGGAGAGAATTTGCTCCTAATCGATTAGCTCCGTGGTCTGCAAAATTAGCTTCTCCTAAAGCAAATAACCCAGGAATTGTCGTCATTAATTCGTAATCTACCCAAAGTCCTCCCATTGAAAAGTGGGCCGATGGAGAAATCATCATTGGTACTTGATAAGCATTATAACCGGTAATTTTTTCATACATGTCGAATAAATTACCGTACTTTTCTTTTATTTTGTCTATTCCTTGTTCTTTAATGGCTTTAGAAAAATCCAGATAAACGGCATTTTTTAGGGGACCGATTCCAAATCCGGCGTCAATTCTTTCTTTTGCAGCGCGTGAAGAAATATCTCTAGGGGCTAGATTTCCAAATGCGGGGTATCTTCTTTCCAGATAGTAATCTCTTTCTTGTTCGGGAATGTCATTAGCAGAGCGCTGTTCATTTTCTTTAAGTGGTACCCATATGCGTCCATCATTTCTTAAAGACTCGGACATGAGTGTTAATTTAGATTGATAATCTCCAGACTGCGGTAATGATGTCGGATGAATCTGAATCCAACTTGGGCTAGCCATTAATGCACCTTTTTTATGCGCCCTCCATATCGCAGAACCATTGCAACCCATCGCTAAAGTGGAAAGATAATAGATTTTCCCATAGCCTCCAGTAGCCAGTACAACAGCATGTGCGGCATGGCGTTCAATCTCGCCAGTATCTAGATTTCTGATAATTACACCACGCGCTTTTCCTTCTATAATCACTAGATCTAACATTTCATGACGGGCATGTAATTTGACTGTTTTTTTTCCGACTTGACGCATAAGTGCTTGATAAGATCCAAGTAGCAATTGCTGTCCGGTCTGTCCTCTTGAATAAAATGTCCGGCTTACTTGAACACCACCGAAAGAACGATTGTTGAGATAGCCTCCATATTCTCGACCAAACGGGACACCTTGAGCAACGGCTTGATCGATGAGATTGAGGGAACATTCAGCCATTCTGTATACATTAGCCTCTCGCGCACGAAAATCTCCTCCTTTTAAAGTATCAACAAACATCCGGTAGATGCTATCGCCATCATTCTTATAATTTTTTGCGGCATTGACACCGCCCTGCGCCGCGACAGAATGGGCGCGTCTTGGACTGTCTTGAAAACAAAATGATTTTACATTATAACCCATTTCACCCAATGATGCGGCAAGAGAGCTTCCCGCTAGCCCAGTCCCTATTACGATGACATCTAGTTTTTTACGATTTGCCGGATTGACTAATTTTGCAGTTTTTTTATAGTTTTCCCATTTTTTCTCTAAAGAACCTTCGGGGATTTTTGCATCTAAATTCATATTCTTAACATATAAAGGTTTAGCTATTGGGTAAAGTAAATGTAGATGGGCATCATCGCAAACCCTACACTTATAATAATGGAGTAGGCTATGCCACAGGTTTTGATCCACTTTACATATTTTGGATGAAAGAGACCTAAAGTACGAATGGCACTATGTACACCATGAATGAGGTGGTAGCATAATGCAACCATAGATAAGACGTAAATGAGCACATACCACCATTCTTTAAATGTGGTTACTACCAAAATATAAAGATCTTTATTGCCATTGCTATCTATTGGTGGACTCCCGAATTTATAGACGTACCAAAAATTTTGAAAATGAATGACTAGAAATATTAAAATAATGGTACCTAGAATACCCATGTTACGACTATACCATTTACTCGCCCTTTGTCTTTGATCACGTTGATACTGTTTTCCGGATTTTCTATTTTTAAGGGTAATGACCAAAGCATCCAGGGCATGTATCAGAATGCTTGCATAAAGTACATATGAAACTATTTTTATTAAAATATTACCAGATAGAAATTGAGAATAGGCATTGAACTGTGTATGGGCCTGTTCGGAAGGTAAAAACAGTTGCAAATTTCCTAAAAAGTGAATGATAAGGAAAAAACATAGGAATAAACCTGTCAAACACATTACTAATTTTCGAGATAGGGTTGATAACATAAGCAAAGAATTAATAATAACCGATTATTTTCATCCACAGACCACCAACTGCCATGTAGATCACGAGTAACAGCACTCCAATTTCAAAACCCTTTACCCACCATGACTTGAGATCTACATAGCCACTACCGAAATAAACAGGAGCAGGACCATGTCCATAATGTGTAAGGACACCATATATAGATCCTACGAAACCAAGCATCATGGCCAATAGCATACCTGGTATACCTAAGGAAACTCCTACTCCGAGCATAGCGGCGTACATTGCGGCGACATGTGCAGTAGCACTGGCAAAAATATAATGGCTGTAGAAATAGACTAAAATGATGACAGGAAAGGCAACAATCCAATTTAATCCGCCGATCTCCGTTTTGATCAAATCACTGAACCAGCCAATAAAACCAAGTTCATTTAAAGAGCTGGCCATCATGACAAGTACTGCAAACCACACAATGGTGTCCCATGCTCCTTTCTCTGATTTTACATCTTCCCAAGTCAGGACAGATGTGAGCAATAACAGTGTCAGTCCAATAAATGCTGTAGTTGTGGCATCTATGGATAGTGATCCTCCGAAAATCCATAATCCCAACAGTATAAAAAAAGCAAGTAACATCAGCCATTCATTTGTTTTTATAGCACCCATTTCTTTTAATTTTTCAGTAGCCATTTTAGGTGCATCAGCTGTTTTTTTTAGTTCTGGTGGGTATAATTTGTATAAAACTAACGGAACAATAAAAAATGCAACAATTCCGGGTACAAATCCAGCCGCAGCCCATGACATCCAAGTGATATTTATTCCCAAATCTGCAGCGAATTTCTGACACATGGGATTACTCGCTGTTCCGGTAAGAAACATTGATGAGGCAATGAGGTTCATGTAATAACTATTAAGCGTTAGATATGAACCGATTTTTTTATGAGTGCTCGGATCTTCTGGCAGAGAACCAAAACTAATAGCCATTGATTTCATAATAGGGTAGATGATACCTCCACCACGGGCAGTATTACTAGGAATAGCAGGAGCAAGACAAACGTCTGCAAGCCCCAATCCATAAGCTAATCCCAAAGAACTTTTTCCGAATATTTTGATAAATATAAATGCTATTCTGTTTCCTAAGCCGGTTTTAATAAACCCTCTTGCTATAAAAAATGAGATTCCTATAAGCCAGATTACTTTATCACCAAAACCACTTAATGATTTGGTGATGGATAGAGAGGCATTACCAGGTGCTAGAACCTGTGTAAAAGCGGTGAACCCAATGGCCAACATACACATGGTACCCATAGGAGCCGCTTTTAGTATGATACCCAGGATAGTTGCCGCAAATATAGCAAATAGGTGCCAAGCCTCGGGTGACACACCCTTTGGTATAGGTATAAACCAAATAATCAATGCGAAAGCAAAGGTTATACCCATCTTTTTAATGTCCACTTCTTTCATATTTTCTGTTTAAGGTTATAATCGACTTTGTACTTGTAAAATGAACAAATTACCATTGTATTTGTTTGTACTTTCAATTTGATGTTTATAATAATCCATCTGCATACCCATTTGTATTCTAGCCCCGTAGTTTTTGAGAAATTCCAAGCTTACCATAGGAACTAAAGACTGTCTGGGATTAGATTTTTGTCTGAAATCAGTATCTAAGTATTCATATCTACAAGAAAACTCAATAGCTTTCAGGTTTTTATAATCAATTTCATAACGCATATTCGGTAAGAAGTAAGCTCCTCGCATTTGGTATTGATAAATATCTTGTAGTCGCTCTGTTTCTTCGAGACTGAAGTATAGATTGTGATTAATCGCCTGCTTAGCTTCGATCTGAAAATCTATATTCCATTTATGCGCAAGCTGAAATTTAGACGATACATCAAATGCTAAAGCATGTACATTTCTTTTAAACACGGTACCCGTACCACCGTTTAAACCAATACTGAAATCATATTTTTTTGCCAGATCAAATACGATCCTTGTTAAAAATTGTTTTCCATTATCTTTATCCGAAACCTGATTTTTTCCATTTCCATTCACAACAGAAACGGCATAACGCATTGGTATGGTTCCTAACGGTAATGTACCGCCTACGGAAGCCCCAATTTGAAAACTTGTCCAACCATTTTTTCCAAATTCGGTATATTGGTTAGACCATTCCAATGATTTGATGATATCCACGGGATAGGTTTCTTCTAATCCAAACCAAGGTCTGAACTGTCCAACGGTAATGGCAACTTTGGGATTAAAACTGTACCGTAGGTAAGCGTTCTCTAAAACTCGGGTCTTGGGATCATTTTTAAAATCAGCAAAATTTGCTAAAGCAACAACTTCTACTCTTCTGCTAATTTGTCCTTTGAGTTGCGCGCGCATGTATTTGAGCGAAAAGGAATTATTGGTGCCCTTATCATCTGTATGGTGAAGGCCTTCTACATCAACATTTTTTTTAAGACTTGTTGTAAACCTTCCTTGAAAAAGCCCCTTGAACTGAAATTTGGGGTAACTTTCTAAAATTTCTCCTTGCGTACTATCGGGCACTTGGGCGCGAGCCGATATACTGTATAAAAGTAAAAATCCAATTAAAGTGCATGTTGCAAAAGGTAAGTTTTTTTTCATATAAAATAGTTAATGTAAAAGAACAGGGAATTATGAGCTATAAATTTTAATCTATATCGCGTATTTTATAGTCTATTTGGTTACTAATGAGCACAACTTGCTTTGCTCATATATAAAAATAAGGAGATAAATCTATATAATGAAGGAAAAAATATAATAATTCAATATTTTTTTAAGTTCAAAGATTATTTCATGCTGTTTTGTAAAAAAGTCTAGCAAAAGTGCTTTCTTATTGTTTAATATAGAAGTAACATTTCTTTGCTATGCTTGAGCATTGGATTCTTTTGATTGCTCACTTCGGGAGAAGTAAATTAATGAGTATAAAAAAAACCTTCATCGTGGACAGATGAAGGCTTTTGGTCTCACTGTATTAATAATGAGCTACATTTTTTACAATAAGGTATTAATTGCTTTGAATAAGCTCATTCAAAGATTTTGCTATTTCAGGATCTGCGTAATCACGCCCACCTTCCATACGATCTACCATCTCTCCCTTTTTGTTAATGATTACCGTAGTTGGTATTGCATTTCCTAAGAAATCTTGCGGAATATCGCCATTTGGAATATATACTTGTAAATCATATTTATTTTCGGTCATAAATGCTTTTGATTTTTCCATCGTGCCATCTACATCTACCATTAAAAATACGATGTCATCATTACCCTTGAAGGATTGTTTTAAAGTGTTGATAGAAGGCATTTCATGAATACAGGGAGGGCACCACGTCGCCCAAAAGTTAATGAATACCACTTTACCTTTAAGTGAGCTTAGAGTGATATCTTTTCCATTTTCATCTTTAAAGCTAACCTCGTTTGCTTGGATAGCTGTAGTAGCCACTGTACTATCCTCTGCTGTTTCGTCCGACTTTGAATTTTGCGTGTCTTTAGTTTTTGAATTGCAGGATATAGCTGTAATGCTGCATGCAATCAAGAGCATGCCGATCATTTTCCTATTGAATTGGATTTTCATATTTATTTCTATTTGTTTATTTTTCCTTCTTTAATTTCTTCTGATGGCTTTAATATGATCTGACTTTCTGTTGAAATTTGGCCAAATACTTCCGTTAACGTATCCAAATGTACGCCTTCCTTGACAGGAATGCGTTTAATTTCTTGATCGTCTAATATAAGTATAAAAGTGCCAGCCTGTGTCGTTAGAACACTTTTTTTAGGTACCCAACTAGATGGGGTCTTACGTTTTAATTTTAATTTAACTTGCGCATAGTCGCCTCCTTGTAATTCGCGTGATGGATTGTCGACATCAAATTCTAGTGTAAGTGACCGATCTTGCTGATTCAGTAATCCTGAAGTACGGGATAATGTTGTCTCAAATGTTTTTCCAGGCTGTGAACTTACGGTGAAATTCGCTTGGACACCTTGCTGAACCGAAGCCGCATGTTTTTCTGGAAGTGACAAAGTTAAGCGTAATTTATTACCTTGTGCCATCATGAACAGCGATTGGTTGGATGAAGTTCCTGCCAATGCTCCTACGGAAACATTTCGCTCTGTAATGACGCCATCGAAAGGGGCAGTGATACGCAGATATTGCTGTAATTGTGATGTATGGGTCGTACCAGCTTTAGAAGCTTCGTAAGCTGCACGTGCACTTTCAACAGAACTCTTTGCTCTGTCTAATTCAATTGCCGCTACAGCACCGGCTGTCGCTGATGCATCTTTCAAACGATCGTATGCTTGTTGTGCAAAGAGGTAATCGTTATATATCTTTTGCTCAGTAGCTTTGTCAGAAAGATATCGTTGATCCATTTCTGGGGCCTCTAGTATTGCCAATAGCTGTCCTTTACGTACATGATCACCACGGTCTACATATAACTGTTTTACAAATCCTGATACTTTTGCAAAAACAGCCACCTGTTCATAAGGTTTCAGTTCTGCTGGAACTGAAATCTCATATTCCGGATTTATGAACTGCACCGCCGCAGTACTATAATTTATTTGTTTGTCCGCTTTTTTATTCTCTTTTTTAGTTTTTTGTTCTTGCTGACCGCATGACATACATGTAAGGAGGAGCAAAGCAAAGCCCGTTAAACTTGATATTTTATATTTAGAGATTGTCGTATTCATGATATGATATTTTATATGGATGATGTTTTATTATTAGAATAATACTGACTTGTCTCATCATCAGGATCTAGAGATGGGCTACTAACTGATGTTCTGGACATGAGCGAAGAAAAGAAATGCGGTAGAAGCAGTAAAATAACAATTGTAGATGCAATAAGACCGCCAATAACAGCTCTACCGAGAGGTGCTACTTGTTCGGCGCCATCTCCAATACCTATTGCCATAGGCAACATACCGGCAAGCATGGCCGCAGCAGTCATTAATATCGGACGTAATCTTGACGAAGCAGCTAATCTTGCCGCGTTTGTAGGTTTTAAGGCCATGTTTCTTCTGTAATATTCAGCTTGATTAATGAGCAATACGGCATTGGATACCGATACACCAATGGACATGATAATACCCATATATGATTGTAAATTAAGAGTACTGTTCGTCAGAAATAATACAATTAAGCTCCCCGTAATTACAGCAGGAATGACTGATAGGATAACTAAAGGAACTTTAAAAGACTGGTAGTATGCAGATAACATCAAGAAAATAGCAATAATAGCTACAGCTAATCCTGTCAAAAGATTGCCTAATGTATCGTCAAGAAGTTGCATTGTACCTTCAGTCCATATACTAACACCACGTGGAGGTTCGCCCGCATCTTTTATAGCTTTTTTTACGGCTGTAGAAGCTGTTCCCAAATCTTGATTGTAGACATTTGCTATGATCGTGACATATCGGTTAGGACCTTTGCGGTTTACTTGTGCAGGAGCGGTTACTCGGCGAACAGTGGCAATATCTTCAAGTACCGGACGGAGGTTTCCTTTCTTTAAAGGAAGCGATTTAAGCCTTTCTTCTGATGACATGATATGCTCGGGGATCTGAACCTGAACTTGAAAAACAAGCCCCGATTTCGGATCTACCCAAAGATTTTTATCTGTAAAACGGGTAGAAGAGGTGGCGGTCACTAAGCTCTTCGTGATTTCCTGCATGGTTAATCCAAACTGTCCGGCCAAGTCACGGTTAACTTCAATTTCAAGAGTAGGGTAGGCGATTGGTTCGGCAATTCGTACATCTCTTAAATAAGGTATTTCTTTCAAATTAGATTCAATTTTCGAAGCATGTGTATTTGCTGCTTTAAGCTGTCCGGCACCAACTTTAATTTCAATGGGCGTCATAGCTCCTTGTCCCATTATTTTTTCTGTCAGTTCCATCGGTTCAAAATTGAACTTTATCTGTGGATGATTCTGAGTTATTGAAGTTCTTATTTTTTCTTTCAGGTCCTCCATAGATCCAGCATACAAATTTTGATCTACGGATACTTGCAGTACCGCTTCATGTGAAGAACTTGTGAACAGAAAAATAGGATTGATCGGGGATGTAGCAGGTTGCATGCCCACGAAAGCAGAAGTTATCGCTATGCCATCTTCAGGAAGCTGTGTTTTGATAGCATCAGTAATGGAGTTGACGATCTGTTCTGTTTTTTCGATTCTGCTTCCTTGTGGTGCTTGTATACGTAATTGGAAGTCACCGCTATTTGATACAGGCATGACATCGGTTCCGACGAAATTTAATAATAAACCGATTGTTCCCCCAGAAAGTACAATATAGAGTAAAAAAAGACCAAGTGATTTTGCGGACCACTTGCGCATTCTGTAAGAATAATTTACTCTGAATTTCTCAAAAAAAGCTTTTTTTCTATTCGTTTTACTTACAATTTCCTGTTTATTTTTCATTAACCAATTCGCCAAAATAGGTACGAATGTTTGAGAGGCAATAAAGGATGCTATCATTGCAAATGCTACTGCCATTGATAAAGGAATAAACATGTCCTTAGGAATACCGGTCATAATGAAAGCAGGAGTTAACACTGCTAAAATGCAAAGTAGAATTAAAAGCTTTGGAACAGATATTTCAAGCAATGCATCTAAAATAGCGCGCTGTTTTCCTTTTTTCATTTCCATATGTTGATGGATGTTTTCGATCGTCACTGTAGCTTCATCGACAAGAATGCCTATCGATAGGGCTAAGCCGCTTAGTGTCATGATGTTGATGGTTTGTCCAAATAGGTAAAGAACCATAACAGCCGAGAGTATAGCGATCGGTATTGTCAGTACTACGATAAAAGCCCCCCGCGTATCTCCTAGAAATAAGAAAATCATCAATCCCGTAAAAACAGCACCGAGTATGCCTTCATGTATCAGATTAGAAAGTGAGCGCTCAATGTATTTGGATTGATCAAATTCGTAACGAACATCCACATCTTCCGGAAGTTGATTCTTTAATTTATCCATGGAGGACTTTAAATTATTTACAGCATCTAGTGTAGAAGCATCTGCTTTTTTGATGATAGGCAGGTATACGGAGCGTTTCCCGTTGACCAATGCATATCCCACTGTTTGATCTGCGCCATCTGACACAGAAGCGACATCTCTGACATAGATGGTACGGTTGTCAGTGGTCTTGATCGGTGTATTTAAAAACTCCTCCGGATTTTTAGCGATTGAGTTAATTGGAGCCATTAAATTTTCATCGCCTATACGGATATTTCCGGCAGGAGAAGGAACACTGCTTTTGGTGATGGCAATTGTAATGTCTTCGGCACTTAGTCCGCTGGCCTGCATCGCTTCGGGATCAATATCGACGACAATTGAACGCGCATTACCTCCAAAAGGTGCGGGTGCGGTGATCCCGGGGATTTCGACAAACATCGGTCTGATTTTGGTTAATACAAGTGTCTGTATTTCATTGATCGAGAGTTTGTCACTTTCAAAGACCAACTGACCTACCGGTAATGAACTTCCATCAAAACGGACTACCATCGGCGGTACTGCACCAGCAGGTAGAAAGCCCATCGCTCTTGAAACTGAAGTAGATACTTCTCCGGCTACTTGTGCCATGTTGGTACCTGGATAAAAGGTAAGCTTCATCAGGCTGAGCCCCTGAACACTTTTAAAGTCTATATTTTTAACACCGCTGACAAATAGGAGCACTTTCTGAAATTCATTTGCCATAAATCCGTCCATATAGGCCGGGGATAATCCGCCATAAGGCATAGCGATATACATAGCCGGTAATTCAACCTCAGGAAAGATGTCTACATTGATTTTTTTTATTGTGCTATAAGAAAAAAAGGCAATCGTAATGACCGCTACCATGATAGCAATGGGTTTCCTGAGTGCAAATCTTATTAGATTCATATCTATATATTAAAGGTTATTAAACAGATAATCGAAATTGGCCGTTAGCTCTGACTCATATGCCAGTAACATCCAATACGAACGGGAGGCTTCGATATGATTATTCTCGGCCTGTTCAAGTAAAATGCGGATCTGTAATAATTCACTAAGCGTGATCAGTCCACTTTTATAACGGGCTAGGTACATACCATAAGCATCTTGTGCCTGTTTAACGGCGATTTGAGATTTCTGTAACTGCTTATATTGCCAGTGGCTTTTTGTTTGAGATGCTGATAGATCTGCTTCCATCGCATCCTGATATTGCGTTTGCAATAATTTAGCGCTGTTGGCCTCTTCATTTAATCCTTTACCTTTTAATCGGTTTGTATATAAACTTGTTATATTCCATGTTATGCCTATACCGACAAGCATATTATTCGTGTTATTTCTAAAACCGTCTTGCCATGCACTTGAACTTTTACCATTGGAGTTAACACCTGTTCCTCGGTAAGCATAGCCACCTAGTAGCTTTAATGATGGCATCGCTGCTCTCTTTTGGGCTTCTCCGCTTTGCGTATAGTATTGCACCTGTTTGCCTAATGCAGCTAATATTGGATGACTGTCGTTGATGCGCTGACTAGCATTTACATCCTGACTTTCCATGGGAGCTGAAAAATGCCGAATGGATGAACTGTACATAACAGTATCTTGACCATATAGTTCTTGGAGTTTGATATAGGAAGCATACTTATTACCGTTCCATTTATCATGCTCACCCATGGCCTGCACATAAGAAGAAGTAGCCAAAAGACTATCTGCCGCAGGTTTAAGACCCGAAGCCGCTAAACCTGAACTGATTTTACGGATATCATCTAAGCGTTCCGTATTTTTTTTAGACCATTCTAATTTTGCATGATTATAAAGCAATGTGATGTAGCGTTCAGAAAGTACTTTTTTGAGATTTAGGATGTAAGCATCCTGTTCACTAACTTTTTTCTGAACGAGCGTTTCTGCCACTTCATTTTCTTTTTTAAGTCTACCAAAGGTGAACAATTCCCATTCAACAGTAGCCGAAGCAAAGCTATTTGCTGCTAAACTGCTTCCTTCTAATGCTCCAGGATTACCGCTTACATTAAAAAAACCGGGCTGCGGAAAGAAAGCTCCGGCACTTCCTTCATAAGTGCCATAGGTGTTTTGAAATTGTGTTTTTACTTGTGGAAGATGAGTACTTTTTACAGCTTTGGCATTTAGCTCGGCCGCATTTATAGCAATTTTTTTAACACCTATTCCAGGGTAGTTTTCTTCCACCTGAGACCATAAACTGCCCAGTGTGTTTTCTTTTTTTTGCTGTCCGTATAAGGGTAGCACGGATGCAAGGGCAAGCCACATACATATAGCTGCCACTATGTCTTTTATCATAATGATATTATGTTTTTGAAAAGCCGTTGAAATAACAACAAGCTGTCTAGAATAAAATAGAAGTTTTAGCCTATTGAAAAGTAATGATCAATAGGATTATAGGAAGGTAAAAAGAAGTACTAAATTTGGAGATTGCGATCTCTTATAAAAATAGGAATGGAGCCTGATAGTTTCAGATTACCATAATTGGGGTGTACTTGTTGACTGCGGATAACAATGTTAAGCAGCAACATAAACGCAAGGGTAAATAATACAAGTGGAGCAAAATCACCAACATGAAAAGAAACAGCTTGTGATATCTGTGTATTTGTGCTTTCACTATTGATACATTTTTCAGCTACGTTGCTGGAAAATAGATTTCCATTTTTTATCGGAGCTTTTGTTGTATTACTTGTTATATCTGCCCAGCTTTTGATGCTACTTTTTATTGCACAGGAAGTCAACAGTACACAAAAAAACGTTGCAACGACAAATAAGATGCGTTGCGATTTTCTTGTGATATGTAGTCTAAAGCGGTTCATATAGAGGTAAAGCTAGGGCTTTTTATGCGAGCCAGCAAATATTAGGTGGTGTTTTTTTCATATCTAACAGTTTTGTTGCTGAAGCAGTTTTTTTTAAAAAACAGAAAATTTAAATTTTATGCTTCATTCAAGCTTATGAATAATACTTGCATTGCCAGTGAAAGTTCGAAATCACTCCTTCATGCTTTTTATTTTGCAAGAAGTGATAGTGCCTCCTCTAGTGTTTTTACAAAATTAACCTGTCTTCCTTTATTACTTTCATATATGAAATCAATTATGCTTTTGGAAGTGAATTTTGAAAAATCACCTACGATAATGATTTGCATGCGGTAATTAGAAAACTTTTGCAATACCTCTCCTGCGATTTTATTTTTGAGATCAAAAAAATCTGATATCAAATTTTTTTCGTGTACGATTACTTTAGAGAGATCCTCATAATATAGATTTCCTATTAAATCTACGGCATCATCTGCCGTTTTTATGACTACAGCCTCGGAAATTAATTCTGCTACTTTAATGTGATTGATCTGGTGGAACGTGAAATTCATTATTTATTGTTTTAGTATTGGTATTCAAGATATGGTTTACAATTCTTCAATAATAGACTGCCCTAAAGATAGGTCTCCCGAAGTCCATTGCCAGCGTTCATGTAATCTTATCTTTCCATTCGGTAAGATTTCAGGTTTAGATTTACAGATTCCAGTCATTAATTTTCCTTCTTTATTCACCTGTTGATAGCGCATATCAATTTCCCCCTGCTCATTCACGAGACCAATCAATTGACCATGGATGATTTTACCTCCGTTATATTGAGCTGTTACAATAGAGTCAAGCTGTTTATAGTGGAAAACTGTTTCATGGGATGTTTCTCCATTATTGCTATTGTTTACAGCAGAAAAACGTTTGTTATTATAATTTATCATATTTTTTGAGGTAAATCTCCGTAATGAAAAACTTGAGGAAAGGGATCATAATAGTCGTGAAGCAGCTCTTTCCATTTTAAATATTGCGGAGACTGGCGGAATCCAATTTCATGTGCTTCTAAAGAACTCCACTCCACTAGAAGTACATACTGGTTTTCTACCTCGATACATTTTTTTAGTGAATGCCTTATATAGCCGTCAATAGCTGCAATATATTGGCTGGCTGTGATGAAATCATTTTCAAATGCAAGCTGCTTACCTGCTTTTACATGTAATATCGCTAATTCTAATATCATCGGTTTGTTTAAATTATCAGTGGAAATTAAAACAATTTCAAATTGTCTTTAATTCCATTTTCCAAAAAATAAAAAAGTTGAAATCCTAGATTTCTTTATCTTGCAATTTAAAGAATCTTTGATAGAATAAAGTATGCTTGTTGTTTAGATACCGATCGTTTTTAATATTTGGAAAGTGTGGCGGATTATTTTATGATCCCAGGAAGAGGCAGCCCTATAGAATATAGTAATATAAAAAAGCTTACAAAATATCATAAAAAACAAAAGCCCAAATTACTTTGGGCTTTTTTTTTTGGCGGAGAGCGAGGGATTCGAACCCCCGGACCTATGACAGTCAACAGTTTTCAAGACTGCCGCATTCGACCACTCTGCCAGCTCTCCGCGACAAAAGTACGAATTTTAACATTCCTACCAAATTTATTTTAAAAAAATAAAGGTAAAAATAGATTTTGAACAGTGATTTTGCTGATTTTAAGTGTCTTAATTTTTATTAGTTTTTTGTTTTATGATAAAGAGATCGATGTTTTTGATAAAACAAACATCACTTGTATTTCCAAAATCCGATAATACCGTGTTCCAGAAGCCATATTTCGATTGTTTTAGATATACATTTTCCGTTTTGAACTATATTTCATATTGGATCTATTATGAAAAAGGAGTTGTATGGAGGGAAAAATCTTCAGTTTTTTATGGTGTGAAATTCTTTTTCATAAATGCATCGTATTCTTTCTCTTCTATATTCATTTTGTCGTACCAATTTTTCTTTAATATTAACGAGGTAATACTTAGAACCAATATACTTGTTATTAATGGAAATCGTTGTTGAACAACAATATACATCGGTATTAATGTCAAAGAACACTGCCAGACAATACCGATAACAATATTGAACATATCACGTTTGAAATTTTTGTTTTGCTTTAAATCGGGATATTGGGCTTGTGCTTTTTTTATAATTGGATCCCAGAAACCCCACGGACGTACTTTAATGTAGAAGTCTATGAGCGTTTTATCTTCTGTAGGTTTGGATAGTAATGTGCCTGCTATACAGCCAATCAATGAAATACACATTAATATCGGAAAATAATACAAAGGCAATATGTCTGGAAAAAACAAGGGCGCCACCATTGCAGCTACAATTCCTGTAAACATACCTGAAAAGAAGCCATTGCCATTAAATCTCCACCAATGCCATTTTAAAACATTAGCAGCGATGTATCCGCCATACAATGCAGAGACGATCCATTGTAAAATAGAATTGATATTGTGCAGATAAAGGCCAATTATGGTGCTGACAACAACAACCAGTACGGATATGATATAGCTTGCTCTAATTTGAGTTTTGGAGGATGCTTTTGTGTGGATGTATTTTAGAAAAACATCATTTACCAGATATGCTTGAGCAGCATTTACAGTGGAGGCAAATGTAGACATAAAAGCAGCGAGCAATCCTGCTAGCAAAATACCTACGAGCCCTACGTATGCAAATTCATTGATCGCTTTAGGAAGAATGGTTTCAAAGTCAATATTATTTCCCATTGTCTTAAATTCGTCACTAAAAAATACAAGTGCAAGTACTGTAAAACCCATGATCATCAAGTATCTGGGAATTAATAAAATGACCGATACCGAGCCACTCATGAGTGCGGCTTCTCTTGGACTGCGACAGGCAAGTATTTTTTGCATATCATAGTTAGCTGCTGGTCCTGCCATACTCATAAATACTCCCTTGAAAAGCATCATCATAACAAATATCGTAAACAAGCTATATTGATCTTCTTGAATTTTAGTCATGATAGAGGGTATTAAATCCTCCCAATCAAGATCCAATTTCCATCCAAAAAAAGGAGAGTCCCACCCTTTGGGTGTATGTGCTGCAAGCATTTCCGGACTTACTTTATTCATGGCTATTGACGCAATGATGATTCCTGAAATGGTCATGATGCTGAATTGGACAACGTCGGCCCAAACAATGCTATGCATGCCTCCAAGCATAACATAAGAGGTTGCAATAGTCGTAAAAAATATGCCGTAAACTTTGGCGACAGATTCTGGTTCCAGATGAATGGGAACATAGGGAGAGATATACTCCCAAGGAAAAAATACTTCCATGAATTTTCCGATTCCGATGAAACCATAGCTAAGAAATCCAAGCACCCCAATTATTGCATATAAGATTACTATTGTATGGGACAGGTTGGCTCCTCGTCCATAGCCGAAGCGTGTTCGGATCCATTCAGCTCCCGTTAGTACATTGGAACGCCGTAACCATACTGAAAGGTATATCATTAAAAATACCTGATTGAAAACGGGCCATAGCCAAGGGATCCAAAGGCTTTTAAAACCATAAACAAATGCAAGATAGACCATCCACATGGTTCCCGAAATATCAAACATGCCAGAGGCATCCGATAGACCAAGCATGTAGAAAGGAAGTTTTTTGCCTCCAAGAAAATAGGAGTCCAGATTTTTTGAGGCTCTTTTTTTTAATAATAAGCCGATAACGATCATAGCGATGAGATAGACGACTATTATAAGTATATCTATGAGTTGGAGCTTCATTGAATATTAACTATTCCTTTCTAGTGATTGATTTGTAAATTGGTTTCTTCGGTAACCAAATATACATTTTTTTTCTACTATTCCTTATCCCGTTTTCAGCGATAGGGATGTTAACATATACATCGTTATCAGGACAATTTAGTATAAGCAGATGAAGACTTTAAAGAAATTAATGAGTGTATCCTTGAGATAAAGCCATCATGAATTCCTAAAATTATGAGAACTCATGACGGCTTTAAGAAAAAATTGATGTTCCCTGGCCGATGGCTTGAAATTTCTTTTAGATCATTTTAGCGAGGTAAGCGTGATTTTTGTCGATCAGCTGATTTATTTTTTTTACAGATTCCAATGATCTAAAATCATCTTTTGGTGTATGAAGACAGTAATCCAGTAGTCTGTCAATATCTGATATGGCAACATGCATCCGTGTATCACTGGATGCATAGTATATATAAACAGTTCCATCATCTTTTGCAATCCATCCATTTGAAAATAAAACATTGGACACATCTCCAATTCTTTCATCTTTTTGAGGGGCTAGCAGATATCCACCTGGCTCCGCAATCAATAGACTGGGGTCTTGCAGGTCGGTGAGGTAGAGGTATAAAACGTATCTTAGACCCGCTGCGGTTTTACGCACACCATGGGCTAAATGCAACCAGCCTTTAGTCGTTTTAATAGGAGCTGGGCCTTCTCCATTTTTAACTTCCTTGATCGTATGGTAATGTCTGAAATTGACGATCTTTTCTTCTTGTATTGTAGCATTAGCGATATCATCTATCAATGTCCATCCAATTCCGCCACCACTTTTGGCCAGGATAAAATCATCTTGAGGTCTTGTGTAAAGTGCATATTTTCCATCGATAAACTCCGGATGAAGCACAACATTACGTTGCTGACTGGAAGCACTCAGATTGGGGAGACGTTCCCACTGGATCAGGTCTTTTGAACGTATAATGCCTGCGGAAGCAAGAGCACTTGAGAGATCACCTGGTGCTGCGTTAGGGTCTAATTTTTCACTGCAGAAGACTCCGTAAACCCAGCCATCTTCATGAACAGTGAGTCGTATATCATAAATATTTGTTTCGTCAGGATCGGTATCTGGCACAGCGATCGGACGATCCCAGAAGCGAAAGTTGTCAAGACCATTTTTACTTTCAGCAATTGCAAAAAAAGATTTTCTATCTGTGCCCTCGACACGGATAAAAAGGAGATATTTTTCTTTCCAGTAGAGTGCACCCGCATTCATAGTCGAGTTAAAACCTATGCGTTCTAAAAAAAAGGGATTCGTCTGTGGATTAAAATCATAACGCCAATGCAAAGGAATATGATCTTTTGTAATTACTGGATTTTCACAACGCTGTATAATACCATTTGATGAAGGAATGCAATAATTGGGTCGGTTAAGTAAAGATTCATGGTATTCAGCTACTTGTTTCTTTTGGTTTTCAAATATAGTCGACATCAGGCAGTAAAATCTAGAAGTATTTTCAATTTAGTAGTTCTCTGGGTATAAAGGCATGCGGGTTACACGGTGGAAGGCGAAGCCACTGTTGGCCGCGATTTCAAGTTCAAATAGTATTTCTTTAGTCTTTGGATTTATTTCCATGATGCGGCCCCCTGTTCCCAATGAGGTGGACACACCCATGCCGGGACAGAACAGGACATTTCCGGTTTGTTTCAGGTATTGTACTCCTGACACGGCAAGAGAAAATCCCTTAGCACCGCGTTCCTTACCATAGGACCAAAGTTGCTGTACAGTTTTGTTGGCAACATCAATTTTGTACTCCACTATACGACTATAATTCGTTCTAGAGGGGATGGAGTTTGATATCCAATTACGGTCATAACCATTGTCAAATACCAGTATGCGGTCATTGGCAATAGCTACCGGAGTATGAGGCCCCCATGGCCAGTCAAAGCCGTCGATTTGTGCGTCGCCATTGATAACTGCGGGGTCTGTAACCGGAGTGCCGTCTTCAGCAATAGGATTTAATAACAGAGCGTGATATTGGCTTTTCCATAATTTGTGAGGTGATATGATCCAGCGAAGACTTCCGGAATGATTAAAACTTACAATTCCCTGGTAGCGTAGCGTGGCTAATAAATCATTGCCTATTTCGCCTATAGCATTATTGTGGGCCCAGTTGTTGGGTGTCTGCGAGAAAAGGGGCGGAGTAATACCATCTGGTTTTATGTAGCGGGAAGTATCGAGCTGATGAGCAAGATCCCATTCGGTTACTAGCGTACCACTTTCGGGATTTAACTCGATAATGTGGTCATTGACGCGTGGTTCACCATTTCGCAGGCGCGCACCAGTTTTTGTCACTGTAATTAAGAAGTTCCCGTTGTTCGATTCCGTAATTTCATGATGAAATCCATATCCTAGTTTTTGAAGATCCCACTGACGCTTTAAATTACCAAACATATCGATTTCCACCACACGTGCCTGTGCTTGATCACCTGCAATAAAAGTTCCTTTTTTAGTCCGTTTGAGCCCGATAGAGGTCGAAAGTTTCTGTAAATCTGGAGATGATTTAAGAAGCAATAGCCAACGTAATTCTCCTTCGCTATCTAACATATAAGGGAGGGATACATCCGCTTCACTCATACCTGGATAGTTAATTAAATTCATTCCAGGTTCCATTTTTTCGGGTAGTGCTTTCACTTTTTTCCATTTCGGAAAGTCAGCAAGTGAAATCGCTGCTGTACGTATATGTATCTGGGTACTGCCTCGTTCCTTACCTTCCATATCGGTATAAGTAAGATCAACCAGATTGTCATGGTCAGGATAAAGACCCAGAATAGGTACGCTTTGGCGGATTGCATTTTCCTGACATAAATGTGTTATTGTTCCGATTGAGCTGTTTTTGCCCTTTACCGTTACTTTTATTCTACCGTAGGTTGGCAACCATACATCGACTAAAGCCGCTAAAGGATTGTATCCGGAGGGGTTGAGTTTTATCTTTTCAACGATATAATCAAGTTCATTACCTTTGGTCGGTACAATAAGCTCTGAACCGTCGCGGAAGATAATCTTGGTGCGCCAGCGATCAAGTTCAGCTTCAATCTTGGAAATATCCTGCAATGGAATCCGTAGTGTCTCCTTTTCAAAAGTGAAGGTATAATCTTCATTTTTAGAAATATTGATCAGTAACTCACCGGCATCGATTTTAGAACTTAGTGACTGCTGTGACGCTATTATTATAGGTGTAGCTTTATCTTTAGCACAAGAGGGCAGCAGTATGACCAGGAGGATTATTATTAGGATCTTATTTGCTATGTTATTTTGTGTTCTACCTGTTACCATCATGTATCGTATTTTTCAAGCTGGAAGAATTTTTTTAAGTTTTCTAGCGAAGACATTCCTGTGTTCGCTAGAAAACTGTGGTTACTTTATTGTGAGCTGCTTTTGACTAACTTATCTCCATAATGGATGTTGCTGTATTTTTGTATTTGTATTCATCTCCGATTCCGGAATAGGCAGGTAATAATGTTTTGGTTGAAAATTATTGGCTCCTTGTTTTTTATTTGTTATCAGGATCTGTTTCATTTCGGCTGGAGTATACAAGCGTTTTAAGTCAAAGAAACGATGCCCTTCAAAGAAAAACTCGAGTTCGTTTTGTTTGATGATCTCCTTCATCAGTTCGTTTTCACCGGTCCAGTTTTTTGCCCCCAAACCAGCTCTACTACGGACGCGTGTCAGCGACTTGGCTGCATCGATCAAGTTCCCATTCTTTGCACAGGCCTCTGCATGCAATAATAATACTTCAGCAAATCGGAATACGCGAAAATTGTTATTTCGATTTGTTGCATCATACATGCTGTTCGAGCCAGCTGCATTTAAGAAAAAGTTCGTGTATTTTTTGATTAGAAAGCGCCCCGGTTTATTGCTAATCGTTGGATACACCGGTTCGCCACGTTGTCTTTTGCTGCTTGCATTGCTCCACATCAGATCAAAAGGTTGATTTCCGAACCAGGCACCATCTGTCAGACCGGTTTCATAGTCGGAATATTTCCAAAAAAAGCTGGTATACATCCTTTTGTCAAAACGTGTGTCTGATCCCGCTGGACGCTCTTCTGCAATAAAGCTTGACACGACAGAAGCACCTGGCATTAATTTGAACCAAGCTCCGGTGCCATCAGGTCCGGCAAAATTTGGCAGAACAAATCCTTGTGGGCTGTTTGGCGATTCTTGTCCCCAAGGACCATCTGATCCAAATTTGCTGTCATATACCAGTTCCCAGATTGATTCTTTATTTAACTTGGTATTATCTTTAAAGTTATCTTCAAAATTTTCAACCAGATCATACGTGTATGGTGCGGTTAGCAAGGCTTTTAACTCTGTTTCAGCCTGTGCATATTGCTTGGTGTAAACAAGGGCTTTACCAAGATAAGCAATTGCCGCACCTTTTGTTACTCGTCCCGCTTCGGCGGCAGGTCTGGTTACAGGAAGATTGTCTTTGGCTGCTTTAAAATCAGTTATGACCTGTTTCCATACTTCAGCTTCTGGAGAAGCCGGTTTATTAGTTCCTTCTGGATCATCACCAGCTGGAATTAGCAACAGAGGTACATCGCCATAATTAGCCGCCAATAAAAAGTAATACATTCCCCGCAAGAAGCTTGCTTCAGCACTTAGTTCTTTCTTTTTATTTTCATCCATTGGAACCTTGGATATGTTTTGAAAAAACACATTAGCCCGGTTTATACCACTATACAAACTGCCAAAGTCACTCGCAGAGGTCCCAGCAGAGTTTAAGAAGTTAATATATTCCCAGGTAAATGGTTCTTCACCAGCGAGGAACCATACATCATCTGCTCTGTTCATCGTTTGATAGCCACTATAGGCACCATAATATCCGCTCATCTGCGAGCGAATAGGTGAGTAGATGGTAGCCATGGCTGCCTGGGCATCTCCCTCATTGACCCAGAAGATATCTTCAACTGGTTTGTTGGGATTGATGCGGTCTAGAAAGTCAGATTTACAGCCCCCTAGCGACAGAAGAAGGGTTGCCACGATCGAACATTTTATGATTGAAATTTTCATGTATATCGTATTTAGGAAATTAAAGGTTGTTGTTTAAAAGTCGTCTATCCATTAAAAGTTAGCTTGTATACCGAACATAATGGTACGTGCCAGCGGAAAACGTCCATGATCTGTACCAGCTGTTAGTACACCCGACGGAGCTCCATTGTCACCATTACTTTGTCCAAGATCGGGTGTATAACCTTTATATTTTGTTACGGTAAACAGGTTGTCTGCAGCCAAAAATATACGACCGTTTTTCAATGTAGCTTTGCTCAGCCAGTGTGTAGGCAATGTGTAACCCAATTCGATGGTTTTAAGACGGAAGAAAGCACCACTCTCTATCCAACGGTCACTAACTCGACGTTTATTGTCATTAGGATCTTCTCTTGTATAGCGCGGAATATCGGTATCCGTATTTGTTGGGGTCCAGGAATCTAAGATGCGTGCCGAGTGGTTGTTTACCTCATTGGTTTGCTCCATACGGGCGCGCGTGTAATTATAGATCTTGTTGCCATACATGCCATCAAAGAAAAAAGCAAAATCAACTCCTTTAAAATCTAGGCCTCCTCGAATACCATACGCAAGCTTAGGGAAAGGACTGCCCATGTATTGGCGGTCATTATTATCAATGTGTCCATCTCCATTAAAATCGACAAATTTAATATCCCCTGCCATTGCATTGGGCTGGATTACTGTGCCGTTTGCGGTTTTGTAATTTTGTGCTTCGGTATCCGACTGGAAGAGTCCGTTGGTTTCTATCGCCCAAAATCCGCCAATAGGATAACCAACTTTTGCCCATGATACAGTACCTTCGCCCTGTGGGTTATAACCTTCAAATTCTTGTTTGCCACCCACTGTGACAGCTTTTACTTCATTTTTCACGGTAGATGCATTGATGCCGATGTTATAATTTACATCTCCCATAGCATCTTTAAACGTTGCCGAAAACTCAAAACCCTTGTTTCTGATTGTACCCGCATTCATGGTGGGTGTACCACTAAGTCCTGTAGAAGGTGGCTGATTAATTCCTAAAAGAATATTTTTTGTATCCCGGATATAATAGTCGGCACTGATGTTCAATTTGCTTTGCAAAAAGGCTAGATCTAAACCGATATTGCTGGTTTCAGTCTCTTCCCAGGTTAAATTCCGAGGCGATACCCAGCTGTTACCGGGGATAGCACCCTGCCACCACATACCACCCTGTATATAATTGATACCGTAGGTAGTTACATTTTGTGTTGTATAATCACCGATTTCCTGATTCCCCAATCGGCCATAACTCGCTCTCAGTTTGAAATCATTCACTGTATTTTTAGCGCTTTCAAAGAAACCTTCGTTCATGATATTCCAGCCAAGGGCAACAGAAGGAAATACGCCGTATCGCTGTCCGCTGGCAAATTTGGATGAACCATCTCGACGTACTGTGGCTGTGAACAGGTACCGGCTATCGTAGCTATACATTAATCGGCCAAATTGAGATATTAAAGCGGCTTCATTTAAATTTCCGGAGGTGGACTGTTCGGCTGGTGAACCTGCACCAATTACGTCAGTTCCTATTGGAATATCCTTTCGGCCAGCACCAAACCCCCGATTGGAGTTTTCCTGTGATGAATAACCCGCTAATGCGGAAATCGTATGCTTATCAAAAGTATTGTCATAGTGAATGGTATTTTCGATCAACCATTGATTGTTGAAGAAAGCGTTTTCATTGAGTGAAGATTGATTCTTGGCTGTACCATAGGTATAAGCTTCATTCTTGTTGTAATTTCTTCCAGAAGTTCTGTTGATCCCAACGTTTAACCTATATTTTAAGCCTTTTATAAACAGATCTGCTTCAGCATAACCATTAAGCATGATATCTGTTTGATAAACATGTTTATTGTATAGATTTAGATAGCCTACAGGATTTTCTAAATTTTTCATCCAGGGTGCATAGGTGGCATAACCACCCAGCGTATTTTCATCATAGATCGGTAGCAAAGGATTTTGGCGAAGGATATCAGTAATGGTCAAATCCGAATATTTCCGATCACCTGATTTTAGTAGAAAGGTATTTCCGATGCGGAGGTGATCATTAAAAAAATTAAATGTATTCTTTGAACGAACATTGAATGCTTTGTAACCCGTTGTTTTTAGGATCCCTTCTTGATTCAGGTAGCCCGCAGATACACTATATGTCGATCGTTCGCCACCTCCAGAAATATCGACATTGATCTTATTAATAGGAGCAGTGTCAAATACCTCATCCTGCCAGTCGGTATTGGCATTGAAACTTTCAGCTTGTGTTGGGAGATATTTATTTTCTTTCTGAAATTTTTTCCATTGTGGTCCATCCATCAGGTCCATTTTTTTTGGAAGACTCTGTATACCTGTGTAGGCGTTTATTCCAAGTGTAGCAGGTGAAGCTCTTTTTCCACCTTTAGTTGTGATTATTACCACACCATTTGCGGCACGAGAACCGTAGATTGCAGCTGCAGAAGCATCTTTTAACACATCTAATGATGCAATATCGTTAGGGTCTACCAGGTTAATATCACTGAATACACCGTCTACGACGTATAATGGTGTATTGTTTCCCATGGAGCTTAGACCGCGAATATTGATACTCATGCCCGCTCCAGGTGTGCCACCAGCATTGGAAACACTTACGCCGGCTATACGGCCCTGCAAAGCACCTGAAGCACTTTTTGCAAGGTTAGACTGTAAATCTTTACCCGTAACAGTGGCTACGGCTCCCGTTAGATCTCGTTTTTTTACCGTTCCGTAGCCGATAACGACTACTTCATCCAGTTGGCTGTCACTTACGAGGCTTAGATTGATAAACGAATTGTCTTTAATCGGTACTTCTGCACGCTGCATACCTACATAGGTAATGAGGAGAAGTTTTCCAGTAGGAACACTGATCGAAAAATTACCGTTTTGATCGGTCTTTGTGCCATCTGTGGTTCCTTTCACAACAATTGTTGCTCCGACAATTGGATTATTTTCTTTGTCTTTTACTGTTCCTTTAACTGGAATAGCCTGCTGTGCCCATGCAAATAGGCTAGAGCTGCAAAGTAGTGATAGTAATATGGTTTTTCTCATATTCTTGTTGATAATTAGTTGTTTGTCATGTTGGCGGATTTAAGGGTAAAATGATTTATCCTTAAGCTGCTAATTGGTTTATTAGTAATCAGTGGGGGCTAAACTACGGTAAAACACAATTGGTAAATTGTACAATAGATTCAAGTTGATTGAACTATTTATTCTTTGTTTATATAAATTGGAGAGAAAGGAGGAATAAATAACCGAATAGAACGGGTTTTGGTCTATTTATGCTTCATTTTTAAAACTATTCGTCTAAGAGTTTGAAAAGTATTAATGAGTTAATATTTAGTTAGTTATGTGTTGGTTGTCTTTTTGACCCTTGCACTCTACACTCAAATTATTTGAATTTTAAGCTCTTTGGTGGAAAGGCGCGGAAGGGGGGAGGCTATTTAATAGGGCTTATATCATAATAAACCCTATTTTGAATCAGGTATGCAATGGAATGTGGGAGATGATCGTTTGATGATCAGAACTATGTTTCTAGGTTGTTGTTAGATAATGAGCTGATGATTTTTACAGTTGTCCCTAAATTCTGCGGGTGTAACCCCTTTAGCTTTTTTAAAGACTCTATAAAAATAGGAAATGCTATTAAATCCGCAGAGATTCACAACGTCTGCGATGGATGTTTGTTCTTTTAGCTTTCGTGTGGCCAGATTAATTCGGAAATCGAGCAGGTAATCTGTGAAATTCATGTCCGTATGGCATTTTATAAATCTAGCAAATGTAGACCGGCTCATATTAAGCGTATTGGCAGCTTCCGGTAGTCGAATCATGTGACTAACATTGTTAGAAATGTAATTCTGTAGTCTTTGTAGGAGTATTTCATTTGGGGTCATACCCATTTTTGTGGAACTAGAAAGTTCTCTGAGGTCTTCTCCTTTGGATAATTCATATAGCAGGATAAAGAGTTTCATTACCGCGTAAAAGCCATCTTTTTCCATGGTCAAAATGCGTAGTAAGGGAAGCACCTTCTCAATAGTTGCGGTGCCAAAGTGAACTCCTTTGGATGCCCTGTTAAATAATTCCTGTATGCTTTGAAATTGCTTTTTGTCTAAGATCTGTTCAACCAGCGAGGGGTGAAATTGTAAGGTGATTTCGTGAATGTCTGTTGATGTGCATTCCCCATCCTTCCATGCGTGTTTTAATTCCGGATTGGCAATAAGAACTAAATCTTTGTGACCGATGGTTTCAATGGAATCTCCAATGATCCGTTGCGCTCCAGATGCTCCTTCTACATAATTCAGTTCATACTCCGGATGTATATGTACAGGAAAGGTAAAAGATGATTTTCTGCGGTCGAATACTACGAAACAATCCTGCTCTGATAAAGGTGATTTTTCTCTATAGATATCTGACATCATAATGCTTAAAATATTTGGTTTAATGGTTCGCTAATGTAATGATTTTTAAACTTAGAAATCATGTTGTGTCATGACAAATCAGCGAATTATATGCAAACCAAAAGCTACTGTTGTACGTTATTAAAGAAACAAATGATCATTTATGAAACCATTTAAAGTTGCACTCATCGTTGGAAGTTTAAGAAAGGAATCTTTCAATAAAAAGATAGGAAGAGCTATTGGCCAATTTAAAATAGCCAGTATGCAGTTTGATGACATTGAAATTGGAGAATTGCCATTGTACAATGAGGATTTAGAAAAAGACGTACCTGTAGCCTGGCAAAATTTTAGAGAAATAATCAACCCTTATGACGCGGTATTATTTATCACTCCCGAATACAATCGATCGGTTCCTGCAGTACTTAAGAATGCACTGGATGTAGGTTCACGACCATACGGAAAGAGTGTGTGGGATGGTAAGCCTGCGGCCATTATAAGCTGTACCCCGGGAGGATTAGGTGCATTCGGTGCCAATCATCATCTTCGCCAATCCTTGGTATTCTTAAATATGCCCACTTTACAACAACCGGAAGCGTATATCAGCCATGCAGCAAAGTTGTTTGATGCCAGTGGAGAACTTATAGATACTTCTACACATGATTTTCTAACCTCCTTTGTTGAGAAATTTGAAATGTGGATCGAAAGAAATGTTCAAGTGAAAAAGTCATAAAGCAAAAAATCCTCTTTACAAAAGTAAAGAGGATTTTAAGTACGCCCATCAGGATTCGAACCTGAGACCGTCGGTTTAGAAAACCGATGCTCTATCCAGCTGAGCTATGAGCGCGTTTCCCTTTCGGTGATGCAAAAGTACTTAAATGATCTATATTTCCAAAACTTATGTACTTTTTTTTTACTCAAAAACATTAAGTCATTGCATTTCAAGCTGATTAATTTTTCTGTCCAAATACAAAAAAATGTCGATTGGTGGCATCTGAGCTTATTTACTTTCTTTTGAAAGCTATTTTGACTTGATTTTTTTTAGTTTTATTGTGATCTAATTTAAATATGCGCGTAACATTGCCATCGTAGTTCTTTCGCTATTCAAATCTATTCTTCTAGTCGCAGAGCTTCGTAGGGTAATTTTGTTATTTTGATCAATCTCTCTTTATACCTGCTATAATCATCTTTATTACATGTTAAATGATTGTTTTGTTCCAAAAGCTTTTGTTGTAAATCGTACTGATGTCATACATTGGATTATCTTTTAAATAATTATAAATATAGGATACTGTTTTAGAATCACCAAGTATGTAAGCAATGGTATTTGTTTTATGTTCAGGAAAATTAAGGGAAATCAATTCAATAATTTTCTGCGGATTTAATGATTCAATTATGTGCGTTTCTAAAGGAAAACTATGATCGAGATCTGGAAAAATATCTTCTTGATGTTCTGCAAAAATAAAACTACTTACTTGTTTACTTACCGATAAGGCTCTGTTTATTTCATATAGATGAGATAAAGCAATAATATCCCCAATTAAAAAGTAGTGGTCTGCTGTGTCATTCATACTTATTTCACTGGACGGTTCTTTGAAAAATATGGTATCGCCTTCCTGTACGGTTTGAACCCATTGTGCCCCCTTGCCATTGGAAAAGGTATTAATGGCAAAGTCTGCAACATGATAGACCGGTTCATAATTCCAGAATGAATATCTTCGCACTTCGCTCAGTGGATTGTAATAAGGATTGGATAAAAATATATCAATAGAAAAACCCGGAATATAGTGGATGCGCGAAAGATCCATACTCTGAATTTTGATATGATACGTATGCTCAGCTATTTTATTCTTCTGAAGAATAATTCCTGAAAATATTTCGAAGGTACGGGCCTGGTTGCTCATTGTCTTTGTATTAGTGATACAAAGTTGGTCAATAGCATATATTAAAACATTGACCTGAGTCAAAAAAAGAAGATCAGATTTTTGATTTTAGTCTACTTAGCGTCTCCTGGGAAATATTGAGATAGGAAGCGACAAGCTTATTCGACAATCTTCGGACAATAATCGGATTTTCGTCTAAGAGCTGCCGATATTTTTCCAAAGCGTCCTGCATTAGAAAAGACATTAACCTTTTGGTATTGGTTACGTAAGCAATTTCAAGATATATGCGGTAAAATTTTTCCCATAGGGGTATGATATCCAGAAGATGATAAAAGCTTTTATGTGTGATGTAATATACTTCCGAATCTTCAACAGCCTGAATAAATTCTTCTGAAGGTTCGGAAGTAATAAAACTTACTAATGCTGTTGCAAACTGATTCTCAAAAGCAAAATATCGGGTGGAGTCGGTTCCTTCTTCATTGATAAAGAAAATGCGCAGACATCCCTGTGTAACAAAAAATGTCCGTTGACTGGATTGCCCATTTGTTAGTACGAGTTCATTCTTTTTGAGCTTCATCGGCTTAAAATGGGACAAAATGATCTCTAGATCTTTATCCGTTAATGATATTTTACTTTTAATATATGAAGCTAATAGTTCTTGCATGTATTTGAAATCAGTGATGGACAAATTTACCAATAAAAGCTCGATCGTAGCGCTGTTTATTTGGCGTGTTGTATCTTTAAAGATATGCGCTTTCAGATTCACCAGACTTCCAATAGCTGCAGCTGTATATCATCTGTGGATCCCACTCTAGGTCAGTTTTAAAATAGTTTCTTAATTCTTTGACAGTAGCATATTCAGCGGCTAAATATACATAATTACGCAGGTCTGCCTTTGCGAATTTAAAAGTCTTTACTCTAGACGCTAATTTGCTTCCTTTTTCAGGATGCGGGTTGTACAGCCAGTCAATATCTACATTTGCCGAAGATGGAATATTTATTCGATCTTCTTTAGCAGATACCTCCAAAATAACCTTAACATCAATCCCGGTTTTTAATTTTTCCAAAATTGCACTGATTACGGGCAATGCTGTTGCGTCACCTATAAGTAGATAGGAATCGGCTTCGGGCACTAAGGGTTTCATACTTTCTTTCATACCGATACCTAGAGCATCGCCCGGTTTAGCTTTTAATGCCCATGCAGATGCAGGTCCATTATCTCCGTGGGAGACAAAATCAATGGTCAGTTCCTTTTTCTTCAGATCAATTTTGCGATTGGTGTATGTTCTTATTGATGCCAGCAATTCAGGTCTTGTTTCTGATTCTTTTTCAGGGAAATAAATGACATTTCTATCGGCAGGCGGTATGAAAATTTTATTATTAGATCCGGACTTTATATGCGTTAAAAGTACCGCTTGTTCATTACTGATTCCAAACACCACACGAATCATATGTGGTGTCAGGAATTCTTTGCGTTTAACGGTAAATACGAAACGTATTTTTCTCATTATGGTATTGTTTAATGCTGATTTTTTGATGTATTAAAAGACTTTATAATTCATTCGCTACTAACTGCAATTTTCGGTATTCGATAATATCGGCGATGGATAATATCGTTAGATGATGATCTAGAGCAAAGGCGATCATCTGTGGCAGACGCGACATGGTTCCATCATCTTCCATTAGTTCACATAATACGGACATTGGTTTTAGACCAGCCAGCTTCATGAGGTCGATACTGCCTTCAGTGTGACCATTTCTTCCTAAGACACCATAATCGTGAGCACGCAATGGGAAGATATGCCCCGGTCGAACCAAATCTCCAGGTTGCGCATTTTCAGCACATGCCGCTTTAATAGCGGCAATTCTATCAGATGCCGAAAGACCAGTTGTTGCACCTTCCCGAGCATCAATCGAAACGGTAAAAGGAGTCTGAAAGAGACTGGAATTGGCATTGACCATATAAGGTAAATCGAGTTCATCAGCCTTTTCATTTGTAAGACACAGACAGACCACACCGCTACAGTGTCTTATCATCTGCACCATATCCTGAATGTCCATATTTTCTGCCGAGAAAATAAGATCACCTTCATTTTCTCTATCTTCATCGTCTAAGAGGATAACGCCTTTACCAGATTTTAGTTCCTCTAAAGCATTCTCAACTCTTTCGTTGGCATCTTTACCAAACATTTTTAATGTATTTTCCATTGTTATACTTATTTTTTATTGATCATTAATGTTATCATCGAGAGGATGCAACTTACTCCTTCAAACAAATAGACGTTCTGGTAATCGAACCTTTCGGCGATTATCCCGGCTAAAGGACTAGCTATATCGTTACCTAAGCGGATACTTCAATCATAAGGAAGAGCAGTGCAATTTATAACCGCTGTAATGATCAATCCATTTTCTAATGTTACACTCATAATTTTTTGTTTTAATTATTATTTACAGTGCAAAGCTGCAAGTATTGCACACCTTAACCTTTGACTTAAGTCAAAAAAGGAAAAATTATTATTTAATCATCAGCTGATGCGGAAAGGAGGTATAGGGATAACGGCTCCATTAACATATGTGCCTTTAATATTGGGGTATCACTTTACTGTGTTATGATAAACCTTCTGATGAGACAGGAAAACTATTTATGGAAGCTTATGGCACTGCGCATTTATTTATGCTACAGGGTAAAGTATTATGTTTACAATGATTAAAATCAGCGGGTGATTTTAAGCGAGGAGGGTATGGCTAATGAATAGTGCAATGGGTGATGAAATTAATAGAAATATTAACTAATTCAGCGTTCCGTAGAATACCCTGACCTTTTTTATTTTTGCATTTTCGATCTGAAAGTATTCTGCATTTTCAAACTTATTTTCATCATCAGTCGTGCAGGTATAAATGACAAAAATACTGTTTTTGTCTTCCAGGAAGGTATCGATGTGATATGCAGTTGCTTTTTTATGAAATGGCCAGCACTTTCGGAAATAGTCTTCTTTAGTAAGCATTGGATCGTGAGGACTACTGAATTGAAAATCTTCATCCAGCAGGCTTTGTAGCCTATTCCGGTCACCTATTTCATAGCAATTAAAATAAGCTAAAATGAGATCTTTATTAGTCATATTTTAAGATTTAATTGATTGAATTACATCTTTTAACTGATGTACATGTCGCTGTGTATGATAGGTATTGAACCAAGCCCATTCCAAAACTGTAAATGGACCATATTCCGGGATGGCAAAATCGATACAGGTATCTGAAAGATTTTTCTCCTTAATTATGGTTTCGATCTGGGCAATGCGATCACGAAGATTTTGTAGTAAACGCTGTTTGTCGAGTCGTTTTTCAGAAGGCAATATCGCTTGAGGAGATTTCATGCGTATTGTAAAGTCCGTAAATGTATCTTTAATGGTTGTTACCTTTTCATCTGGTTTCCGATGAGTCGATTCGGTACGCCCGTTCATGACTTCTGCTGAAGCATAAGACTTCAATATATGATCGCCGATTTGTCCAGGCGACCAATCGTCAGCTTTATGTTTCGTATTCAGTTCATTTTCATCTAAAGAATCGAGTAGCGAGATGAAATCTTCTGTGATTTGTTGAAATGCTTTATTTAGTTCCATAACCTAAATTTAAGAATATTAAATGAATCAAAATATATGATAGGAACAACACTGACAGTTTTATAAATTAATAATTTTCATCTATTAATCTGCTGTTAATAAGGTGAAAGTGGTGGGGAAACACCAGTGTAGGAAACCTTTAAATCTTCGTTTAAGATATTACATATCATCTTTGATTTACGTGTGGCTCAATCCAGTTGTTTCTAGTTTTTAATGAATTCATAGGACCTTTGGATTTTTCTTTCAGACTGCCAGCGTTAATCTGGTTCAATATGTATTAAAATGTTTCCCAGTTGGGGCATTTTTTTTTGCAGATAGTCCTGAAGCCTATGCGCTAATTGATGGCCCTCTTTTACTGAGATGTCACCACTTACAATTGCATGTAAATCAACCAGATGTTTTGTGCCTAATTTACGAACAAAGCATTTTTCTGTACCCAAGATACCATCTACCTTTACGGCGTTGATACGTATCTCAGCGATTAAATCATCGTAAAGGTTTTCATCCATGATCTCTCCCAAGGCAGGACGAAAGATAAGATAGCAGTTGTAAAGTATAAATCCCGAAGCAAATAGCGCTGCAAAGTCATCGGCACTCTCATAGCCCTTTCCTAAAATCAAAGCGATTGATATGCCGATAAAGGCTGCTACCGAAGTGATCGCATCACTTCGGTGGTGCCATGCGTCGGCTCGTAATGAAGAGCTTCCAGTTTCTTTACTTTTTTTAATGACAACCCTAAAAGAAACTTCCTTCCAGATAATGATCGCCAATAGCACGAATAAAGTCCATGGTTTGGGCAACTCATGAGGGGTGCGAATATTTTGAATGCTTTCGTAAGCAATGATTGTCGCTGAAATAATTAAAAAGCCCACTACTGCAAATGTTACAAGTGGTTCAATGCGCCCATGTCCGTAAGGATGGTTCTCATCTGCAGGCCTTTTTGCATACTTTAATCCAAATAAAACCAAAAAAGAGGAAAATATATCTGCTGTAGATTCTATTGCATCTGCAATAAGCGCGTATGAATTTCCAAAATAACCAGCTAACCATTTTAAGAGAGCGAGTAAAAAATTTCCAATTATACTAAAGTAGGTTGCTTTTATAGCCGTTTGTTCATTTGACATTTTATTGTTTTTTTAAGCGTCAATTTAATGAGAATATAGAAATGTTTCCCCAATAACCTCGAATTTGCATGATCAGCAAAGGTTATTAAAGAAATCCAGACCGTAACCAAATGCTGTTTTAACTAACAACAAATGAATACAGATAAAGGATAAAAAAAATGAAAATAATTAAGAAATTTTTGGAGGTTGCCAAATATGGCTGGTATAAGTATTTAAGTAATACTGATCAGGGTAAAATAACAGCTTTTTCTCAAAGAATATGCTTGATGTCATTAATGGTACTTCCGATGACACGGTAGAAGAAATTGCTGTGATGTTTAAAAAATTGACATGTTTCACAAAAGGAAGTTTTTCATCTGTATCCCGGTCATTATCTTTTACAGGAATATTATAATGATCATTTAAGAATTGTACAAACGTCAGTTTACTGTTGTTATTTTTATGTTCTATACAATGAGAAATTAATACAGGAATTTTCAACAATTGAATCAGTTCAGTTGTTGAAAACAAATAAATTGATAATATCAATAAGATTGAAAAATTTTTCACTGAGACAAATGTAGCAACTTTTTACTTATTATGAAGTGAATAGTGCGCTTGGCAACAATTTCACAATTGCTCATAATTATGATAATAACCGTACTCTAAACTATAGTTTGGAACTTTATCTCTAATTTTTCTTATACAATAGCTTGATAGAGAATAAATGATTTATATTCCTGCGCAATCAAGTTGCGTAGCTACTGCGATTCGACTTGGTTTATTTTGATCTTAAATATTTTATTGTTTTGATTTTCAGTTTTTTATATTGTTAATTTTTATTGCGCAGTTAAGCTGCAGTAGGTAGATCTCATCTTTGTCATGTAGTACAAAGGAATGTTCCTTTGTGGAAAATAAAATTGAAAATGGATCATCATTATTTATGCGGAATCATTCAAGAAATTGAAATTAAGGAAAATATAAAGATACTTTATGCATGTGAGTCAGGAAGTCGTGCATGGGGTTTTCCATCTTTAGACAGTGACTACGATATTCGGTTTATCTATCAAAGACGAAAGACCGATTATCTATCGGTTTTTTCTATAGAAGAGGATATTAAGTACCCAATTGTTGGTGATCTTGATATTTATGGTTGGGATATTCGCAAAGTACTGAAGCTACTTTACAAAAGTAACTGTACATTATATGAATGGTTGCAATCCCCAATTTGTTATGGAGATTATAGTTTTTTTAAAAATGATTTTATAACACTACTGGATTATGCACCTAACTTGCGTGCGCATATGCACCATTATTTAGGTTTATGTCATAGGAAAATGGAAGGGCTTGATCAGTCAAACATCTCGCTGAAAGAATTTCTTTACATTGCTAGAAATCTTTTATCAGCTCTATGGATTGAAACAAACAGATCTTATGCGCCAATGGAAATGAAAGATTTAATGCAATTGCTTCCATCCGATCTTATTAAAAGTCTGGAGTCGATTATTATGATAAAAGCATCAGTTAGAGAAGATTTTATATTCTCTCCGGATGAGAAGCTGTGTATCTATATGAAAAATACATTCAAAAAACTTAAAGATACTGTTATGACAATACCTGCTTTAAAAATCTCAGTAGAACCGGTCAATAGTTATTTTATAGACTTAATTCGTAAAGAAGATGATGACAATTAAAGATCTGCATGATCAAAATCTGATTCTGTTTAAAGCAATAACAGGAAGCAGGGCTTACGGTTTAGATACAGCGGCATCTGATACAGATATTAAAGGTGTGTTTTACTTACCAAAAAATGTGTTCTATGGTTTAAGCTATATCGCTCAAATTAATAACGATAGTCATGATGAGGTATATTATGAATTAGGCAGATTTGTCGAATTACTCAGTAAAAATAATCCGGGAGCAATGGAACTACTGGCTAGTGCTTCAGCATCCATATTGATAAACCATCCATTAATGGCAAATTTTCAATTTAAAAAGCTCCTTAATATGGGATTGATAGATAGTTTTGTTCAATATGCGATGCAGCAGGTTAAAAAAGCCAAAGGCTTGAACAAAAAGATCAATAATCCACATGTAGGAGCGCGGAAAAGTTTATTAGATTTTGCTTACATAATGAGTAGCGGAAAAAGTTATCCTGTAGAATCATGGTTACAGGATCATAAGTTAAAGTCTCACTTTTGCGGATTGATTAAATTGAATCATTGTAAAAATGTGTTTGCATTATATTATGATAAGAATGAGCAAGGATTATATCGCGGTATAATGGCAAAAGCAGATAGCCATGAAGTTGCCTTGAGTTCCATTGCCAAAGGAGAGGAGACCTTAGCATTGCTCTTTGTTAATCATGAAGCCTATTCGTCATATTGTAAAGATTTTAAGGCATACAAGGAGTGGGAAAAGAAGCGTAATGTTATACGTTATGCTGGAACTGTCGCACATGGACAAGGATATGATGCTAAAAATATGATGCATACTATACGTCTGATGGAGGTTGCGCGAGATCTGTTATTAAAGGGAGAACTCATTCTTAAGCGTCCTAATCGTGAAGCATTGCTCGAAATAAAATCAGGCAGATGGACATATGACGAATTATGTAGAAAGGTGGAAGTGATACAATGTGAAATTGATGAACTGTATTTCGAGAGTTCATTCCCAAAATCAGTGGATACCACTTATTTAGAAAAAAGTCTTCTTCAAATACGCGAATCGTTATATCAATAGATACTGAATATGATCGTTCGTATAGAAATATAATTGTCTTAAATATTTTTTATGTTTAAGACAATTATACAGTAAGTCAAAAGCATTTTTCAATTATTTCGCAGCCTCGTCTAACGTCCAAATGAATTTAATTTCAGATTTGGATACGGAAAATGCTTAAATTTTAAGTTCACCCATTGAATACGGCAGATCTACCTTTCCAGTATCTTTCTGATCGTATCACGCTCTTTTTCCGAAAGCGCAATAGCATTTTCAAAAAGTGGTACTATATCCTGTTTACGGTCTGTTTGCAAGAGCAAGTCCAGAAGACCGAGATAAGTACGTATGAGGTCAGCTTTGATACCAACAAAGGCACGTGGATCGGCAATATACAGTTCCTGAATCAGGGATAGTAAAATCCTTTTTCGGTTTACATCGATATCCGACGAGCTGTAACGGGGCAGTAGGTTTTTCTTCTCCAGTTCTTCAAGTTTGACTGTGACGGCCTGCTCGCGAATATATTTTTTCTGTTTACGCTCCAGAAAATCACGTAATTCAGCCAGTAAATTACGATAAATAACCTGCTGTTCTTTTTCACTGAAGAGATTGCTTTCCGAAGAAATCGCGATATCAGCTTGCTCGAATTGATCAAAGAAGTCAGATTCTATATATACCGAGTGGTGGAAGTCGATCGCATTATTATTAAAACTACTGAGCAGTTTTGCTACTTCAGTTTTGTTGCTGTTTAAAAAATAGTAATAGTAACGGTCTCCGATCTGTTCTTTCCATCGGATATAGTTTACACGGAAGCTGTACGAGTTTTCCGCTATACTATAAAGAGTGAATATCGTACTGTCGGTCTCCTGTATCAGGTTATGATAATGAAGTGCAGTCCCATTGAGGAGGATGCGGTACCCCCAATCCCGGTTGAGAAGCAGATACCAACCAAATTCCTGCGCAAGAAAATCTGTAAATTCTTCAGACTCCAGTGTAGTAGCTGTTAGTCCAAAGATACCTTCCAGTTTGACAGTTGTACCAGTTCCCTCAGGTTTAGCCGCTGATTTGATATCCCCGATATCATACTGTTCTTTAGCGTCACGATCTATTCGTATGCTATAGGAAATCAGCTCATCGTCTGTCTTAACAGTGGTATTCCAAGTTGCTCGTGTGGCAAAGAGTGAGAAAGAAAAACGGCCTTTTCCCTTTTTTCCACGCGTATAGGAGCTCCGTTTTAAGGTATTTTTCTTGAGCGAATCTAAAAAATTCCCAAATGAAAGGTTCAGTGTTTCCCTGGGAATTCCTTCCCCATTATCACGAATGCAGATACTTGTTATAAATCCGAGGGTATTACTTTCGATGTCGATAGAGACTTCTGTAGCCTTAGCATCAAATCCATTCCAGATATATTCTGCCATAACATGTTTGGCGTCTTTTGGTAAACCTGCCGATTCTATACTTGTATTGGTGATCTTGGTGTTATTCTTCATAATGGATTGATCTATTTAAAAGTACAATAATAATTGGGTAAATCATAGTCCTGTGTGACTGATGCTGATCATATATATGAAATAGCTAAAAATTACGCTATAGTTTCTGCAACATACCTGTAATGAAAGTAAACGGGTCATTCGATAGACAGCGTCAAAAGATAATATTGCATATAAAATAATTTTATCTTAGTTTGTCCCTTAGTACTTAAAGAGTTTGCTGATGTCATTGATAAGAATACTAAATGAAAAAGACTTTTTTGAAAATGCTAAGATGGGCCATATCCTGAGACCCGCTAATTTTAGCATGATTTTTATCAGAAGTGGATCCATTCATTTGGAGATCAATAACCAATCTGTTTCTTATGTGGAGGATCACGTTTTACTGATATCCTCGCATAACAGCTATAAATTGAGCCATTATACCGATGACCTTAAAATATACATGCTGATCTATAATCGGGAGACTATCAGGGAAAAGATTCATTTTAACTTTAGCCGGTACGATGTGTACCGGATCATCAATGCGGAGAAAAATCAAAATATCTTCAATCCAGATAAAGTGATTTTTGACCAGTTAACAGGTTTGGTGGAACTTATGATTTATCAGACTGATATGGAGAATAGACAATCTTTCTTTCACGAACAGATCATCCTCTCCATATTTTCCACCATAACCTATAAATTGATGGATTCATTAGAAATCCAGCTTCAATTTGACCGAAAACGAAATGCACGAAAAGAGGAAATCACCTTGCAGTTTCTTGAATTGGCTACAGATTATTATAAAACGGAAAAGGAGTTAGATTTTTATGCCAAAAAACTCAATATCTCGATCAAGTATCTATCGATTTGTGTCAAGGAAATTACCGATATAGCACCTTCTGTATTTATTGCTACAGCCTTACTCAATGAGGCTAAAACTTTACTGTTCAGTTCAAAGGATACCATTACTAGAATTGCCGAGGAATTAAACTTCTCAGATCAGTATGCTTTTGGTAAATTTTTTAAAAAGCATACGGGATTAAGTCCCAAAAATTACCGGAATAAACACGAGGTTACCTTGTTTTGATACTATTTGGACTTCTTTTGCCCCGCTTTCAACCTTTTTGTTAGGGTTGTTTTTTACGACTTTTGTGCTGTGAAATTCTAAAATGTATCGCACACAATGAAAATAAAACCATTCAGTTATCTGTTTTTGGTAATCGGATTGCTTTTTTCAGACTCCTTACTATTTGCTCAGGAAGCTACTCAAAAAAAGCTCAGCGTTGAAGAACTCTTTTCTTTGGTTCTGGAAAACAATCCAACTTTATCAGTTTCCAAAGCAGGTATAAAAATAGCAAAACAGAACGTAGAGGTCGCTAAAAATTTACAGCTTCCTGATCTTAATCTAAGCGCCAGCGCCCTTTATATCGGTGACGGTGTCCTACTTGATAAAGATTTTTCCAATTCGACGACGGTCAAGATGCCACATTTTGGCAATAACTATGCCTTGGAAGCGACTCAGTTAATCTGGAAGGGTGGTATGGTCAAACATACTATCGAAGCCAAATCGCTACAAGAAGATCTCGCAACCCTGAATTATCAGTTTAACGAGCAGAATATCAAGTTGCTAGCCTTGGGCTACTATTTGGACTTGTATAAGTTGCAAAATCAGGCTTCCGTATACCGTAAAAATATTCAATTGGCCGAGCAACGGTTACAGAATATCAGCCGGTTTTATAAAGAAGGTATGGTCACTCGAAATGATGTGATCCGTGGTGAACTGCAGATCTCTAATCTAAACCTGGCTTTACAGGTGATCGAGAATAATGTGCAGATCTTGAATAAACAGCTCTTGGTTGCCTTGGGTCTTCCTGAAGGAATACAGCTCCTGGCAGATGAAAAGCTATTGCAGACCAATTTGGAAGCATCTCCTTTAGCGTTCTATCAAAACGATATTGATCAGCACCCCTCAGTTCTCATGAGTAAAAAGGGGGTTGAACTATCCGAAACGGCAACGAAGATAACAAAGACCGAACGTATGCCCACTTTAGCCGCTTTTGCAGGTAATAAATTGCAAAGACCAATTACGACGACATCGCCCGCCCTGGATATGTACTCAAATGGTTGGAATGTAGGTTTGTCATTAAGCTATGATATCAGTTCGCTCTATAAATCTTCGAAAAAGATACAGGCTAACAGATATGAATTAGAGAAAGCTAAAGCCCAGGAAAATGAAACAGAAAAAATGATCGAAGTTGCGGTTAATGCCGCCTACATAAAATATAATGAAACACGTAGCCAGAACTCAACATTGGCAAAAAATAAAGATCTAACAGAGGAGAATTACAGAATCATGGAAAGTAAATACAATAACCAGCTGGCCATTCTGCTTGATATGATCGATGCAAGCAATGCGAAGTTGGATGCTGAACTGCAGTACACCAACTCGGAAATCAATATTGTGTTTGCGTATTACAAATTATTGAAAGAAAGCGGGAAAATGTAAGAACTGGAAGCTAACTCCATTGAAGTAGATAAAAAATATGTCACAAAATCAAGATCAGAATCAAGGAACAGATTCGGTAGAAAATACAGGTGTTAAATCAAGTAAAGTAAAACAGAGAATGCCTAAAAAAAAGAACAGAGGAACGATCGTCAGCATGTTGGTGCTATTATTGGTATTGGCAGGACTCTATTGGGTGATCCACGCCTATTTCAATATCGGTAATAACCGTTTTACCAATGCGGCACAGGTCGAATCGTATATTAACCCGATCAATACCCGGGTATCGGCCTATATCAAAGATATTCGTTTTATCGAGCATCAGTACGTAAAAAAGGGAGATACTTTGCTTATATTGGATGATAGTGAGATTCAGACTCAACTGGGGCAGGCGGAAGCAGCCTATTTGTCGGCACTTGCATCTAAGCATGTTACGGCTAATTCGGTCAGAACGGCAACTAATAATATCGGTACAGCACAATCCAACAGCGATGCCGCTCAGGCTAACATTGCTTCGGCAAAAGCAAGATTGTGGAATGCGGAACAGAATTTTAACCGTTATAAAAATCTTTTGAAAGACGAGGCGGTAACCCGTCAACAGTTCGACCAGGTGAAAACGGAATATGAAGCGAGCAGTGCTGCTCTGGAGGCGGTATCTTCGCAATATGAGGCGATTGCGAATTCCCGGAATACTTCTGTGCTCACGGTGACTGAGGTACAGTCCCGATTAGGAATGAACGATGCAGAGATCAAACGTGCTGAAAATGCATTAAATATGGCTAAGCTCAATCTTTCATATACCGTAATCACAGCGCCTCATGATGGTATCATGGGAAGAAGGACGATCAATATTGGACAGCTGTTGAGTCCAAGTCAGCAGGTAGCCACTATCGTAGACAGTAATAACATTTGGATCACGGCCAATTATCGTGAAAAGCAGATGGAAAATGTTATGATCGGAGCTTTAGCGACCATTCAGGTAGACGCTTTGGGGGGAAAGGAGTTTGTTGGGAAAATCACGGCGATCTCAGGCGCGACAGGCGCGCGGTATGCGGCAGTACCTTTGGATAACTCCACCGGTAATTTTGTAAAGGTACAGCAAAGAATACCTGTAAGAATAGAATTTACTTCGGAAAATAAAACCGAGGACTTAAAACTGTTGCGTGCAGGAATGAATGTGGAGGTTACTTTAAGATAATGTATAATAAAGGATTGTTTGCAGCTTGGGTGCCCAAACCGCTCATGTTATTGCTCATTTTTATTTTTCTGATCCCGATACTCAGTATCAATAGCGTTTACAGCAATAGTATTACCGATATTTCAGGGGCGCTTGCGACCTATACGGAATATATGGCGATGGCAAGTAATGCTACTACAATCGGAATGGGAGTAGCTATTATCTTTAGTCTGCGGGTGAAAATGCGTTTCCGCTCTAAGGAAATCATTGTGTTCTGTTCGATAGTTCTTGCACTGTTATCGTACTGTATTGGTACGACTGACAATCCTTTGGTCGTTATTATTGCAGGTTTCTTTATAGGTTTTTTTAAAACTTTTCCTTTTATAGAGCTTTTATTGGTCATGATGGTCATCCTGACGCCTACTGGAGATCGCGGCAAATTCTACGCGATGTTTTATCCGCTTTCGATCTGTCTGTCTCAGTTATCAGCTTACCTCATGGCCGACGTCGTGTTTGACGGAAACTGGCAGGCACCCTATTTTCTGATGTCTGCGGTTATGCTGGTCATTGCGGCGCTTTCATTGATCTTTCAGCACAATCAACGGTTCTCCTTTCGGATGCCCTTATCACAGATTGATTGGCTTTCTTTAGGTTTACTCGCTATTGCAGCCTTGAGTTTGGATTTTGCACTTACCTTTATGAAGCAGCAGGGATGGTTTAATTCTCCTTATATAATAGTGTCTATTCTGCTATGTCTACTACTTATAGCAATCGTAATTTATAGGCAAAAGGGAGCAAAACGTAAATTAGTCAAATTTGAACTGTTCACCGCAAGAGTCAACATCTGGTACAGTATGTTGCTGCTGTTGCTGATGGGGATATATTTGGCAACTTCTACTTTGCTGTCGCAATATACAGTAGGAGCACTCGGCTACAATAATCTCTTAAATTCGGAGCTGAATCTATGGATGATTCCTGGAATCATATTGGCAGGTATATATGGGTATATCAGTTTTAAGCATAAATGGTTACTGAAGTATTTTATTGCTTCGGGATTTCTGGTGTTCTTTATTCATTGCCTAATGATGTATCTGCTCATACAGCCACAGATGAATATGGAATATCTTTATTTTCCGATGTTCTTAAAGGGGCTCGGGATGGGAATACTCTATATCGGAATCTGGTTTTATGCCGGTTCTGGTCTGAATATGGATGAGCTTCTCGGTATTGTAGGGGTTTTGATCATAGTCAGAACATTTGTAGCAACAGCACTTGGCGCCGCTATTTTAAATTGGGCTTCCTATCAAGGGCAATGGCAGAGTCTGTATGACAGTGCATTGTATATGGATATCGGTGATTTTTCTAATGGGATAGCGATGTATCCGGCCTCGCTGCTCAATGCCATGCTGGCGGCTTTGAAGATCGTCTTCGGTGTATTGTGCTGGATCAGTATTCCGGTGCTTCTATTGGTACTGTTGCATCACTTTGGCAGATTCAATCAAAGACGATTGGTGCTGTTTCGCAAAATAGTACGGGGAAACAAGGTGCGTGGATATTATTTCAGCCGCCGTTAGTCTTAAGGAGATCGGTTGTACGAGAAACCTATGTCAAAGCAAAGTGTCTGTCTCTTTTGCACAATTCTGTTTAAAAGAATTTGCTGGTGTATTATTTCGCTATATTTGATGAATGAAATTTAATCAAATTACGATTATAGATGATTGTGGCATTCAAGAATCTATTGTACAAAAGATAGCCGAATTGTCGAAGTCGTCCATCATCATATTTAATAATACACTCGTTTCTAAAGAGGAAATTATTCAAAGAATTGGTGATAGTGATTGTATTCTTCTAAGTTGGAAGACAATTATTTCTGCTGAAATTTTAGAAGCTTGTCCGTCCTTGAAATTTATTGGACTTTGTTGCAGTTTGTATGATGAGAGTGCTGCAAATGTTGATATAGTAGCTGCGCGAAAACTAGGAATAACGGTTAAAGGTGTAAGGGATTACGGAGATGAAGGAGCTGCCGAATTTATCTTTGCTCAATTGATCTATTTATTTCAGGGATTAGGAAAATACCAATGGAAAGCTGACTCAACCGAATTGAAGGGGAAAAGTATAGGTATTATAGGTTTGGGAACCCTCGGGAGTATGGTCGCAACAATGGCTGTACATTTTGGAATGAAAGTGTTTTATTATAACAGAAATAGAAAAACAGAAGCCGAACAAAAAGGAATTACTTATTTACCGCTGCATGAGCTTCTTGCTATTTGTGATGTTGTTACGACCCATCTTCCTAAAAATACAATTCTTCTTGGAGAGTCCGAGTTTAGTATCAAGAAAAAGAATTCAATATTGATCAATACATCATTAGGATTAACCTTTGATAAAGTAGCTTTTAGTCAATGGTTGCTTACTGATGAATCTTCTTATGCAATTTTTGATGCAGATGGAATGGCTCCATATGCTGACGAATTGTCTAAAAAGAACCGGGTTATCAGTTCTGATAAATTTGCGGGTTTTACAGCTGAGGCGAAAATAAGGTTATCTGAAAAAGTATTGGAAAACCTGTTGGCTTATTAATAGCTTAGTAAAACAATTCTCTTGTAAAAACTATTTCCGTAAAAAAACAGATCATTATTAAATTTCAATCCATGCATGCAAAGTTTATTGATCTTATCACCAAGCATGTTATCCTTTCCGATCAGGAGAAAGAATTATGCAGGCGTTTTATGGAACCTGTTTTTTATCCTAAAAATCAGATCATCGAAGAGCAAGGGAAGGTTCCGGCTTATCTATATTTTGTGGTATCAGGCTTTGTACGCTTGTTTCATTATAATGAAAAGGGTGATGAAGTGACGACTCATATCAACTGTCCTCCTGGGTTTATCACGTCCTATATAAATTTTAGCAATCAGACCCGATCAGACGAAAATCTTGAATGCATCACCGAATGCGAGCTTTTGCGTATTACCAGATCTGATCTGGATCTTTTAATACAACAGACACCATCATTCAAAGACTTTAGCATCTATGTGTTTCAGCAATCGTTATCGTACAATGAAAAAAGATCCAGGGAGTTGGCAACACTAACGGCAGAGCAACGATATTTAAAACTAATGAACGAACAACCAGAAATACTTCATCACGTTCCGATGCAATATATCGCTTCTTTTTTAGGAATGAATCCTAAAAGTTTGAGCCGAATCCGTAAAAAGATCATTAAGTAACATTTGTGAAGTGGTTTAAAATGAATAAGGCAGAACTTTGCTTTATCATTTAAAATCAATGAACATGAAAACTAAAGATTTGGTATTGGTATCCGGAGCAAACGGGCATTTGGGAAACAACTTAGTAAGATTATTAATAAATAAAGGTTTTCGCGTTAGAGCGTCCGTCCGTAATATTAGAAATCTAGATTACTTCAACGATCTGGATTGTGAAGTCGTGCAGGCAGATATTACAGACAAGCAATCATTTAAAAACGCATTGCAAGGTGTTGATACTTTCTATGCCGTGGGGGCCGCATTTAAACTATGGGCTAAAGATCCACAGAAAGATATCTACGATGTAAATTTGCAGGGGACCCGCAATACCATCGAAGCTGCTGCAGACGCAGGTGTTTCGAAAATTGTGTATGTAAGTTCCATAGCTGCTTTGAACTATACACATACGCCAACAAAAGAAAGTAACGGTTACAATCCCGACCGGAGAGATGCCTATTACAACTCTAAAAATGACGGCGAAAAGCTTGCTTTCAAGTTGGCAAAGGAGTTAGGAATTGAATTGGTTTCCGTTATGCCTGGAGCGATGATAGGCAGCGAAGCCCTATTTCCGCTGAATGTATCCTATGCTGTATTGACGTTAATCTTAAAAAAACGGATTCCTGTAGATACCCATATCGCACTCAATTGGGTCGATGTAAAAGATGTCGCCGAAGGTTGTTATCTGGCTGCAGAGAAAGGTAGGTCTGGAGAACGGTATATCCTCACTAATGAAAGATGCATGAGCATTACCGAAACGACAAAACTTGCACAAAAGCTCTATCCCGAACTTAACCTGCATATTCCCGTTTCTGTCCCGAAGTTCATACTATATGGTATTGCCGGATTGATGCAGTTTGCAGCAAAGCTAAGTGGAAGACCTCCCTTAATTACAACTAAAGAAATCGCCATGTTCTCTGGATTGCAGCAAGATTTTGATATTTCCAAAGCAAGAAATGAATTAGGATTTAATCCCAAAAGTAGCCAACAGGCAGTTAAAGAAGCATTAGCTTATCTTATGGAACACAAGGAAATGCTTTAGCAATCTTTTATTTTAATCGTGTCCTATGGGATACTTATCCGTCTAAGTCTACAGACATAATAAATACCGAGACATAAATTGACTATTATAAAGACAGTATCCCTTAAATTAAATAATTATATTTGATTATAATACCAATCACCCACTTTATGAAATTAAAATTACTTCTCACTCTCTTAACAGCTACGTGCTTTATAAATCAATTGGCAGCACAAGATCTACCATCTAAAACAGTATGGGAGGGCAAAATAGAAAATATCCGTATATTTCTAAGGATATCGAAAGATAGCTTAACAAATCAGTACGTTGCCGTTTTTGATAGCCCAGATCAAGGTGCTATGGGATTGAAGGTTTCTGAGTTAAAGGTCACAAATGACAGTGTGACTGCTTTTTCAGCTCAAATAGGCGGAGGTTTCTATGGTGCATTTAAATCAGGTAGAACTGAATTGGTTGGCGAGTGGAAGCAAGGAGGCGCACTACCATTGGTTTTAAAAAGAGTTGAAAAGGAATTTGAGATTAAGCGGCCACAGATGCCCAAGGCTCCTTTCCCTTACAAGGAAGAAAAAGTTATTTACTACAATACCGATAAATCAATTCAATACGGTGCTACTCTGACTTTACCTGATACGAATAAGCAAGTACCCGCTGTAATTTTAATTACAGGATCTGGGCAGCAAGATCGCGATGAAACTTTGTTTGGACATAAACCTTTTTGGGTCATTGCTGATTATCTGAGTAGAAATGGTATTGCTGTATTACGTGTTGATGATCGCGGTGTTGGAGAAACGACAGGTGAGGTGATGAATGCGACATCATTGGATTTTGCGGGAGACGTGCTGGTCGGTATGGAATTCTTGAAGGCACATCAGGGGATTGATAGCAAAAAAATAGGCCTTATAGGACATAGCGAAGGTGGTATTATTGGCCCTATGGCAGCTGTGCAGTCTAAGGATGTAGCCTTTATCGTTAGTTTAGCAGGAGTAGGTATTAAAGGCCGGGAATTAATGGCGATGCAGTTAAAGAGTAATTATGAACAGCTCGGATTAAATACGGAAGAGGTTAGTAGATTTGACAGTCTGTTGAATATGTTATTTGATCTTTCGGCGACTTATTCAGACAATGAGGAACTCAAGCCAATATTTGCAAAGAAAATGAAAGAATGGCTCAATAGCCAGCCTGAGCCATTCCTGGCTAAGCTTGGTTATACAGGACCGCAGGCTTATAATAATATTGATGAATTTGCGGCAAGATTCTTTCTGCCCTGGATGCGCTCTTTTTTGAAATATGATCCAGCAACCACTTTAACAAAAATTAAGATACCTGTCTTAGCTTTGAACGGAGAAAAAGATGTGCAGGTATCGGCTCAGGAAAACCTTTCTGGTTTTAAAACGTTGCTTACGAAAGCAGGAAATAAAAATTTTAAAGTGATTGCGATGCCCGGGTTGAATCACCTGTTTCAGCATGCAAAAACAGGTCTAGTGAGTGAATATGTTACTATTGAAGAAACGATTTCTCCTGAAGTGTTAAATGTCATGAAGAATTGGATAAAGAGTTTGTAAGTGGGTTGTTATAGACAACTGATCAGTTCCTTGTGGAAAAATACAAAAGGAATGGCTAAAAGCCCCCTTGTATTGTCGCAAATACACCCTGATCGCGTAATTCGTATACGTTAATTTTGATTAATCATTGACCAAATTGAAAAGACATGAGAAAGATTCGAATTTTTGAACATATTTCGCTTGATGGTGTGATTGAACATGACGGCGATTATGAATATGGAGCGTGGACGACTGCATATCGAAGCCCAGCTGGTGCAGCACTTCTTTTTGAAGCATATGGACCAAATTTTGACCTTCTCCTTGGACGTACTACCTATGACATATTCAGTAAATTTTGGCCCAATGCTGGAGATTTTCCAATGGCCAATGCGATCAATGTGGCTACTAAATATATTGCAACACACAGCCCAAAGAGTTTAAGCTGGGGTCCGGTGGAAGGCTTGGGCACGGATGTGCTTCAGGCAATTACAGCACTTAAGGCAACAGCTGGACCTGATCTGATTATTGTCGGAAGCTCCACGTTAACATCAACATTGTTAGATTCCGGACTTGTAGATGAGGTTGTATTGATTACCTATCCTGTTTTGCTTGGTCACGGTAAACGATTGTTAGGAGACGGTATAACCGCGCGAGAACTTGCATTCGTAAGCTCTAAAGCAACTCCTACAGGACTGCTTATCAACACTTACAAACACATAGGCCCTCTGAAAAAGTAGTTTATAACTTTAAATTATGAATTTGGATATAAATGAATAGAAAGAACAGAAAATAACATACAAAAAAGATGTTTACAGTAGAACAGATCGAGGAGGCGCATAGCAAAGTCAAATCAGGAATAGACTTTCCTAACTATATTCAAGAAATAAAAAATTTAGGTGTAATAGCATTCGACACTTGGGTAAGAGATAGTCACACCGAATATTTCGGTGAAAATGAATTTAAGACCGTTTCAAAACCCTCGTATGCGACCTTAGAAATTAAAGCAGTCTGTGATCCATTAAAATTTAGGGATTACTTAAAGATGCACCAAAAAGGGGAGACTGATTACTTCACTTTTTGCAAACATTGTGCGGAGACCGGTGTGGAAAAATGGACTGTTTCACTGCATTCTATGACATGCACATATTATGACATGGCAGATAATGAAATTTTAACAGAAAAAATACCGGAGTAGGTGTATGTGATGATACTGTGAGATAGAGGAATATCATTGTTCATCTCTAAGGTATGTTATTGACTACTGAAAATCCTCTGGAAAAGCAATGACCTTACTAATTAAGGAGGCCGTCGGTTAGCTAAAAATTAAAGTTACATGTTAAAAAATATCAGGTTAGATATAGTCGCAATTTCCGTGTTATTCCCACATTAAAGTTTCAAAAGGCATAGTATTTGCTTATCGAATTCCATAAAATTAATCCATATGAAAAAGACCATTTTACTTTTTGTATTGTTATGTACTGCTTTTTTTTCGCGAGCAGATCAACTTCAGGCTTTAACACAGAAGCAAGCAGAAGCTGCAGTCGTCTACCTTAAAAAAGAACCAATCGTGATTTTATGGTGCAGTTGCTGTGATAATGAAACACCTAAAAAAGTTACTGTTAATGAAGTTTTTTATAAAAAAGATAGCGATGGAAAATACTATTCTGTCATATTAAAAGGAAGGGATGAAAGTGGAAAGGAAGTGGAAGAATATTTAGATCTGGCCTATGTGTTCGTAAAAAAAGGTAGAAAAGCACAAAGTTTAGGTAAGGTTTTAAAATTTGAGTGTGATCCTTGTACTAAGCCATTTGAATGGTCAATGTAAAATATAGAAGAATAGCCTGCAAAAAGCTAGGGTATTTTCAAAGCTGATTTACATTCAAACCAAAATGCCGTTATTTTAAAATAACGGCATTTATATTTTAGATGAATTTCTAAAGATCAACTTCAAGAATTGGAGAGTGCCTAAGTTCTTTGTCTTTTCAAAATCCAATTGGAAACAATATATTGGGCTAAAATATAGCTGATAACTGGGATAGTATTCATCTTATATTCTATCTAATATTGATGGATAAGATGAATAAAATTATTAAGCATGAAAACTATAGCTTTTAGTATCCTATTTATGTTGACTTCAATCACAGCTTGTACACAAGAAAAAAAGGACAATTCTCCTGATGTCCTTTTAAAAAAGAAGACCATAAAAAGTGTTCCTTTTTTAACGAAGCAAAATGATTTTATCTATGTAGATAAAACAAGTTTGAAAGCTGTCACAAATCAAAAATTCCGTACGGCCTCCCTATTGACACCGACAGGTTTTGCAATTGTTGAAAATGACAAGAATGAATATGCGGCCATAGACGAAAATGGAAAAATAGTTTTGGATTTTTCAGCCAGCGAAATCAACTTAAACGTTATAAATGGTTTAACTTTTTACAAAAGAGACCTGGAATATGTCAAGAAGATGCCGATCTGGAAATGGGAATGGAATATTCTGGGAGGTGGAATCCAAAAAGAAAAAAACTACCACAACATTGAAATAGGAGTAGTAGAAACTAAGCAAATTTTATTTCATAAGGATGTTCCATATTTAGACGACAGTTACTATTTAAATTTTATTCCAGTAGATGAAAACCACATCTTTTGGAATGGTACCCTGTATGAAATCAAAAAAAATCGCTTGAATAAAATTGAACATAATATCACTGAATTGCTTGAAAATAAACGCTTTATTAAAGCTTCAAATGCAGGTTTTTCCCTTTATGAACTGAACCATAAAAAACCGATTCACAACGGATTGGAAGGTGTCGAAACACTTTCAATGCAATTTGAGAAAGAAACAATCGTGCTCAATGAAATTAATAAAGAACGTTATACACCTGAAGTTCCTAAACTACTATTAGATAGCGAAACCAATGCTGTTTATCCGTTTCCACAATATGAAAAGGTATTTCCAAAGGAAATCACAAAGGCAACAGCTAAACAGATCGATTTCATAAGAAAAACTACCCTAGTGTATTCAATAACTAATTCACCTTATTTTCTATTGGGTGTTTTTAATTATGATCATGCTATTTGGGCGTTCGATTGGCTATATATTGATACCAAAGGAACTGTTGTTGATACTATTGATACGTATAATTTTAAGGTCATGGATCAAGTAGGAAATTTGGTCTGGCCCGATAGAAAAATGATTTTACCAAATAGATACATGGATAAAAATTGGAAATTTGGGAAAATAAATTCATACGAAGGCATGGGTGATTTATATATTATTCCAATTGAAGACGAAAAACAATTTCGCACTAAAGGCTTGTGGAATCGGCACGAACATATCTGGGAGATAAAACCCGAATATCATGAAATATCGGTTTTGAGTACTGAAAATCAGATCTATGCGCTTCAAAAAGAACAGGGTGGATTGTATGCGCTTTACGATAATAAAAATAAACAATACATTGGATCAAAAGCCTATCAATCCATTAATTCGGATGGACTGGTCACGGTTAAATTGAATGAAAAGCAAACTATTTATTACTATATTGACATTTGTTCTGGAAAAGAATACAAAGAAAATTAATAATAAACTCCAAATACGATATTTATGATTTTCAGAATGCTGTTAGCACTTGTTGCTTGTGTTTTAAGTTTATCCTCTTTTGCGCAGATACGTACAGGAGTATATTTTCCTTCTGATCAAAAATTCAATGAAATAATTGAAGATCTTGGAAATCCATTGCCCGGAAATCCGGTAATGGTTGTTCAATCATTTGTTCCCAACCGCGGAAGTTATGTTTGGTTTTTAAACGAAAGCAAAGCTGCACAGGACGCTTATCTTAACGATAACCCCAAGGATCTACACGCAGGAATTTTTCTGGAAGATCATGGCGGATTAATTTCAAAAATTACCTTTAAAGATTTTGCTGTAGGATTGGCACAACCGATCTATCTCATTAACTACTGTGAAGTGGGAGATGCAAATAAGGATGGTTTTCCTGAGTTTTACCTTACTTATTTTCAAGAATCAGATGGTTTAGATGCTAAACCGCTGAAAGTTATCGTTTACACAAATGGGGGCGGAAAAACATTCTTAAAATCAAAGATTACCGGTTGGATTCCTTTTCAGGAAGAAGATCAGTATCGGGAAGAAAAGGATGCAAATTTTAAGTTATTACCCAAAGAGATTAGACGGAACGCTGAAAAAATACTGCAAGATGCGAAAAGTCAACTGAATTAACATACCTATGAAATTACCCAATCACTGGCAGAGCTTTATTAAAATATTTCAGAAGAAATTTAATTCTGAAATCGTGTCTGATAGCATACGTGTTTTTCAAGATGAGGAGGCTATTAAAGAACGCTTTACAACCCATCAGTTTGAGACGTATTTGCCCTATTATATTCCTGTGGCCGATGATTCTGGAGGGCAAGTGGCTGTAATTTCTAGAAATGACGAGGACAAAAAGGTATATCTTACTTCTTATGGCACCTTGGAAGAAAAATATTTTAAAATATTAGATCGAGATTTACTGCATTGGATGCAACGAAAATTTCCTTTTGATAATGAAGATAAACAGGAAAACGAATTAACAGCGGAACAGCAGGCATCTTTTGAAAGTGAAAATAAGCGCCTCTTAGAGCAAGTTGGTCAGTTTCCTTCCTTATTAAATTTTTGGAATCAAACGTATTCGATTGAAAATTTCTGTCTCCCGGAAAACTTTCCAGTAGTAGATCAACTGCTGGCATTCCAAGATGGATACGCTTTTAATACGGTTGCATCCAAAAGCTTGATTGGCGAAAAAGAAGGAGATTTTAAGGAAAGTTGGCTAGTCATTGCCAGTAATTATTTTGCAGACCCCTTTTTTATCGATTTTAACGATTCAGAAGAAAATTTTCCCGTTTATTTTGCCTTTCATGGTGCAGGAAAATGGAAACCCATTAAAGTGGCGAATAGTATTGATACTTTTCAAAATGTTTTACGAACCATTTTCGAGCTACGGTATGATAAAAATGGCCTACTTTCATTATTAACGGAATTTAGTATTTCAGGCAATGAATTTTGGGATGAAGTTTATCAAAATGTGCTGGAGATGCCAGAGATGGCAGAAGATGAGCAAAATGAAATGATCAGCGAATCGGATTGGCAGGAGGCTGAGGTGTATATCACAGATATCGGTCCAAATAAAATGAAAATAGTCTCCTTATTAAAAGCGAAGTACCGATTGTCGGGTGCTGAAGCGCTGCAAATGAGTAAGGAAGCACGTATATTGTATCACAAAGGTCCTAAAAAATGGATACATAGCTGCGTTCAAGAATTAGAGAATTTAGGTGCTCAGGTAGCAATCGTTATACGGTGATCATTAAAGTGGATGTATAAATAGGTTGTTGGAAAAAAAGTAAAAACGCTAAAAACTACCAGTACCGGGGATATTTTCAAATAGTATCTTTTGTTATCTTTAATTCAAAGATTTATTAGAAATAAGACCGTGAGATATTTGGCAGTTTTAACTTCATTTTTAGCGTTATTTGGCTGTAAAACAAATGTTCAGAAATTGCAGATTTCTACTATTTACTCCGAACCAAAGCGGATATTAAAAGAAATTCCAGAAACTGGTGCAATACAAACTTATGTGAGCCGTAAGGAAGTTACAGAACGCCTAGTTCCTCTTATTTACATGCTCTATAAAGATGCTGAAACTCTTAAATTTCGGATGCAGGGCAACATCAGTTCCAGTGGCCATGCTGTTCATCAGGTTAGAAAAATTCGTTTTGAAAGAGGAGAACAAAAGGGGAATACCATCACATTGCGGTATTATGTAGAGATTAAAAAATATCCAGGCAAGGAAAGCGCTGATGTAAAAGGATATAATTATACCAAAGATGAAATTTATAAAATACCTAATGATGTTAAATTAATAAATATCCAATTGTATGAAGATCGGATCGATGCTATAGCAGCTGCCAATCCAAAACTTATAGCTGAGCAGACCTTTAATTTCTTTGCAAAAATCTAAACATCTGAAAACGAAACGATGAACGTATTAAGTGAATACCTACATTTTATTACGAAGGACTCTGATCATGAAACTTTAAATAAAAGATTTCAGACACGATATTCGAACCTGCCGGATGATTATCTTGCTTTTTTAAAAACATACTCCTTGCTCACGAACCACTCCGATACAACATGGTTTAACAGCATTACAGATTTTAATGAGACAAATGAAGAAAATGATTTCAAATGGAATGAATTTGAAATTCTGTCCTTAGACGCTTTTGATGGAGATGTTGAAAATCAACAAGTGGTAAAGAATTTTTGGAATCAACATGTACCTATTATTCTATCTGTTAAAAACGGTTATGCCTATTTTGCTCTTCATGTTTCAGAAGAAAATTTTGGGAAAATCTATTATGGTCAAGAACCTGAGTTTGAAGAAACAGAACTTGTGTCGGACAGTTTTAGTGCTTTTATTGAAGCGATCCAAAAGAGATCATTAAAGAAAGAATACCTGGATTTGTTTTAAAGATCATAAAATGGTCAAACAAATTTTAGAAATGATTGTACTTGAAAAGGCTTGCGTATTAACAAAATAAAGCGACAATGAAAGAAACTGCTTCCTTTACTTTTTTTAGCCTCTTGCTGACAATAACGATTCTAAGTTGTGCAGATACTGAAAGAAAGAAAAACAATTTCCCTAACGATCTAAAAAATAGCAAATGGATCATTCAGGAAGGAGGGCTTGTCACGATAGGTGGTGATACAACCTATCGCTTATCAAAAAGAATAGATACGGCATTTATTTTCAATTTTTACGCAGTAGACTTTCTCGATCAAGAAAGATTTACAAGTTATGATAGTTGGGAATGTGGCAATGATTGTTTCACACAAATATTTGGAAGATATTATTTCACCAAAGCAGATCAAATTGAAATGCAGGTTGATAGCATTGCCCGATCTGGAACATGTGAAGCCCCAACCCAGGTTTTCACCATATCAAAAGTCATGTCCTTTAATATGGTGAAAAAAGGGGATCAACTGCAGCTGATCAGAAAATAGCAGTTATATATTCTTAACTAAAATAGATTCGGCTTCAACTGAATTTTTATGTAAGCTGTCTTTTGGTTTTTACCCTTCGCCGGGGCTGAATTTGTCGGGAATACTTCAGCATAAAAAGTGTCGTTATCCGCCCAAAAAGCTTCTTTATGATCTGCAATTTTGAAGTTCGTAAAATTAATATACAGCAGGTTTTCTTGATCAGAAACTTGCTCCGCGTATTTGTTAATGGTAAAATCACTTCCTACGTCATTGTTTGAATTGACATAAGAAATCCAATTTTTACCTGGAATAATTTGTGGATAACCACCGGTAAACGTTCTAAAATTAACTTCAGGTTTTATCGTATAAAACGAGTAGTACATATCGTAAACTTCTGGCGATTCTTCTTTGAAGATCTCTAAATTTAGTGTAGGAGACTGCCCGATATATTCATTGGATAACATGCCGTCTTCTGTATGGACATTCTCATGTTGCACAATCGTGGTTTCTTTTCCATTTTCCGTATACACCCAGTTGCCATCTTTCAGTTTTACTTTCGGATTTTTCACTAAGACTTCATCGATTCGATTTTTAGAAGCTGTTTTAAATTCTTGTGCTGAAACCTCTGTTATCGTACCGAATTTACGGAATGATTTATTTTTAAAATCTTGAGTTTTCTTCAATAAGCTGCTTCTGATCTCATAAAGATCTTTACCTTCTAAGGTCAAATCAAAAGAGGCTGTGAATTCTGACTTCAAAACAAAAGCTTCAATGCTATTCGAAATGTTATTATCAATGCTAAAATGGATCGCGTAAAAATCATCAAACTCATCAAATCCGTAGTAATTATCGAGTTTATTTTTAGCTACTTTTAGGTGATCAGCATCTTTGCTTGGAGCCATAAAAAAATGAACAGAATCTAGTTTAGTAAATAATTGAAAGGGTACATCCTGTATATTATCTACACCTTTTATTTTTTTGAAATCGGTTAGTGTAATGATTTTCTTCGTAACTTCAGTGGTCTCTTTACTCGTTTCAGTTGCTTTAGGAGACGGATTACATCCCACAAAAGTAACAACTAGGGTGGATATGACGAATGGATATAATGTTTTCATTTTTTGTGTCTTTTAGCAAAGATATTACTATTCAAATTGGCTTAATATGGCCGAAAGCAGGGATTTATCGAAGGACATATTTTAGACAATTTTAAAAAAGATAAATGAAAGACTTTAAAATTATTCAATACACATGAAAAATGTAATCATCAACTTCTCTTTTGCGATGGCTCTACTCGCTTCTTGCTCACCAGTTGCCGAAAAGAAAGGGGATAAATCTACTGATATAGTTCCAAAAGTAGATACAGCCGCTACGCCTGTTCTTCGAGAAAATACGGTAACTAAAGTGGATCTTCCGACTGATCTTTCAACCTTAATCCCTATTGATGTATTGGATAGCACAAGTACAAATGTGTATGTGAAATACGGTATAGAATTCTCCGGGAACTGTTATTCATGCGATTTAGCTAGTTTATCCATTACAAAGAATAAAATGATATGGACCAATGTCTGTGATGAAAAAGACACTTTTGAAATTGATGATTTCGTTGCTTCTATCGAAGGAAATAAAACAACTTTAAAAACATCAGAACGCACGTATATTTTAACAAAAATAGATCCTGCACCTGTTTATGAGCTGGTATTAGAAGGGAAGAAACTGGAACTAAAAAACAAAAGAATATCAAAGTTTTTTACAGTTAAAGAAGCTTTACCACTTTTTAAAGAACATGATTGTGGCGATTTTGGAGGATAATTAATGATTACTGTTCAACTTCTATTCGAATATAAAATTGAATATGTCGAGCATAGCGCTTGTAATTACATTCAAAAGAAGAGAAAAGAACGAAAAACATAATTTGAGAATTAGATTTTTTTTTTGTGCTGATCTCGAAGAGGTGCCAGGGGCGTCTGCGTTTATAAGCAAAAGTTATCAATCGAATATCTTTTAAACCCGTTTGGAGTCTGATGTGTCTTCAAACGGTTTTTTTAGCAATGAAAATATTTAATTGGGAAAATTATTTTACTTTATTTAAAAATAGTATTTTTGATTGTAATAATTTTAAATCATTTTATGAATAACCAAGTTAAACTTATGGGTGTAATTTTATTCACTTTATTTTCGCAGCTCTGCCTTGCACAAGAAGATACTCGACATATACAGCTTCACCATTTACTAGACAGTTTACATCGTAGCAATGCCTTCAATGGTAATGTCCTTGTCGCTGAAAAAGGTAAGGTTATTTATCAGGAAAGTTTCGGTCTGGCCGACGAAAAATCAAAAAGAAAAATTGATCATGATACTGCTTTTGAACTCGCATCGGTTTCTAAACAATTTACAGCAATGGCGATTATACTACTTCAGAAGCAAGGAAAGTTATCCTATTCGGACGAGGTTTCTAAGTATGTTCCAGAACTTGCCGCATATAAAGGAATTACCTTACATCATTTATTAGTTCATACCAGTGGCCTCCCTGATTATATGGCGCTAGCTGTAAAATATTGGAACAAGAATGATATCGCAACCAATGCCAGTATTCTTAAATTATTTGAACAGGTTAAGCCTGAAAGAGAATTTCAGCCAAATGAAAAATGGGAGTACAGTGATACCGGATACTTAGTATTAGCTACAGTTATTGAACGTGTCAGTAAATCTTCTTTTAATGATTTTTTAAAACAAAATATTTTCATGCCACTCGGTATGAATAGGACGTTTATATATCAGCGAAGATACGAACCAATGCAAATTAAGAATTACGCCGAGGGATATATTTATTCCGACAGTTTGAAAAGAAAAATACTTCCAGATGAATTAGGAAACGAAAATTATGAAGTTTTTCTCGATGGAGTCGTTGGAGATGGAATGGTAAATTCAACAACTGAAGATCTTTTGAAATGGGATAGGGCATTATATACCGATCAGTTGATTGACGATAATGATAAGAAGTTGGTATTTTCTTCCCATGACACTTCCACAGGGCAAGCTACAGCATATGGGTATGGATGGTTCATCGAAAATTCAGAAAAATACGGCAAAGTAGTTTCTCATTCTGGCGATTGGGCAGGTTATATCACATACATTGAAAGACATATCGACCGCGATAAAACTATTATAATATTGCAAAATAATAGTTTAGAAAGTACAGTTATTCCTGTACCTGATATTTGCAAAATTGTTTATGGCGAATAAGTTCCTCAATAGTCTTCATCAATAAGACTGTGAAATATCCAGCTACTTTTATAATAGTATTGCGGAACTTATGTATATTAGGCTAGTATAAGCAACTATAAGCCACAAGCACAAAAATGAATATAGAAACATTTTTCTCATCTGAATTGATTCTTGAAAACGAGTCAATTTTTATGCGCCCTTTGACCATTCATGATATTGATACAATAGAATCTATTAGCTATAGTACAGCACTAGGCGAATTTGGAGCAAGAGTAAAAAACAGAAATGATCTAACAGATTATTTTAATTTCTGTCTTCATGCAAAACAGGAAAAGGAATTATACCCACTCATCATTATCAGGAAGGAAGACGGTGATCCAATCGGATTAACGATGTTTGGAAATATCAGTTTTCAGCATAAAAGATTAGAAATCGGATGGACATGGATTGGCGAAAAATATCAAGGAACAGGTATAAATACAATTTGTAAAAGACTTCTCCTTGACTATTCCTTTGACATTTTAGATCTACGTCGAGTAGAATTTAAAATAGATATCAACAATCTCAAATCACAAAGAGCAATAGAAAAGATCGGGGCGGTTAAAGAAGGGCTTTTAAGAGATTACAATATTCAGTCTTATGGTGAAAGTAAAGGAACGTACGTTTACAGTATTCTTCAACAAGAATGGAGAACAATACCTAAATGATCAGTAATGGAGTTATTACGCGGTGAAGAAAAACCATTTAAATTATTCATTTCTCCAAAATCTTTTTTCAATTACGCGAACATTTTCGGCGTCTTTCAGTGTTTGAAGATAATTCGATAACTGTAGCAATTCATCATCCACAGGGTCTCCGGTGAATTCAGCTACCTGGACTGCATTACCATAGTTTAGCATTGATTTTTCAGCTGTATCATCGATTATAAGCGTCCTTTCCAACTTAAATCCTTTTTGCTTTATTTTAGATAATCTTTTTACAAAGTAGTAGTCATCAGTCACACTTTTACGTTTTTTTGTCGTTCGCGATCTTCCCCAGACAAATTCAAATGTAATATGCGCAGGTTTGATTCTTTCAACCAATTGTTTTACATAAACATCGTCTGCCGAACTCCATATTGCTAATTTAAAATTTTTTGCTAATAACGTAAGGAAGTGATCTAAATAAGGTCTTTTATAAATGAAATATGAACCCATCTTGAAGTCTTCATCTCTTTCGAGTTTATTTTGCACAGCATAAAGCAGGGTTTCGTCTAGATCCAAGACTATTAGGGTTTCCATTTTACAATCATAAGGAGATTTTCGCAATATTTTACCCGAAATTTTCAGATGTCCCTAAAATAGGATCATTTTAATAATCTTCACTAATCATGTCTCTCATTTGGACCAGATAGGATCGATTATTCGAAAAAAGCATTAACAGATCACTGAATCTTAAATATTTAATTTTTAGGAATAAGGCCAGAAGATTATTACTTTTACTTGTGAAAGGAACAAAGTAATTACAGTAATTTTTTTCTGATAAACATGCGAGATCTAGATATCATCTATTCCAAATTTATTGAAAAGTTAAAATTAGTATTGCGATATATATTGGCAAATTTTGGGGAGAAAGAAATCTTGATGCGAAAAAACCAAGGACTTATTCAAAATCGAAATTTTGGCATCAAAAACTCTCAGATTAAAGGATATGTTTTTCATGGTTATGGTTGCGATTTTAGATTTAAAAATGAAGATGTGGATATTGAATTTGAAAACGATAATATTGGATTTACAGATTGGAGTTTTTATTTATTCGTGGATGGGCATAATTCAGAGATAACAGAAGCAATGTGTAAAGCATTTTTGAAAGAGAAATTTGAAAAACAAGAATTAAGATTTCTAAATAGAATATATGAGATTAATGAATAGCAACTTTTATGAAAATGCGTTCTACATTTAAAGTTCAAATTACTTAAATTAATTTTTATATTCCTTAGATGGAAATAAAAGGCAATAAAGTACACCTAAACCAAGGGTTATTTCAACTTTGTAATATAGACTAGAAACTATAGATCTATATTTCTGAAAAAATAAATCAGGTTATTAGTTATAGAGTCTCGGTGTCTGCAGAATTTTTACGTCTTTTTCAAGTTTTTTTAAACGATCGTCATAGTTGGTCGTTATTTGATCGACCTTCTGTTTTATAGCAATCCCGTTCTGGAAAGTAATAGTGGTAAATAATTTGATATCGCCCAAAACTTCTACGTAGTGTAAATCTTCGTTTCCCACATCCTTTTGCACTTCAGCAGAAGTTGATAATGGAAGGCCAAATTTTTTTATAATATCTTCTTTTTTCATACCAACTGATTGCGCATCTGCAAATCGGCTTTGAGGTATTGCTTGTCTTATTTGATTTTGAGTTGTCAAATGAGACGAAAAACATGAAGTTAGCGTGAAAATTAAGTAACCGCAAGAAACTAAACTATAAAATTTTCGCATAATGATTGGAGTAATAATAAGACAATGGATTACTTATCTGTAACCGTAATTTATAAATATACAGATTGTTATCTTTTAAATCGTGAAGGTTTTCTTATTTCTATGTAACTTTTTATTTACTTTAAGGAAAATAACAATTCTATTTTCGTAAGTTGTTTTACAATGTCATTAAAAAGAATATGAAATGGGATCATTTTAAAAACTTATTTAAGGAAATACTGTTTTTTAATTTTATAGTACACTGCATATAAAATATTATAGTATGTGATCGATGGCTAATATAAACTACTGCAGTTAAATCAGATATTGAAATGAATAATTATAAAATATTTTGTTTAGATAATAGTGAATTAGTACAATATGAAGCGTATAGCAAAGGTTACAGAAGCGATATTTATGTCTTATTAAATGGAGAATATTATCATCTGTACTTCTATAATATCAATCGTCTAGGACAAGATTTTGATTGTGAATTGAAAGATTATGGTTATTTCTCTGTAGAACCAAATTTGATATTGGTTAAGGAAGTAAAAGTTGAGTTTATAGAGAAAACAGTTCAGATGTTAATCTCCGACTCCTATTTTGATCGCATCAAGCCTGTTCAGATTCCCAGTCTTCATTTGGAGCAGCTTAAAGACTTGATTTAAGTTTCATTCAAAATTGCATAAACTGAGTAAAATATAATAGGCATCAATGGCTTTTTAATGTTATATTTAGGTGAAGATTAATGATAAACCAAAATGCGTTTGACCAAAAGATTTGATGAGCTATGATGCCGTTTTCCAATTGAATAGTTACATTAAAGATCAGAAGTTTTGAAACGCTATTTTATTTATCAATCAGATGCAAAACTCCTATAGCTTATAGCAGTTTTGCATCCTGTACCATTTAATTTTAATACATAAGAAGGTGAAGCAAGACAGCTATCAGGCTAAATTTTCAAGATACAATAAGACCTCTTCCTTTTTTCTAATTGATACCGGTATCATTTCTTTATTGGTCATTTCGAGAAAACCCTCCCGATAGTATTTTTTTACATATAAGAAGTTTACTAAATAAGACTGATGGCAACGGAGAAAACCACATCTGGACAACATGTTCTCATAGAGCTTGAGCCCTTTAGAGACCAGCACCTCTCTTTTGTCTGTGAGAAAAAACGAAGTGTAACTTTTATCGCTTTTACAGTAAAGGATATCGTCCATCGATACGATTTCGATATACTCTTGACTTTTGAGTGCGATCCTTCGGTTCAATGGGGTTTCCGGAGAGAGGTAGTGATCTTTAGCTAGAGTAACACGTTCCGGATCCATTGTCATTTGCCCACGGTGTTGTCGGCATTTATCCAGCATGGCATGCAGGGACTCTTTGTTTACTGGTTTTAAAAGATAACCAAGTGCTCCAAGGTTCAGCGCCTCAATGGCGTACTGATCGTATGCTGTTAAAAAAACGATCTGGAAATTTTCTGTTCCGATTTCATCAAACAATTGAAAGCTATTGCCATCCTTCAGTCTGATGTCAGCAAGGATCACATCTGGTTTTAAAAGAGGTATTTCCACTTTCGCTTCAGCGATCCCTTCGGTATAGCCAAGCACCTTGATGTCCGGCATTTCATTCAGTATCTGCAGCAGATGGCGCAGAATAATTTTTTCGTCTTCTAAAACGTAGACCTTTATCATAGTTTCCTTATATATTTTTGATAATGGGTAAATTTATTTTAATGCAAATGCCTTGTTTGCCAAAGGCTTTTTTTTCAATGAGCTCAAAACGTGCTTGCTGATTGTTGAGTCTATATAATAACTGAAGACGTTCTCTCAATATATCTTGCGCCAATGATTTCTTTTTCTGACTTGATGTTTTTTGGTGTGTTAGACCGCTTCCATTATCATCGATCGTTATGATAATTTCATTTTCCTCTAATTCAACCCGGATAATAAGTTCGCCCTTATAAGCAATATTCCTAAACCCATGTTCGATCGCATTTTCTACAAAAGGTTGCAATAACATAGGTGGTATAAACACCTCTTCGGTATCCAGTTGTTCATCTATATCTATGCGGTAGCCGAAAAGGTTGGGATAGCGCATCTGTTGCAAATGGATATAATTTTCGAGCGAGATAATTTCTTCATTTAGATCTATAAAATCCATCCGGCTCTGTTCCAATATATCCCGTAGCAATTGGGAAAACGAAGAAAGGTAACGTACAGATTCTGTGCTGTCTCCTGTTGCGATGAGACCTTGCAGGTTGGCGATGGAGTTAAAAACAAAATGTGGATTGAGCTGGGTCTGCAAAAGCTTATGCTCCAGTTTTAGCCTACTGTTATCACTGTGAAGTAATTTGTTTTTTTGCTTTAGACTTTTTTGCTGATATACGTTATAGATAAGTGCCAGTAATCCAGCTGCCAAAGCTAGACCTGAGAACAGCATATATTTCTGTTGCCTAATGATGTCTTCACTATGCTGATTTTTACTCTTTAAAGTCAAAATATTACGGTCTTTTTTTTCTGCTTCGTATTTCTCTTCTATTTCCGCAATATTAGCCGCTTCGATCTCTTTAATCGTTTTTACTTCGAGTTGGCTAGCCATATCTAAGGTTTCATATGCTTTTCTGTAATCACCTTGTAGTACATAGGCCTCGGACAAGCCTTTGTAAAGAAGATATCTAGGTTTATCTGACATATTCTTCTTATTCATTGCAATCGCTTTTTTATAATAATATACTGCCGAATCTAGTTGACCGATATTTATAAAGCTTTTGGCTAAATTGTTGTAAGCTACATCATGAATATCGTTGTTTTTTTCTAAAATGGAAACAACCGCTCTGCTCATCTTTAGACTTTCATCATAGAATCCCATGCGGGCGTAGATTTGCGCTTCGTTGTCGTAGGTACGTGCCAGAGCGAGGTTATCGTTAGAGGCTAATGCCAGCTGTTTTGCCAGTTTGTTGTATTTTGCCATTTTTTCATAATCATCCAGTCGGGATGCTAGCAAGAATATCATATCGTAGTAGCGTCGTTTGACAACAGGGTGCTGCTTATAGGGGTGAGCGTGATAATATTTGTCCACATATATTGCCGCCGCCTTTTCGTTTTTATTCTGATAAAATGACTTAGCGGTGAGGTCATAAAAAAGGTAAGTGATCCTACTGGATGCATTTTCTGCTTTTTGCAGGAGCTCTTGTATTTTTCTCATCACTGCAGCATCTACGACATTACTTCCTCTTGTCTGTTGTTCCAGCGAAGCCCATTTTTTTAAAAAATAGAGATCGCCAGATTGATGTCCTACTTTCATACTATCCAGCAAGATAGACGCATTTTGAAAGTTGTTATCCCAATAGTTAAGCTTTGCTTGAAAGAAATAATGCATCGCTATTGCGACGCTATCTTTACTTCTTGAAAGGATACGGTCTTCTGATGTTATGGTGTTTATTTTTGCCACTAAAGGTAAAGTATCCGTGCTTATAAGAAAGGCGATATAATCTTTTTTTGAAATGTTGTTTTCCTTTTCTGTTACACTAGAAGAACGATTATTTTTACCGCAGGAAAACAGCAACAGTGTAAGTAAAAAGACAGTTATATCATTTATTTTGGAAGAAGGCATACTAGATGAATATAATTATATTTAAAGATAATGGAAAGTACCCGTACTATCGAAAAATTAGCTCAATCTGTCGCTCGCCCATCTCGCTGGTATAGGGTTGTATGGTACATACTTTCCGAGGCTAGCTAAAAACTCAGGTTTAGACCAAGCATAACCTGTCTTGGACGTAGCGCATAAGATTGGGTGGACTGATGGCTGTCCGAAAGCACAGATTGCGTAAATGTATCTACATTGAAGATGTTTTTTGCTGTAAGTTCCAATTGCATTTTTTTTAGGATAAAATACTGTAGAGAAAAGTCCGAGAACAGATAATACTGGCCTGGGCTGTACTGCCCTTTTTCGAATCGGTACAATTCGTTTTTCAGTGATGTACGTATTTTTTTACTCAAGCGGGCATTGATGTTCGCTTCAAACTTAGACTGGACAACGCTTCTTGTTGATCTATTTCGAAGTATCGAATTATAGAACTGCAGTCCAGTAAAAATATTGATCGGACTCTCCCAGACGCTTCGGTAGTCCAGACTTAGCTGGTAAACTGCCGTTTGTATCGGTAAGGGTGGAAGTCCTTTGACCTGCGTCTGGTAATTTGCCAGCTGACCATCCCCGGTAAGTCGTATATTACCTTTTATTCCAGCGACGAAATAGTTCAGCTGCGCATTAAAATAAGTGAGCGTTCTGTTTTTAAAAAGAACAAGATTGTTGCGGTTGTAGTCAGGATTCAATTCTTGCTGTTGTCCGATGTAATCGAACTGCTGACTATATCCACCCGATAAGATTGTATACAGTTTATCCGTCATTTTACCTAAAGTATAGACAGCATTGACACTAAATATATCCAGGATGGGATTTTCTTTTAAACCGCTTGAAAAAGTCCGGTTTCCCTTATAAACAAAATTGGGCAGTACATCAAGAGCACTTTGCGACATATTCATTTGGTAGGAAACTTCACTGCGCAGTTCCCCCTTGCTATGCGTCCTCCATAGAATAGTCGCTTTTGGAGACCATAATTTATTTATGCTGGACTGGGCCTGTGGAGCAAGCTTGTCCTGTAAGGTAGAGTGAAGCAGACGTGCTGTGATGCTCGGTGTCAACTCCAGCCTTCGGGATTTCCAGGTATATTGTGCAGATAATGCTGTATTGTGTTCTTCAAAATTCAACCGATTAAAAAAATCCTTTGGACGATAAGTTTCTCCAGAACCATTCATCAGATAGAATGCTGAATTGAAGCCACGAAGCGTAATTTCATGCGCTATCGAAGCACTGAACGGGTTGCCTTTCGCATCGCGCTTTACTAACTCGGTGATCATTCCATAATAATCCACATTATTTTCAGTATCCTGCCAAACGTTTTTGATACTATCAGCCTTTATACCTTCAGCTTCGAATAGATCGCCATACAGGTACTGGTCTACCGCATAGTTGATGGGGGAACGCTGCCTGATCCAGCGGAATGAAGAGACCAGTACGGTACGTTCGGCTAATTTCTGCGTGTAGCTCAGTAAATGGTTTGAAAGGAGGCTTCGTTTTTTGATCGTTTCCAATGATCCGATACCATTGAAGATCAGTTCGCCGATATCATTTGCCTTAATGTTGCCCAATGTACCTATATATGTAATGGTCGAATTTTTACTCGGATCATATTGCAGCTCTATTTTGCTGAAATAATTAATATCCGAATTGGTGTAGTGCAGATCTTCGTGATTTGTGAATTTTACATCTTCAATCGCGTATTCGGATAAGCTCCGCCTGACAAAACTATTTTTCTTACTATTGCCAAAACCCAGCCATTTGATCTTTAGGTCTTTTCTTGGTGAAAAGATACCGTTGAAGGAGAGGAGCTTATCGTTGTTGAAGTTTGACCGTTGCGGGTCAAATTCATTTAAGCTCGGTTTGTTCTCCAGTAGGGAAGGAGTTGAAACTTGGAGACCCACCTGACCAGGTTCATTTGGATCCTGGCTCAAGATCAGATGGTCTATGCCACGTAGCGTCTCCAGACCATTATTGTTGGCCGATCCCAATAGATAATATTTTGTTTTTTTTCCAAAATTCATCAGATTAGCCTGTGCATTGTAAAACTCAATAGGGATTACACTTGCTGCCGCATCGATACTGCCTACCCATTGCGATTTACTTTCACTTTTGAGGGTCAGGTTGAGGGCTATCTTTTCAGAATGTTCAACTCCTTTCAGGTGCTTATTGTTTGAGTATCGCTGCAGCACCTGTACCTTTTCTATCGGATGTACGGTGAGGTTCTGCGTGAGCAGTTTGTAGCCTTTTCCAAATAAATCATCTCCTTCCACCATAACCTTTTCAATCTCTTTGTTGCCCACTTTGATCGTACCGTTTTCACTGATCTGTATACCCGGGATCTTGCGCAACAGGTCTTCAACAGTACGTTCCTCGCCCTGCAGATAGTTTTTGGCATCAAGTTCAATAGTATCGCGCCCGGCCCTTATAAATTTTTTTGGTGCTACATATACCTCCTGCAGCTGTATACTGCTTTCTTCCAGCTCGATTGAAAGTTCCAGCGTATCTGAATTGAGATGAATGGATCTGCTGAGGGACTTGTAGGCCAGCGACTGAAAAAGAAGCGTATAATTTCCATGACTTATCCCTGAAAAGAGGAACATGCCTTTAGCATCTGTAAAGGAGTAATGCGAGCCTCCAGAACCATTTTCAGCAAAGAGATTGACGCGAATACCAGCTGGGATAGACGATGGTGCAGTTACCTTACCCCGTATCAAGGTTTGGCAGTAACTTTGTGAAAACTGTATTAAAAATAACAGCAACAAGCTAATTCGAACCATGCTCCCATTCATACACCTGCTCTACTGTGCCTCGGGTCTTCGTTTTAATTTCGGTACTGAATTCTACGCCTTCAGGAAGCTTGGATCGCATAATGCGCATCTGCTCTGCAATCTTCCCTTCATGTTGCTCCACATATTTTTTCAGTGACATCTTAGGCAACTTTTGTATATAGTTACGGTCTACAGGAATCTGACCTTCGAAAGGATAGGAAACTTTTTTTAGCAACCAATAGTGCGGATGAGCACTTTCGGTGTATAGCATCACAATAAGACCAGGAAGCCCTCCAAATTTGTACGGTCCGGCCGGTACAGGGATAGACGGGTCATAATAGGCTACTACTTTTGTACCCCGATAGTCTGTGGTCGCTTTTTTACACATTTTATTTCCGAATTTCTCCTCTTCCGGGTAATCGGTATTCCAGTTGATCGCTTTAAAGGTGTGATCTTCTACCAGATAGTTTTTACTGTCCAGTGATCGGGTTTCTATCAGTCCCTTTTGTTTAGGATCCTGGATAACAATTTTACGGAATATTTTGCCAGCGTCCAGCACAACAGAAAGCTCACTCGACTCCATTTCATCTTCAGACTGGCCTGTGGTTGTTTCTTTTTTTAGCGAAATCGAGTCGCGGACCGCAATCTTTACCGTTCCGTCATAATAGACATCCTCTTTAAAGGTGGCGACGGGCGAAGGAATATATTCGTAACTCGCCATCAGCTGTTGGGCTTTCGAAGTTAGACTTCCGCTTACCGCTAAAAGCAGTAAAATTACATTACGTATCATGGGTATTATTTTTAAATTGTAGATTCGGTTATAGCGCGTACGAAGAGCACTATAAATATGATCTGAGCCATAGAAAAAATAACACTATGGCTCAGATTAGAAAAGCTTTTTAATTAAGGTTATCCTAGTTCATCGAAAAACCTTGATCAGTGTACATTTTTTTTATGGCTTTAAAGAACGTGTGGCACGAGCCATTGGTCGTTGTATGGTAAACATCGTAACCTACAGCATCACCGTTCACATAAACGGTTACAGACATTGTGCATTTCCATGCCTTTTCGATCTTTACTGCAGTTTCTTTAGAAACAAGTTTAGTACTTTTTTCAGCAGCCATGCTCGAAGCATAAAGTCCAAATGTGGCGATAAGTGCAAATAATAGCTTTTTCATCTTGTGTAATTTTTAGTGTAAGATCAGTTGTTCTTGTTAATTAAGTTGATACCCTTGCGATGTGTAATACGATCGCATGGTTTTGAAAAATCGGCCGCAAGATCCACTACCCTGGTAGGATAATGTGACTTCCGAGTCTAAAAAATTTCCGTTGGAGTCGTAGATATTTAGCGTATACTCACAGAATATTCCCGCATCTTTAACTTTTTTCGGCATTTTACCCGATCCCGCAAATGCAGCAGAGGACACTAGTCCGATAGCACAAAGAGTCATTAAAATCTTTTTCATCTTCTTGTTTTTAAAGGTTATTAAGTATAGTTCCTACAATCAAATATAAATAGGGGAAAAGGGGGAGCCTACTGCTAAGCTATATTCGTTATAAAGTGTGTGATATTCGCTGTCGCTGGACCAAAATACGTTAGTAGGATGCAGCATGGCTAGGTAGTTATACGCACAAGGCTTAAATGCTCTTTAAAAACCTGGCGATCGCGTAGCTATAGCTTGAACGTGGATTCAAAACCCCGACGCAATGTAATTGCTATTTTGATTATTTCTATTCGTGTATGAGGATTGTTAAGTCTTGTCTTTTATAACGATAGACTTGTGAGGGTGTGTCGTAAGTAGCTTTTAGCCAGCTGTCTGAACGAGGCTTGTTAGCGCTTTTATGATTGGGGATCATTAACTTTTTTTAATTTGAAGCCGTCTTAAGCTTCTCATCATTTTATCCTAAGGCATTAGAAGAGGTAACTCATTTCTCAATGGTTCTTTACAACTATTTTTTTATGTATAAGAGACATTTATTTGTGTTGTTTCTTTTAATCCGCAAAAAAATGTATAATTTAGCGTAACACAATATAAAAACTTTAATTCGGTACCCCATTCCGATCATTGAAGGCTCTAGAGCACCTTCTAGAGCCTTTTTAGAACAGATGAAAAGCAGTGGGATTTGAGATCCCGCTGATAGACTGCTTCTTCTGTCCGACCTTTATAACAACCATTCATTTCAAATGGATATTTAATGCTGTTCAGCGTTGTTAAATTGCCAAAGCACATGAACAATTTTCCAGACTCCACTAAGTTTAACAATATGCATTGTACTTATGGGGTTGATAGTTGTATGTTTATGATTTTAAACGAGACTGGCGAACCGAAGAGGGTTAGTGTGAACGATGACTAAGTTTATGATTAATAATTCCGTTCGCTATACGCTTTCAATGCTTATTGATAATAAGTTTATTAGACACTTTCTGTTATGCATCATGATTCGTCATAAACTGTTCTAATTCTCCCTTATCATATAAAACAGGTCCGTGTCCAAAACAAATGATCTTGGGTTTTAGGTTATAAATTTTTCGAATAGATGTTAGGTTCAATTTCTTATCCTTAGTAAATAGATCGGGCGGTTGGCTTAATCCGGAAACAGTGGTTACTAAATTCATATTCACAAGCACATCACCAAGGATTAAAACCCGATCTTTCTCTCTAAAAAATGAAATATGCCCCGGTGCATGTCCCGGAGTTTCGATAACAATAAAACTACCAATCGTGTCGCCCTCCTTTAAAATGCGGGATACATGATGACCTTCTCCTGCCCAATAATGTTGTTGAAACCGAGCAATAAAATGCCTTTTATTCGGATATTCCTTCGTGACATTTCCTGATTCCGCATTATTTTTTTCAAATTCAGAAGTCCAGAGTGGAATCTTTAACGTGTTGCATAGCACAGCAGAACTTCCCTGATGGTCAGCATGGGCATGAGTTAAGGCATGGGTGGTGATTTTTTTATATTTAAGTGCCTGTAGTATGGTTTTGCTTGAACTTCTTATTCCTGCATCAATCAGTACATCGTCAACGATATAGCAGTTGATACTGTTTCTTGGTAGCACCGGAATTTGGAATACATTTTTAGCGATCTCTTTCATTCTTGTATTTTTTTATACAAAAATGTCTAATCGCTTATTGTTTCTCCTTGATAAATGTTAAGAAATCTCGCTTCTGATTCTACTTAACGATTCAGGAGTAATACCTAGATACGATGCAATATGGATAAGGGGTGTGCGTTGCACTATTTTTTCAGAAGATGTTTTTAAAAATTCAAAATACTTTTCTTTGGCTGGAATAGATTGGAGTTTTAACAGCCGATCTGCTAAACATAACACATTCTGTTCTGAGAAAAATCTTCCTATTCTTTCCCATTGGGGAACAGTTTCATAAAGCTCCTGCATATCCTTGTAGGTGATGGCCAGTGTTTGCGATTTTTCCAGGCACTGTATATATTCATAAGACGTTGACTGGTTTATAAAACTTGAATAGGAGGAAACAAAACCATTGTCACTCGATAAGTAGCTCGTTATCTCTTTGCCATCTTTTACGTAAAAGATGCGTACCAAGCCAATCGCAATAAAATGTAGGTGCGTAGAGACCTGACCTTCTAGAAGAATATATTCTTTTTGCTTAAACTTATGTTGTGTAAATTTTGACTTGATAATCGCAATATCAGCCTCGGAAAACCTCGCGTAAGTTGAAATTAAAGCTATTAAATTATCGATTCCCATTGATCATCCTGTTGATGTGTATTTTTTTAATCTGTGCAATTTCCGAAGATAAGCATATTGCAGTTATTTTATTAAAAATCCAAAAATGGATAAGTAGATGCTAGTGAAGTATCAGTACAAAAAGTATGACTTATATTTCTAGCTGAAGATAATACGCCAAGAAGTAATTATCATGTAAAATAATTCACTTATCTTTAAGTTATAACAGTAGTTTTTGGTAATAGTTTTGAGCGTTAAAAGCAGCAATTTAGGAAATCATTCTTACAATCAATAATACGATATAAAATGTCAGAAAATAAGGAAAAGTACAGCAGTTTTAGAATACCTGTTCCCGCAGCATACGAAGCGATTTTCTCCCATTTCTATGTTGCTGAAAATAGATCTTCTGCGTCTATTACCAAAACCCTGCTTCCTTCCTTTCAAACGATACTCATCTTTAATTTTGGTGTTAATGCAGAACTGTGTAGCCAACAGAATTTAAAAATCAAAATGGAGAAATGCATTGTCTTAGGACCAATAAAACGCGCATTTGATTATACCCTACCACCCGAATCAGAAATATTTGTTGCCAATTTTAAGGATGATGCTTTTTATCGTTTTTTTGGTCATGTGTCTCTTACCCAATATTTGCCACAAAACCCGGATGCATTATTGAATGCAAACTGTTTCAATATGCTATGGACTGAACTCAAAAAAATAGGTGACCGCGACCTTAAAGTAGCTTATATCCTCGAATTCTGCAAGAAATATCTGAGACAACAAAATACCATTACGGAACATTTGATAAACTTTGGAGATACCGGTATTAGTTCGATCAAATCTGTTGCAGAAATGTATAATCAGTCAGAAAGAAACATCCAGCTCAACCATAAAAAATCTCTCGGTTATTCTTCCAAGGAAGTCAATCGATTTCGTCGTTTTCTAAAAGCAGTCAGTTATATACAAAAGGGCGCTGTAACAACTTTCCCTTTAAAAATAGATTGGTTCGAAATTATTGAGGAATGTGGCTATTATGACCAGAGCCAGCTCATTAATGACTTTAAACATTACATACATCTTACCCCAACAAAATACCTCAAATTTCAGCAAGAAATTTGTCATGCTGGAGCTTAAAATGGTATATGAGTTTCCGATAACAGCAACAGTGATTTCGTTTTCTTACAATTTTAGCAGAACAACTTCCTTTAGTTTTGATGTGTAAGATAAAATATATCAAGATGAAACACTTAATTGTTTACGCGCATCCGATTAAACAGAGTTTAAATGGATATTTTAAAACGACATTAGAAGAATACTTAATCGAAAACCATGAAGTTGAAGTAAGAGATTTATATCAGCTCAATTTCAATCCAGTCCTTTCAGTAGGAGATATGGCAGGTCAACGAAGAGGAGAAGTCTGCGAAGATGTGAAGAAAGAACAGGGTTATATTGTATGGGCGGACTGTATTACATTTATTTACCCAATATGGTGGACCGGTATGCCAGCCATGATGAAAGGGTATATCGATCGCGTATTTAGCTACGGTTTTGCCTATCGTTATGACAGTGGTATTCAAAAAGGAATGCTTAAGGGCAAGCAGGTAACTATTATTAATACCCATGGAAAATCTGATGCAGAATACAGCGCGATTGGGATGGATAAGGCGCTATCGCTTACATTGGACACCGGTATCTATATCTACTGCGGTTTGGAGATCAATAAACATTTCTTTTTTGATCAAGCTGATCGAGCAGATGCAGAAAGAATTAGCGATTGGGAGAAGCAGATCAAAGAAATATATTGATATCTACTAATGCCACCAAGCTGAGATAATTAATGAAAAAAGCCGTTTGGGAATCCAAACGGCTTTTACGGTAATAACTGTTTAAATAACAACGTAGGTATTCGTTCTTAACAGCTTCTTATTCTTTTAGAACGATGAAAATTAAATCTTGTTAATACCTAGTGATATGTAAAGTTTTATGAGTGAGGTGTTCAGCATGTTTTCTGATGCAGCGATCTGTAGCTCATTCTTTAATAAGTTTTGTTGTACATCTAAAATTTCAAAATATAAAGCTTCACCATTATCAAACATTAACTGTGCATTTTTTAACGAGAGTTGCAAAACTTTACTTTCCTCTTGTAGAGACCTTATTTTTTCTTTGGTCTGCTCGATCTGAATAAGTGCATCTGATACTTCATTTACCGCTATAAGATAAGTATTTTTAAAGCTTAGTATTTTTTGCTGAATATTAAATTCTTGAACTTTTACTTCGGTTTTATTTTTACGTCTGTTAAATAAAGGTTGTGTCATCTGCGCTACAAACTGTGATAAAAATGAAGCGGGGTTAAACCAGTCACTTACCCGCATGCTATTCAAGCCTTGGTTTGCAGTGATCATAAAGGAAGGATAAAGATTTGTTTTACTAAGACTTAATTGCCCATAAGCGATCTCTACTTCGTGTTCCTTAGCTTTTAAATCTGATCGTTTGGACAGTAAGTCCGCTGGTACACCCAATACTATTTTTTGATCATCTACCATAGCCGTAGGAGATATGAAAAGTAAAGATCCCGGATTTTTACCCATTAATTGATTCAAATAATTTTCGTGGATTTGAATTGCCTGTAATAGATCTGGAATCTGTCCTGAAACATCATAATATTGGCGCTCAGTTTGTTGTACGGCGAGGCTACTAATGTTTCCATTTATGTACTGACTTTTCATCATTTCTACTAAACTCTTCTGTATGCTTAAGTTTTTGCGGGTAATGAGTAATTGCTTATTGAGCATTTGCAGCGTACTATAAGTTTGTGCAGCGGAAGATAGTAGTGCCACTTGTAAACTATGTAATTGCATCTCCGATTTTAAACGATTATAAAATGCAATCTTTTTTTTGTTTTTTGTACTGCCGTAAAAATCTAAAGCCCAATTAATATTCGCATGTACAGAATAATCTTCAATTTTTCTGGAATTTAATGTCGACGCTATGTTAGTCCCCTGACTTCCGTAAAATCCTTTTTCTGAAAAGTAATCCACTTTTGCCCCCAGCACTAAATTTACTTCAGGCAACCCCGAAAGGTTAGCTTCTTTTTGATATTCTTTATACATATTTAAAGATTGTTGAGCCATTCCTATTTCGAAATTATGGGCCAGCATCTCGTTCAATACCCAACGCAAAGAATCATCCTTAAAAAAATCACTCCACGAATCAAATGAAATATGATCAACTTCTTTCGATTTATTTAAATCTAATTCCGTTTTATATTGCGGCTGGATCGATATATTTTTTCTGTAATCTTCTTTTACTGTCGCGCAGGAAGAGAAGAAAATACTAAGAGAAACTATGCTTAAGTTTTTAATATTAGTTGATCTTTTCATGCGTTATATTAGATTATTTTTTTTAACTCCAAATATTTTTTCATGCAAATATTGAAATGTAACGAATAAGACAGGGATAATAAAAATCCCAAGTATAACACCCAAAAACATACCTCCAATGGTACTGGAGGCAATGGAAAGATTTCCTTGCTTCGTTGCGCCACCTGAAAATAATAACGGCATCATCCCTGCAATAAAGGCAAAGGAGGTCATCAGAATAGGTCTTAAACGTGATGCGGCACCCTGCATTGCGGCTTCTACCAAAGAACGACCAAAATGCCTGCGTTGCAGTGCAAACTCTACAATTAAAATGGCGTTTTTTGCCAGTAGTCCGATGAGCATGATCATACCAATCTGCACATAAATATTATTACTGACCTGCATGATATTGATAAATCCAAAAACACCCAATATACCTGGAGGTAAGGAAAGAATGACTGCAAAGGGAAGTATATAACTTTCATATTGTGCCGCCAGTAAAAAGTAGACGAAAACAATACAAAGTACAAATACCGCAACAGTCTGATTACCCGCTTCACTTTCCTCTTTAGCCATCCCTATATATTCATGCGAGAACCCTGCTGGCAGTTTAGCTGCAGTCTCATTAATAGCGGTCATTGCATCACCCGAAGAAAATCCTTTAGCAGCCTGTACATTCAAATTAATGGAAGTTGCCTGATTGAGATGGGTAACTTGTTCAGGTCCAAATACAGGCTTTAGATTAACAATTGACTGTAAGGGAACCATTTGTCCATAGGTATTTTTTGCGAATACTTCTTTTAGTGAGCTTTCATCTTGACGAAATTTGGAGTTTGCTTGCACAACTACCCGATAATATTTTCCGAACCGGTTAAAATCTGAAGTAAAAGTTCCTCCAAAATACGCTTGCATCGTTTCCATTACGTCTTTAACTTCCAATCCCAGTTGTTTAGCCTTTATAGCATCAACGTCAATCATATATTGTGGAAATTTTGCATTATAAGAAGTAAAAGCCGATGCTATTTCCTTCCTTTGGGATAACGATTTTAAGAAACTATCGGTTATTGTTGCAAATTCCTGAATATCGCCTCCTGAATTATCTTTGAGAACAACATCTAGTGCATCCACATTTCCAAAACCCGGTACTGTGGGCATAGAAAATGTCAATTGCTTTCCTTCCGGTAATTGATTAAAATAGTACCGTATAGAATCCATGATTACATTGATATCATGATTGATCGCTCTATCTTTAGGCTGTTTTAGAATGGAATAAGATGCCGCGTACGAAGGGGATGCGGTACCTGCCAAAAGGTTATTGCCATTAACCATCGCATTATAGTACATACCGTCTATGTTGCCTAGCTTCTCACTAAGCTTTGTTGTGACTTCTTTTGTCCTTTCTAATGATGTTCCTGGCGACAAACTAAAGGCAGTCATAACCAGACTCTGATCTTCTGTCGGGATAAATGCTTTCGGTGTGCTTTTTGCAAGGAGTACTGTAATGATACTTACGATTACCAACCCAGTTATAGCGAGCCACTTCTTCTTTATCAATAAATAAACGATCTTTTTATATTTATTTGTGGCGGCATCAAAACCGACATTAAACACATAAAAAAATCTTTGTAGGCCTTTAGTTTTCTTATTGCTTTCGGTGTGCTGCTCTTTTAATAGAATAGCACATAGGGCAGGACTAAGGGTTAGTGCGTTAATGGCAGAAAGGGCGATAGCAATAGCCAGAGTAAATGCAAATTGTTTATAAAAAACTCCTACAGGCCCTTCTATTAATCCAATTGGTAAAAATACGGCAGACATAATTAAGGTAATCGACAATATTGGTCCTGTAATTTCACCCATTGCCGAAATTGTAGCCGATTTAGCACTCTGATTTTTTCCATGCAGCTTACTATGTACTGCTTCGACTACTACAATTGCATCATCAACCACAATACCAATAGCCAATACCATAGCAAATAAAGTAAGCAGATTGATCGTAAAACCAAAAATACTCATGAAAAAGAATGTGCCGATAATAGAAACCGGAACTGCAATTGCAGGGATTAATGTGGATCGGAAATCTTGCAGAAATAGAAAAACGACTAGAAAGACTAAAATAAATGCCTCTATCAACGTACTTTTTACTTGACTAATGGAAGCATCCAAAAAGGTTTTGGTGCTATAAGCAATATAATACTTGATACCTTCAGGAAAATCTTTCTCAGCCTTTTCCATGAATTTGAGTATTTCTTTTTGGATTTCATTTGCGTTTGAACCTGGAGTCTGAAAAATTGCTACTCCAGTACCTGGGTTTCCATTTAGCGTTTGTGCAGTTGCAAAAGAATGATCTAGCGAACCTAATTCTACTTTCGCTACATCTCCTAATTTTAAAACTAAGCCATCAGCATTTGCGCGGATAACGATATTTTTATACTGCTCTATATCATTAAATTTACCCTGATATTTTAAACTGTATTCAAAAGAAAGGTCGCTACCTTCGCCAAATTTGCCAGGAGCTGCCTCTATGTTTTGATTATCAATTGCTTGCAGTACTTCTTTTGCGTCAATGTTAGCGTTAGCCATCTTGGCAGGGTCTAACCAAATGCGCATCGCATAATCTTTGCTTCCAAAAACCTGTGCTTTTCCGACGCCGGGAATACGTTGGATGTATGGAACAATATTGATTAAGTCATAATTATTCAAGAATGTAGCATCATACTTCGGATTTGTACTTTCAAAATCAATGATCATAATCATACTGTTATTTTGCTTAGCTGTACTGATACCATTATCAATGACTTCCTTAGGAAGCTGACTCGTCACCTGTGCTACACGATTTTGTACATTTACTGCAGCCTGATCCGGATCAGTACCTAGCTTAAAGAACACCGTGATATTTAGATTTCCATCATTAGACGAAGAGGATGTCATATACATCATGTTCTCTACACCATTTATAGCTTGTTCCAGAGGGATAGCGGCAGAGCGAGCCACAGTTTCTGAATTTGCTCCGGGATAACGCGCACTGACGACTACAGATGGAGGAGCGATTTCTGGAAAAGTTTCCATTGGTAAACGTATCATTGCCAAAACTCCCATGATCACCATTAAAAAAGCGATTACAGTTGCGGTAACCGGTCTATTTATTATTTTCTTTAACATCTTTATTCGTTTACGGGGTTAATACGTTGTCCTTCTTTCAGGCGGTCAGCGCCTTTTGAAACAATCCGATCACCGATGTCGACACCTTCAGACACCACATAGTGATGCTCATCCTTATCCCTTATTTTTAAGGAAGCAAGATGAACGGTATTATCTTTTCCAACAGTATAAACCATGATTTTATCTTGAATTTTAAATGTAGCCGATTGGGGTATTTTAATAACATCATCATAATATTTTGGCAAAATAATTCTACCTGTGTTTCCAGATCGTAGCAGATTGCCCGTATTTTTAAAGGTCGCTCTAAAATTGATAGCCGCTGTATGTGCATCAAATTGCCCGAGGACTAAGTCAATTTTTCCGTTTTCAGAAAAAATGGATTCATCTGGTAACTGTAATTGAACAGGAGGAAGGCGCTTAATTTTCTCTTCAATAGTTGAACCCGAATAATGCGATTTAAATTTTAAAAAATCTGTTTCACTCATGGAGAAGTAAATATGAATTTCAGATATGTCCGATAGTACAGTGAGCGGTTCCTTTTCTTGTAGACCAACTAACGCACCTTTTTTGTAAGGAATTCTTCCAATGTAACCACTAACAGGGGCAATTATATGTGTAAAGCTCTTCTTTATGGCCGCTAATTTTTCATCTGCTTCCGCTTTTCTAACCGCAGCTTTTGCAAAGTCGAGCTCCTCCTTAGCCGTTTGTAGTTGAACATTAGAAAGCACATTTGCACGTTCAAGCTGTTTAATTCTATCGTATTCAATTTGTCCTTTTTTTACTAATGATTGTGCCATTTCTGTTGAAGCTGTAGCCGATTGATAAGTCTCTTGAAATGTCTTTTCCTGAATAATAAATAGTACTTGTCCTTTTTTTACATAAGCACCTTCATCCACTAAGATTTTATCCAGATAGCCAGAGACTTGCGGCCGTACTTCAACGTTGTTGATTCCAGAAGCTACTCCAGGAAAGTAGTCCGCCATTTCATAACGCTCTTTCTTAATTTCAGCGATAGGAATTGTAATCGATTCCTCCTCAGATTTCTCTATTTTTGGGGAACAAGCCGCTGTTAAAAATAATAGTCCTAGTATAATTCCAAAATACCTTTTACTTTTGCGACTATAAAAATCATAAATATTGTCCATTTTTATTTTTTTGTGTGCCACAAAGCTAGTGTAGCTTTGTTTATAAAATAAATAGGTTAAATTATCGATATCTATAAAATAATTTATATCAAATGCTATGGTTAATTTAGAATGGTTTAGAACATTTAAAGCGATATATAATACAGGGACTTTAACACAAGCCTCAAAAGTTCTCTTAATTTCACAACCTAATGTGAGCCAGCATCTATCGTTTTTAGAAGCACACATAGGAAAGAAATTGTTTGAACGCAAACCCCGAAGAATGGTTCCGACGGATTATGGGAAATTGTTTTATTCACAACTGATTGGGCCATTGGAGGGCTTGGAGCGACTTGAATCTGAGTTTAGGTATACCAGAGAATCGGATATACCCCTTACCTGTATTGGTGTTTCAAGAGATTTTTATGCAAATAAAATTTCTTCAAAGGTTGGACTTGCGCCCGCTAATCTTGTGTTTGAATTTGATGATTTTTCAATCCTAAAGGACAATCTGTTACATGGTAATCTAAATTTTTTAATAAGTGAATATTCTGGTCAAGAAAAGAACATTCAATATGAAGAGATTTTTATAAGCGAGGATATTGTTGTAGCTAATTCCTCTTTGGATACACATGAACTAGATATACTATCTGTCGATCAGCAAGATGAAATTGAACAATGGCTATTAAATCAAAAATGGTATACCTATAGCAGTGATTTAATACTCGTCAAGAGTTTCTGGCAAGAGAATTTTAAGAAACGACCCAATATTAAACCATGCTTGATTATCCCTGATTTTAATGCTTTAATAGGTACGCTTATACAGGGGCATGGTCTGAGTATTGTTCCAAGTTATATTGCAGAATGCTATATTCAGGATAAAAAATTAAAAGAGATCTGTCCTAATCTAAAAAAACATCCTATTAAACTGTATTTAGCCTACAATAAAAATGTCGTTTCATCGCATCAAATTGATATGATTAAAGATCTGTTATTGTAATTATGGATCCAAGACGCAAAATTGATATCCCAAAATAGATATCCTGTCCACCGAACGGTATTTTTTGCATGATGTTTTATCTAAATTTTCATTATTACACTGCAATCAATCCAGCGAATTTCAGTAAAGATCTATGGAGTATCCTCGATTTTTAATGTTATAAACTATTTAGTGATTTCCCCTCTTGTCGATTTCTACTATTCTTGTTAAGAATAGAGCACATTTTGATAACGCAACATGTAACTCCGTCAGTAATTTTTCAGCCTAATTTTTCTGATAAATAGCGCCATTTTCTTCAAATATTAGAATGGCATTCTGCTATTATTATTTTTATACATAACTATAATTCTTATTATTTTGATGATAGCTATATCCGCCCGTACTTTGTATTGAAATAGCAAATAAAATGTGCGAAGTATTTTGCCATGAGCTGCAATGTTTGGATCATCAATTTAATTTAGAAGTCATTGACTATTCAGATGTATACAAACAAATATGCCGCGCTCTTTATTGGCTTGATCTCATTGTGTGCTTTTACTAAGAATACAGTTTAAGGATACATGACCAAATTGTAAATTATAATAATATGAATAATATAGCATCAAATTTACCCAAAGCCTCTTTGAGAGATGAGAAAAAAGGTCTGCCAGCAGCACTTTGGGCACTGACCATTACAGCTTTTGGAATTGGTACGACAGAGTTTGTTATTGTAGGACTGTTGCCTACTGTCGCGAAAGATCTAGCGATTTCCATCCCATCAGCAGGTCTGTTAGTTAGTCTTTATGCCATAGGGGTAGCGATAGGAGCGCCTATACTTACAGCTTTGACTTCCCGATTTCCTCGTAAACCCTTGTTAATTTCCATAGTCTTGCTGTTCATCATTGGAAATATATTTGCAACACTTGCTCCAGGGTTTATCACCTTAGTTATTGCGCGAGTTTTAACCGGTTTCGCTCATGGTATATATTTTTCCATAGGATCCACGATTGCAGCCTCTTTGGTTAAAGAAGAAAAAAGAGCGACTGCTATATCCATTATGTTTGCCGGGCTTACACTCGCGATTGTCACTGGCGTACCGTTAGGTACATTCATTGGTCAGCATTTTGGTTGGAGAGCAACCTTCGTAGGCGTTTCCATATTGGGCATTATCGGTTTGATATCAAGTGTTATGCTGCTACCTAATACATTGAAAAATGCTAAAGGAATAGCATTAACTGCACAACTTAAAGTTCTGACGAATAAGAAGCTGATCTTGGCATTTCTGATGACAGCAATGGGGTATGGAGGCACATTTGTTGTCTTTACCTACCTTTCGCCCATTCTCCAGGAGATTACAGGTTTACAAGAGTCGACAGTAACCGTTATCCTGCTGATTTACGGTATTGCGATAGCGATTGGAAATCTTGTAGGCGGAAAAATTGCCAATAAAGCTCCTTTAAAAGCATTGTTTTGGATGTTCATTATCCAAGCACTTGTTCTTTTCGTTTTCTATTTTACGGTATCCAATACGGTGCTTAGTATTATCACGTTATTTCTAATTGGTCTATTGTCATTCGCCACTGTACCAGGTTTACAATTGCTTGTTGTTCAGATTGCCGAAAAAGAATTGCCGGGCACGGAAGATGTCGCATCAGCAATAAATATTGCAGCATTTAATATCGGCATCGCGATCGGATCTTACGCCGGAGGGTTAGTCGTCACTTCATCCCTAGGTTTGCAGAATACCCCTTGGATTGGTACACTATTCCTAATTGGAGCAATATTACTTACTTTTTATAGTATTCGATTGAATCGTGGTCGCTAATTTTTAAGTTTAAATGATACATGATGAAAAGAAATAATATGAAACATAAAGGGTATTCAAATATTTTTAAACCCGGAAAACTCACGTTTGGTTTTATGTCTCCTATGGTGGGTTACCCTGACAGTCCGGTCCCTGATACATCCAAGTTAGAAAAAATAGTTTCGCTCGCAGATCAAGGTGGTATAAGTGCCATATGGCTAAGAGATGTTCCCTTTCTAGATCCCCAATTTGGCGATGCCGGTCAGGTCTATGACCCTATGGTATATGGCAGTTATTTAGCTGGGAAGACCAGTAATATTACGATTGGTACCGCTGGCATTGTACTCCCGCTTCGTGACCCTTTGATCATTGCAAAACAAGCCGCGACACTCGATCAGCTTTCTGAAGGACGTTTTCTTTTAGGGCTTGCTTCTGGAGATCGGTTTGGTGAGTATCCTGCTTTTGGTTGCGATTTTGAAACCCGTTCGGAAAGATTTCGCGAAGCAAGACAAATTATAAAAAAAGTTATTGGAGAAAGCTTTCCTCAATTTCGTTCTGAATTTTATGGTTCCCTCGACGGTACCTTAGACCTGATACCGAAACCTATTTCAGGACATATACCGACCATTTCAATTGGACGTGGGGGGCAAAGTATTGAATGGATCAGCAATAATATGGACGGATGGATCTGGCATGGTGATGCGGCAAGAAATGTGAAGTTGCGTGTACAGCAGTTAGAGCAAGCTGCAGATCATGACAGATTTATACCTTATGGTTATGGACAATTCTTTGATTTGTCGGAAGATCGTTTTAGTCCACTGGTGTTGTCCAATTTTCATTTGTCAGGAGGGCGAGACGCTTTAATTGAATTCTGGGAAGAACAGCGTAAAGAGGGATTATCACATATAATATTAAATATCAAACCCACACGAAGACCAACAGATGAATTGATACAAGAGTTTACAGAGTTTATTGTTCCTTATTTCGCATAGCTGAAAAACGAATAGAGCTTAGCTATCGACTTTTGCAGGACTACATTCTTGCGAAGCAATGGAAATCGAACGCTATATTTCTCATTAATATATATAAAATACCTTAAATTAATACTATCAAACAATGAAGATGATCAGAAATGGAATATTGGCCTTTGCATGTTGCGCCATTTTTTTCTTAACAAATACCGCAACTGCACAAATTGTAAAATCTCCAAATATGAAAAAGAAAATTTTATTTGTGGTGACCAGTCATGATAAAAAAGGAAATACAGGAGAACCCACGGGTTATTATCTTTCGGAGGTATCCCATCCATGGAAAATATTTAAAGATGCAGGATATGAAATGGACTTTGTGAGTCCAAAAGGAGGAGAGTCACCTGTCGATGGCTTTGATTTAACCGATCAGGTCAATGCCGAATTTTGGAACGATCGCGTTTATCATACTAAAATAACCCAAGCTAAAAAACCAAGTGAAATAAATCCTGCCGATTACGTTGCTATTCACTATGCAGGCGGACATGGTGCCATGTGGGATTTTCCTGAAAATAAGGAATTGGCAACTGTTGCAACCAAAATATATGAGCAAGGTGGTATTGTGAGTGCAGTATGTCATGGACCTGCTGGTATAATAAACATTCGGTTAAGTAACGGTCGTTATCTGATTGAAGGAAAGAAAGTCAATGGTTTTAGTGATGATGAGGAAAGAGCCGTAAAATTAGATCAGGTAGTTCCGTTTTTATTAGAAGAAAAGTTAAAAGAACGAGGTGGTATTTACGAAAAATCAGGTGTATGGCAAGAACATGTCGTAGTAGACCAACGATTGGTTACGGGACAGAACCCACAATCAGCAAAAGCTGTTGGTGAAGCCGTCCTGACATTACTTTCCAAGTAAAAAAAATAGTGGACAAGTTTGTCTAAAGGTTGTAGATAAGCTTGTCCCCACTTAATAAATGAAGGGAGCAATTTGACAAGTGGATAGGTGAAGACCAATAATTTGCCTGCTTTTAAAAATTAAATGTGGTTTTGATCATCATTTGTCGTCCTGGGAGACGATAGTTCGATAAATTCATTGCGTTTGGTGAAAAATCAATCGTTCCAAATTTTTTGATATTGGTCAAGTTTGTTAATCCAACTTGTAAATCGGTTTTTATTTTCACAAAAACGAATCTCGAGCTGAAATCTGAAAATATAAAGTTTAGGTTTGGCTGTCCCGCCTGCTGTGTAAAACGATGCTCCGCCGAAAGGGTTATAAATAAATTTTTAAAATAATTTGCAGTTAAACCGGATCTTTGCGTAAGCTGTTTCGGGTTTATTTTTACTTGTGTATCAATTCCTGGTATGCTGTTGGTGATGGAATAGTTGCCAAGGTACGACCAGCTGAGAAAATTTGTAAGCTTTGATTCGATACCTGCGGCATAAGATACTGTTAATGTATTGAAATTTTCAACTAAACCATTTTGCAGCTGTGTGAACCTCTTGATTTCGTAGTTAGCCGAAACATTAAATGTACTTTGTATAGGAGGTAGATATTTACTGCCGTTTGCATTAAATGATAAAACTGAATTTCTATTTTTCATAGCCAGGATTATTTTCTGTTGCAGATTTTTATCGACCCGAAACGATGAAATAGTATTGAAAGATGTATGATCGTAACTGACAGATAGATTAAAGAAAAGCATGTTTAAAGACTGCTTAAATCTAAAGGTACCGTTTACATGATGTGATTTCTGTTCTGATACTGGAGCATCATTTGCATACAGAGACCGATAGTTTTTCAAAATTATTCCTTTGTAGACTTCTTCGATTCCACCAAGTTTATTGTTGAAATTATAATTTACTGCTATCTCATTTTCAGTTCCAATCCGATAATCAACTTTTACACTAGGATCAACAAAAACACGGTTTAAGGAGGTGTCCAATTTTTTATCTAAATCAAGGTAACTAATCTTATTAAATCCTACAGGTACAACAAGAGAGGCTCTGATTTTATTTCCAGTATATTCGTAGGAACCTTCGGCATATACCTTTCTTTTAAACCACTCAATATCATTGGTCATTGTGTTAATCAGTTGCTTGCTTTCGTCATACTGTTCACGATAGAGGTTCGAAATAAGTTGCTGATCTTGTGTACTAACTCCCACTTTATAATTTTGTTTAAATCTACCAGTACGCAGGCCATATGTCACGTAGTTGTTGGTGAAAAAAGTTGGCGTCTCTACTTGTTGTATTAAACTTGCATAAGGAATGCCATTATTGAGCAGGGAGTCATTTAACCCTGGATTTATGGAAAGCGATTCAGGTTGTGATGTGAGGTTTAAGTAAGAATGGAAGTTGACCGTATGAGATGATTTCATCTTCTTTATATAGTTTAGTTCATTTGATATATCAAAAGTTTGTTGTTTAAGTATCTGATCAGCATCCTTGAGGTTGATTGCTATTCCAGAATTCACCTGCTTTGGGTCGAAGCTTGCGATTAGCGTATTGTTAAAAAAATAAGAATCAGTATTGCCTGTTAAATCAAGTTCGCTATGTGTTTTTTGTATATTCGTTTTATTGAGCTGTGTTTCTTCGTAGCTGAATGTCTCACCGTTACTTAGATAGGTATGAGATGAAACGTCCATCTGTTGCGTTTCATGCTGATATAGATAAGAGAAATTAAATTTTGCAGTAAGATCGTTATTGATCCTGTAATAATTATTTAGGTTTGCTAATGCTGATGTATTGAACAGATATCTGCTCTGAGGTAGAGGAGGACTACCCCCAGTTCCGGTTGATAAAAGCTCCTGCGGTTTATTGTTTTCATTAGCATATTTATTGTTCCCATGTGCCTGGATTTCAATTCTAGGATCTATTCCAATATTGTTTGCAGTTGCATTGTTAATAAATTTAAACTTTTTACCGAAGGACATCGCTATAAAATTCGCTTCGAATTTTTTCGGGATTCCGATTCCTGCACGAACTTCCTTTATGATATCTAATTTGGCCTCATCCTTTATTACGAGATTGATAGCAACATCGTCGCTCATATTATTCTGTCGCAAAAGTTTGATCGGTTGATCTTTTTCAATGACCTGAACTTTTTCAACTGCTCCGTGTGGAATTTTCGTTCCGACATTGTAGCGGTCATTGAGCATATTATCACCATCTATATAGAAATTTGATATAGCTTTACCATTATATTTTATTTTTCCATCATCTTCGATTTTAATTCCCGGCATCTTCCTGATCACATCTGCAATTGTTCGATCCTCGCTACTGATAAAATGAGCAGTTGTGTAATTAAGCGTATCCCCATTGGACGTGATCTTTGGTCTGCTTATAATATCCACTGTTTTTATTTTAAACGGCTCTTCGATCATTAACAGATCATAATTAGGTTTAATATTTTTTTTATCTAAAATGATGCGTTGATTTTTAAGACCGACTGCTGTTACAGTTAATATAATCGTGTCTGTGGTATTGTTCGGAAATGTAAGGTTAAATAAGCCTATTTTAGATGAACTTCCAAAATTTAAAACAAGTCCATCTTTTGTTTTCAAGATCAGATTTACAGCAGGAATAGGCTCACCATTTGAATTTGTAATTTTTCCTTTTATCTGCAACTGTGAAAATGCAGATAAAAGAAAACCAAATGTCAACACAACTGTCATGCATACCTTCTTTTTCATTTAGGATCATTTTTCTCAATGGGATTATTCTCTTTCATATTTTTGATCATACCGCTTCCGAATGATAATGCGGGCATTGTTTTGTGACGAGCATCCGCAGTGCCGAAATCCATTTGTGATTTAAAAAATCCTTCTGGATCTTTTTCTAATGCTTTTTTAAGTTTAGTGAGCTGTTTTATATCTGTCTTGATGATATGCTCTGGTAATTTAATTTCATCTCCCAAATACGTATTAATTTCATTGATATAGAGCTGCATTTCGGGACGTATACCTGCAGCTTCTAATTTTATTTTCTCTTGAGACATGCTGTTCGCAGCAGTTACATTTTCTATCCCTGCAAACCTGAACTGTACCTCTTCATTTTCATCATAAGCCTCTATAATTAAACCTGGAAGTCCGTTTAATTTCCATGGACCACTTTGGAAAGGAAGTTCTGGAGAATACCAGGCAACCCATTTTCTACCTCTAAAGTCTGCTGTTGCTTTTTGGCAATGTATACCGGAGAAGCTGGTCGTATCATTAGTCACTGTCCAATTAATTTTTGGAGCGTCTTCCTGAACCAAATATTGTTTGATGATCTGTTCTTTTGTATAGAATTTTTGCTCTTTAAAAAAGAAAAAGTAATCTGTTAAAGTAGGGATATCCCTGATTTCAGACCCTACGGTAGTTGATGCCGAGGAAGCTGCACTTGCCGTTGTGGACATAACAGTAGCATGTTGTGCATTTGAAGCTATTAGCATACGCTTGATACCCTGAGCCTGCGCTATTTTAAGGCCACTAGTGTATAAGGATGCATTTTTCCCGATTATAAGCAACATTTCTTCTCGATGGATAACATCTTTCTTAGTCGTGTCCTGTAGGTGCATAAAATTATAACGCACTCTTGCTAATACCTTATCTGCTGTCTGGCTGTAGGTAGAAAAGGTTGCAGTTGCCAGTAGGCAAGTCAAAAAATGTTTCATATTTTTTAATTAATTTGGAATAGTAATAGTGAGATCCAACAGCCATTTATATCACTGTAAAGAAGGATAATGGAATTGCCAATAATTTGATCTTCAACCTGTATGACGAATTGGATCATTTTTTTAGAATTATATTTTTGATTTGATGCTGTTAATTTATGTGGTGTCAATGAAAAATTTCATTGACACTTTTTGGAATTAATCTCGCCCACAATTGGCATCCCAAAATTGCCTTTTTTGGCACGAGATTATCACTCCTTCAATTACCAGGGGTTTGGTGTGAAATTCCACATATCATAAAATGGAGTCGTTCCGGAACGGCCTGTAGTAATATATGCGACATTACCATGTACAAAACTAACCGCTTGATGCCGGGCAGAACCGGGGAAATTCTGATGTTCTTGCCAATAATCTCCTGTTGCAACATACCTCCACGTTTTGTTTGCAGGAGCACCGCTGCTTGTTGTCAAACCGCCAGTTATATATGCATTGTTATTGAGTACAAAAGCAGAAGCACTTAATCTTGTCAGATTGTAATTATATTTGTCATCTCTTCCAGCAAGTGGCTGTTTTTCTTTCCAAGTCGTTCCATCAAAGCTATAAAATGAACTTACATTTTGATTGTTACTTGCACCACCACCTAAATAAGCTAAATTATTCAGGATAAATACAAATGGAAATGACCGTTTATTTGGTGTGCTCGCTATTTTCTTCCAGTTGCCTCCAGTCGGGGTCGACTGATAAGAGAAGAAATCATTATAATCCTGACCATCAAAATCCCGCCCTGTACCGACATATGCTGTTCCATTTAGCGTAAAAGCAACGGCACCATAACGAGCTGCTCCTATAAAATCTGTAATTTTGCTCCATTTATCCGTTTTGGGGTCATACTCATAAAAATCGGTGTACATCACCTTTGAATTTGTACCTAGACCGACATAACCTTTTCCATTGATAACAAATGCTACTGCATTGTTTCTTGCTTCACCAGGAAAGTCTGCTACTTTATCCCAACTTTGTAATTTAGGATTGAAACACCAGGTATCAACAAAGCGGGTAGAATTTGTGCCATAACCAGTAGTAATATAGGTTAAATCATTAATGGTAAAAGAGGCGGCTCCGCTACGGGGTAAACTTTCAAAATCAGCACCACGTGTCCACTCGTCAGGATCATCATTTTTTTTGTCGCGGCAAGATATACTGACACTGCACATGACGGTCATTAGTACTACTTTCATTATCCAATTCATCTTCATGTATTTAATAGTTAACATATAATATATTTAATTTTATTGCGGGTTTGTTTTGTTGATTTGCAATGATCAGCCGATTGACAGAAGACAGCAAGTCTTTTGTAGGAAGGGTGAGCAGAAGACTCTGCTTTTCGTCAAAACCACTTTGCTTTATTAGTTTTGATACGTAATCTGTAATATCGAATTCATATCTGCCATTTATAACACCGCCACTCTGTGTGTTTGGTTGGTAGACAGCGGTTGCATTGCCGTTGGCACCCTGTACGATTGACGTGGGAGTTCCATATTTATTAGCAGCCATCAATATTAAAGAAGTGGGCGGCGGCTGGTTCCCAATACCTGACTGCTCTGTTTCAATAATTAGCGTAGCCTTACTCAATGCCTTATTATCAATACTTAAAAAAGACCGGAGGGTAGGAAAGCGCAATCTTGTCACTATACCCGTACTACCCTGTATGAACGTCTTATTTTCGGTCTTGGAGCTAGCGATCTCTTGATTGTCGAAGGTTAGATCAGCGAGATTAGTATTATTTCGGTTCGCAGTTATTTGATTATACTGGTATTTACTAGGGCCAATACCGAGCATCAACGCACCAGAGGCTTTTTTACCGTCAATCTCGTTATCATAGGAATAATGAATGCGTAGTTTTAAAGAATCTTGAAGTCCAATGACTGCATGTGAAGCTCCATCCGAACGTAACAGAAGACCTTTAAAATATTCGACAAAATCATCGTTATTAACGAGTTTGCTATCCTTATTTACGGCCAGACCGAGTAGTTGTTTTCCTAAAATATCATCGAGTCTAAATCTTAGGGTATCTGTTTTCGTATTCGGTCGCGGTATGATCTTGATACCACCGAGTGGTATAGGGTCATAATCAAAAGTCCGATTCGAATATAAGGTAGCTTCGGAAACAAATACGGGATATTCATCATCTTCCAAAGCAATAGGGAGTTCTTTTGGTTCAATATCTTGAATCACCCGATGAATATCTAGTCTTAACGCCCGACTGGTGTCGCCATAACTGTATTGGTTATAGTATAATTCGATAGAAAGTGAATCATATGTGACCTCGTCAGGTAATTTTTCTAGCGAAAGGTCCGAAGCTGATAATCTGAAATAGGAAGACACTGCTACTTGACCAAATTGCTCATCAACAGTGCCGCCAACGAGCAATTTCTTATTCGCCGCAGTTGGTAATGGATCTAATAAAAAAGATGAAGCAGTGATGGTAAGCGTATCAGCATTATTGATCATCAACTTTTCATCATTAATATCTATGGTAAGTCCATCGACACTCTTGCAACCGAGAATAAAAACGCTACAGCAACAGAAGAGTAGATGTATAAGATTTTTTGAGATCAAGTTTTTCATATCATTTTACTTATTTCTTCAAAATTGATCATATGCGTTGTAAACGAATGTTACATTTTGTTAAAGTAGGTTAACCCCTTAATTAGCTGTGATTTTGATTGTTATTTTTGTTCCGTAAATGAAAAAGAAATTAAAACTAATACTTGTCCTGGTGCTGTTGGGCGGCATGGGGATACTGCTCATTTTGGGCACCTGGTTATACGCGAGTTATAAGCAGCGCATGGGCTTATTTCTAACAACTGCAGAACAGTCCTTATATATGGCGATACACGAAACGATAGCAGAAAAGCAGGAGCTTGATCATGATGACAATCTAAACCTACCTGATAGTCGTGCTTCGCTGCTACCAGTAAATTTAGTACAAACGATTGTCAAAAAATTTCCACAAGTACAGGAAGCTGATCTCCAGATTTTTTTAGATAGTTTGTATCATAATGAATTAAGAGTAGTGAGCACCACTAGGAGTATGCCTGCCGTTGCCGCTACCATGCATCCGGTACAAATTGCCGGAACAGTAGATAATGCAATCGCTGATATGTTGTGGAATGAAAGTGTGCATCGTAGGATAGCAGTGCCGCTGTTTAGTTTTTTAGGAGATTTATCGGACCAAGAATCGTTAAACAAAATTGAGAAACGGTTTCACAACGATCTTCTTGTAAAAGGTATTGATATCAAGTATGATCTGAAGGTTGTTCCCGCAGCAGAAGATAGTACCTTATTAAGCGGGCAACATTCTGTAGTGACTAGGAGAAGTGTAAATGTTGGGGAAGCAGTTACTACTGGAACTGTTTCAAGTCTTTCTATAGATGATACAGATCCCTACGCAAGAAAATTCATTACCGTTGATTTTCTAAATCCCTGGCAGTTCTTTTTCTATAGTTTGAGCTGGCAGTTGATTATATCACTGATCATGGTTTGGATCATCATCGGCTCTTTTGTTTATCTCTTTCACACCTTGTTAAAACAGAATAAACTGGAAATACTTAGAAAAGCCTTTGTCAATAATCTGACTCACGAACTACGAACCCCTGTAACCACAGTATCTGTAGCACTGCAAGCACTTGATGGTACTGTCGGAACCTTAAGCGATCAGATGTCCTATCATCATATTGCCAGCGAAGAGCTCGACCGTCTTTCTTCCATGATCGACAAAGTATTACAGATTGCCGAAGATGATCTATTAATGGATAGGCAGTTAGACTGTACAGAATATGATCTGATAGCATTGATACAGAAGTGCATATCAAGTGCCCGTGTGAGCAATAATCAGCATGATGTTAAATTTGTTTTCTCACCATCAACGGATAGTCAATATATGCTAGGAGACAGTCAGCATATGAGAAATGTAATCGCTAATTTAATAGAAAATGCTATAAAATATGGTGCTGACGAGGTTCAAATTGTGTTACAGATCAAGAAAGAAGATTTTGTAACACTATCCATTCAAGATAATGGTATCGGTATTGAATCTGCATATCACGATCAAGTCTTTGAACCCTTTTTTCGAGTACCAGAAGGAGATCTTTATACGGTTAAAGGCTTTGGTTTAGGTCTGGCTTATGTACAGCAGATTGTTCATCAGCATGGTGGAACTATAAAGTTAAAAAGTGTATTACATGAGGGGAGTACCTTTATCATATCTATACCTAAAAAAATGAAAAAATGATTGATATATTATTCGTAGAAGATGAAGAAAAAATGGCCAAAATTGTGCGTGATGTATTGGTCTCCAAAGGATTTAACGTTAGGTTCTGCATGGATGGCCAACAGGGGTGGGAATCATTTTTTCTCAATAAGCCCGATATTGTAGTTACCGATATCATGATGCCCAGAATGGATGGGTTTACATTGGCTTCTAAAATCCGCGAAGTGGATAGCGCTATCCCGCTGATATTTCTTACTGCCCGCACCTCCGAGGAGGATGTGTTAAAAGGATTTGATATGGGAGGAAACGATTATCTGAGAAAACCCTTTAATATTGACGAACTTGTGGCTCGTATCAATTCCTTGAACAGACTGAGAAATAAATACAATCCGACTGACCGAATCCTGATCGGTAAATATGAATTAAATCCAAGCCAGCATACCTTGCGATCTGGTGATGAATGCATCGAGCTGTCGTTTCGGGAGAGTGAATTGTTAAAAAGACTATACGAACGTCGGAATACAGTTATAGGCCGTAAAGAAATCCTTTTTGAGTTCTGGAACGGTAATCAATGTGCAGGTAGGAGTATGGATGTATTTGTATCTAGATTACGAAAACATATCAAGAATGATCCAAATGTCAGAATCCTTAACGTAAGAAATGTAGGTTATAAACTATTCATCCGGGAATAGAAGAGAAAAAGTGTTTTTTTAATCTAATATTGTTAATAATTTTAATAGATCTAAGTGCAATAGTATATTATTATACTTTGTATGCTGTTAAGATTATAGAATTGCTCCTTTGAGCTGTAGTTTTGCATTAAACCAAGTATAATAATATGTTCCTGTTCTATTCAAAAACAATTGTTTAAATAAAAAATAAGATGATCACAATAACAAGAAATCAGATCGATGAAATGGAAAAATTCTATCGGATCAGCCTGGTCAATAGTCTGATCGGTTTTAAACCAGTCAATCTTTTGGGTAGCTGTAACATAGATGGATCACCTAATTTAAGTATTATCAGTTCAGCATTTCACTTAGGAGCCAACCCGCCCTTGATAGGACTCGTTATGAGACCTCAACGCGAGCATAACGATACCCTTAAAAATATCCAGGCTACCGGCCAATATACCTTGAACAATGTATTGCCAGATTGGTATAAACAGGCCCACCAGACCAGCGCCAGTTATGCTTCAGGGATATCTGAATTTGAAAAGTGCCACTTCAAGGAGTTGTATACCGATGGATTTAAAGCTCCTTTTGTCAGAGAATCAACTGTCAGGATAGGCTTGGAGTTGCGAGAAATCATGGATGTACCGCTCAATGGAACAACGATTGCCATTGGCGAAATCGTTCAGATTTTACTGGATGATTTGATTATCGAAGAGGATGGCACTGTCGATCATGTAAAAGCGGGATCAATGGCTGTAGCCGGATTGGACCGTTATTTTATTCCGGAGTTTGTAGGTCGTTTATCTTATGCAAAACCAGGAATTGCGATTCAGAAAATAAACAAGTAGGGAGCCTAATTTTTCTATTGAATGCACTTCTGGCATTATTCGTAGTATGCTACCTTCAATAATAATTCTGTTATGCATAGTTATAATCATAACGCAAGATCCACTTTTTATAACTGATCCGTTTATGAAACTGCGGAATATATCGGTCCTCGAAACCTTGGTTGCTGGTCTAGCTGTGTATCAAAATCCGAATAAGAAGTAAGTATAAAAAGTACATTAATGACTTAGGTAAGATCGTACCTCTAATATGAGATACGATCTTTTTCTGTGTAGTAGCAAGCCTTATTGAAACGTAATTTCTATATACATACGGCTCCTAAATATACAAGATAAGTAGTTGACAGGTCTTAAATTTAAGCTGTAATTACGGAGTGACTTATCTTAACATTAGTGATTACCCATTGCTTTGCTATTTCTTTAGAAATAACAGTCCCCATTTTCCGATACACATTCTTTTTTCAAATGTTTGACCGATTTCATATGGTTGTTGAACCTGTAGTTTAATTATTCTTTCAAACTGATTGTCTTTAATTTCAATATAATGTTTATTATTCCTGCTACCTAACGAGTAGTCGATAATCTTTCCACTTATATCTATGCTCTTACTGCTCTCAAAATAAGCGTTGCTAAGAATTATAAAGGAAACAACTGTGCCACTAAAAATAAATGTCATACCTAGTGTCATAAAAAATATTCTAAAAATTGATCTTAAGGTTGTCTGTATTTGTGTTGTATAATTTTTGGTTTCGTGTTGCTTAATAAATTTCAAATAAATGAAGGAACAACTTGGGATCATTACGATTAATATCGGTAATACAAAAAAATTAACGGTCCATTTTATGGCCAGAGAAAACTCAGTAAATTCTAATAAGAAAGTGGGGAGTATCATAATCAATACACAAAATCCAATGACCAGGTAGAAAGATATTTTAAATTGTCGCATATTTATGGCTATAGTCTGCGTAATAATAGGTTGTTATTGTGCTGGTTTTAAAATTTGTATAAATAAAGAGTATGAGTCTGGACTGTAATTCCATTAAATTATAATACTTTTTTAAGCAACAACTCAATTTCTTGAGCATGAGTCATGGTCATAAAGTGACCTGCATTTTCAATCACATAAGTTGGTGTAATGTTACGAATGGGGATGATACGATCTTTGTTACCATGAATATGGATGACAGAAGAAGGGACCACGTTATTTTTCCAGTTTAAGATTTGATTGATCGCCCATTTTAAAAATTTGACATCAGTATCCTGCAATATCTGTTTGAGCATCCGTTTATCTTCTATTGAGCTGATACCAAAGTAATAATCGACTAACCTATTGTGCTGCTTTAGAAAAGTATTCGGCAGAATATAATTGAGTTTAAGAGCACCTATTATTTTGTAAAGAAAAGGCAGTTCATATTCACCTTTAGCAGAGGCAAGCAGGATAATCTTCTCCACCTTAATAATTTTAGCTATTTCCATGGCCATCATTCCCCCAAAAGAGAGACCAACTAGTATCGGTTGTTCATCATTGATCTGCAATGACAGTCGCTCAGCGTATGCTGCCATAGTCTCTTTTTTTAGCGGGGCGATCCAGTCGATATGGATTACCTGAAGACCTTCAAAATTTATTTTTGAAAATACCTTTCGGTCAACACCTAAACCACTTAATATATAAATATGACTATTGCTCATTTACACTTTATCGAATAACATATGATCAGTTTTTGATCTTTAGTATTGCTAAAATAAGTAATTTGAATTGCATTTAGTTGACCAATTTCGTCCATCGAACTTAAGCTCTAGGAAGTATTATATCCTAACTTTCAAAGGACAAAATTTTCCTTTAATTTTCCGTTTTTTTTAAAGTTCGCATAGTTTATTTAAGAACATAAACCATGTTTTTATATGAGTTAATATCGTGTTATCTCAGGGTGCAATCTTCAGTTTAGTAATAACGTTATTTTTGGATTTTTACTCTAAATTATTCGTAAATTAGAGCATATAAATACTTCGCTATGGAATGACCGATTCCATACCATATTCTACCCAGAATGCTCATTAGCATGGGGTAGACACTGCAAGAAAGCAATATTAAATTTGTTGAATTATTAACGCCATTAAAATGAAAAATCTACACAATTTGTTATTAGTCGCATTTGTACTAATGGCTTCATTTTGCTTTGGACAAATATTGCCCTTTACTGAAAATGGACTTACCATCAGTTATGATGGACCTAAAAAAATAGGTACCCGTTACGATGAATATTGTAAAACCACATTCGACATTTATAAAGTAAAAGGGATCGTGATAAATGCCAATAGTGATAAAGCAGCCCATGTGAAAGCTATTTTAAACTTTGAAGGTCACACCTGTAATAAAATCTACGGCGAAAACGGACCTTCAGGAGGAGAGGTAATTAATAAAATTTATACCCTCAATATTCCTCTACAAACTAAACATCAGAGCCAATATTGGGTCAATCGGTTTGTATCCCTGTTACCTCAAGACTCCATGTCTGCCGAGATCAATGTCGAAGTAGTGAAAGACGAAGAATGCCCGGATCCCAGTTTTTCATTTAGCTATGAACTTGTGGATTCGAAAGGCAATGTGCCCGATAGCAAAACCGAAGCGACATTAGTAGAAGAGATACCTGAAATAAAAACGAGCCCGAAAGGTAATTTTAGCAACTACAGCACGCTTATTCTGGGTGACTGGTACATGGATCGTGCAACTGGGGTTGATAACGGAAGAGAAGTAGCGCTGGGATTTGAATATGCCAAAGATAGTTTTCGTTTTGGAGCCGATGGTAACGCTATACATCAGGCCTATAGTACGAAAACTAATATCAGCTGGAATATCGAAAATGATCAACTTAATCTTACTATAAATGGGAGCATAAGAACTTTTGAAATCGAAAGATTAGATGGTTCATCCTTGCTTTTAAAAGACGGTTCAGGACCAAAGTATTTACGTCTTGTTTATATAAAGAAGTAAAATATACATAAAGTGTTATATTTTTTCTGACTTGGCCTTATAGTCTAAGAGAAAATAGCGATCCCAAGTGGTTCGCTATTATTATGGAAAGGGAGTTTTCTCTTATCTGAAATTCCAAAATTGGATGTATATGTTTAATTATTATATAAAAAGAAATAAAAAATATATTTTCAGGTATTTTTCGTCAATTGACATTATTTATATTTTCTTATTGTTGTGGAAATTTTAATTTAAAACTTGTTTTTTTTAATAAAATATTGATAGATTTGTAATTAAGCTTTAGATTGAAGATTTTTAAATCTGATGCTTTATTTAACCTTTATGTCTATATCGTAAGTATTATAATATGTTTCGTTCACTTCTTGTTTTAATTTTTCTATGTTCATTTAAATCTTTATTATTAGCGCAAAATCAGGAGATAGTAATTAAGATCGATAGTAATGATTTAGGCTGGCACAGATATTATTATCTTGATGAGTTCGAAACAGAGATATTTCTGGATAGTCTAACAAATGTAATCAATCCTTCTACAGAATATGTGCAGTTGATTGATGGAAAAACCTCAATAAGTTATTTAATAAAGCCTGGGGACAATATTTATATTCCATATGATTCTATTCAGGCAAAGCTCATCACAAATTCAACGGTAAGAAATATAGAATTACAATATGCCAATGTATATTTCAATTTATTTCAAAATACTTTTCTCACAAAGAAATCTGAACCATTATGCCTGTTAGATACTTTATATATTCAGGCCCCTAACAAAAGAGATCAATTATTTAAAGAAAGATTCGATATTGAGGTTGAGGCCTTAAAAGAGTACCAAACTTCAAATCATCTGTCGAAAGAATTTTATAAAGTTCAATATTATCTTATTAAGTCATTTCATGATGAAAAGTACCTAACGGTTGGATTCTTTCCATTCGGAGATCAATATCTTGCTAAAATTTTAAGCGAATATCAAAAAGTATTTAATAATGAAGATTTATTATTTATTAATAGCTACAGGAATTCTATTAGATTTTATGAAGGGCTATTTTTTAAGCTGAAAGGTAAAGAAGGAAATGTGAGTGAACTGTTTAGTGGAGATATTAAAGATTTTTTGATTGCTAACAATTTAGTAAAGCAATTAAAAAAGATGCGGAGCGGAAATGTTATTACTGAAGAACAGAAGAGTCAGCTAGCATTAATTAAATCACAAAAAAGGATCGAATATATTAATACCCAACTTCTGTTCAATAAATTGCAAGCTACAGAAATGCTTGATTATGATCTCAATATCCAAAATTTTACGGACATTAAATCTCAAAAATTAACATATGTAGTTTTTTGGGCATCATGGTGTCTGCCTTGTTTGGAAAATTTGAAAGACACTAAAAATATTCGTTCTGAGCTAACCGATAAAGGTTTGAATATAATTTATGTTTCTATTGATAAAAATCAAGTTTCTTGGTATAATGCCGTTGAATCAATGGGGTTGGATAAGAAAAAATGCTATTTCAGCCCTAATGACAATGCTAATATTGTCAAGGAATTAGATGTAAAATCATTACCTCATTATTCAATTATTGGAGATAATCAAATTATTGAAAAAAAATCTTTACCATTAAATAATCCAGAGGGATTAAAGAAGGTGGAGGAGCTGCTGCGTAAATAATTTGATGAATGTAGGCCAGAAATAAATAGCACGATTCGCAATATCACTTAGGAAATGCCCTTACTCGTGATTCCTCGCTTTGATATTTTAGCCCTACGATATCAAAGCGAGGAATAAAGCCAATATGCACTTACAAGTTATTTCTTTTTAACAAATATGTATTTGATATTGTACCACGCGACTTCATCATGCTCATTTTTCATATCTTCAGGACCTTTAAAAAACGGCGCTTCATTATTAAAATACTGTGAATATTTTACTTCACCTGAATTGTGACCATTTACACCAGATGCGAAAGGTGGAGTGTTCTTCTGAAAATTATAGAAACATACATAATGTTCTAAAGTATCGCCTTTTTTTATGCCGTAAAACTCCCAAAAATCTGCATAACGATTCCAGCGGAAAACACTATCCTTTCGTTGTTCATATCTGAAATCATTGATTTCATACTCATATGGCCTTTCTAAAATACTGTCTTTAGTAACGGTTAATGTATCGTAAAAGTAATCAGCCAGCTTGGTTGAATTCCAATAAGATTCTGGTTTTTCAGAGGCAGAAACATCGATACCGCCTTTGGAAGAACCTTTAAACGCTTTAAAATCGATGACTTCTTTTCGCAAGTATATATAGGTGTCTAACATAGCCTTCGGTTTTTCTTCAGGTTTTTCCGGTAACTCGGGCGTATCGTTAGTCTTACTGCATCCATAAATGAAAACAGCAACGGGAAATAAAAATAGGATGAATTTGATTGTTCTTTTCATTAAATGATTATTTTACTTTAAGTAATGCAATTTTTGGTGTTTTATTGTTTTAACTTTCGTTTATTTCTTTAAACAATAGTCGAAGATAATAATATTTAATTTAACATCTGTAGAGCAATGGATCCAATTCTGTTAGTGGTACTATTAATAAAAGTTCTTCAAATTCAATATGATCCAGCATTGGCTCTATTACTTCTAACGCTAGCACTCAGTCAATAATTTCATATACCGTATATATGCGCCTTCCATATAGACGATATATGGTCCAGCGATACTAAAACAGTCATTATGCATGCGAATGATTTAAATGAGCAGTTCCGTATCAAAGATGAAGATTATACATAAAATAAAAATACTATCTTCGTCTTATTAGATAATCAATATAAACGATTTGCAAGCATGATCATCAAAAAAACTTTCGGTGTTATTTTGCTCTTATTAGGTTTGTTTCTTGCATTCGGTCTACTTAAAGACAGCAGATTGATGCTCTTTGGTAGTAAAATTAGAGCGGATGTCATTGGGTTAGATAGTGTCAAAAACAAACGATTCGGATACGTACATTATCCGATCCTCCAATTTAATTATAAGCAACAACAAGTTCGTTTAATAAAGGATTTAAGGAGTGTTGATCCCCAAAATGTACCTACTCATATGGAAATATATTATGCAGAGGACATTGGTGTTAGTGATGGTTTCACCATTACTTATGCTATCTTTTCGATCATCAGCATCATCATGATCATCTTTGGCATCATCGTCATTCGTACCAAACATCTTTTCTAACCTGAAAACAGCATGACAAATTCTTCGCTTAATCCTAAAATTTAAGTTCACATACTTGGGCACGTCTCTAAGAATGAGTTATTTAGATAGCTTATACGTCTCTATTAATGCTTCTGCGATAGGAACATCAGCAGGGGCTAGCGTCCATTTTAATAAATCTGGAACTTCGACCCACTCTATTTGATCATGATCCACTAATTTGATTTCAGCATCTTCAGTTTCGCAGCGATAGGATATGAGTTCAATCGTTTTTAGATCGTACTGATGGATGACTGTTTTAAAATGATTTTTAACTGTCACCCTCAAATCTAGTTCTTCTTGAAGTTCTCTCGCTAAGCATTCCTCATAAGTTTCACCTTCTTCCAATTTCCCACCAGGAAACTCCCAGTATCCACCTAAAGATTTCTCAGGTTTTCTACGGCAAATCAAAATTTGTTGATCCTTTATAATAAGACCGCATAATACTTTTGTCATACCCATGAGTTTATTTGTTATTCCAATATCAATTTTCTTTTTTTACCTGTATTAGCATCATGTCTTTTATATTTTCGAAATGATATTCCTTCGGAGTATGAGCGATTTGCTAAATATTAGGGGTTGATCCACGTCCAAATCACAGCGCTAACCAAAAAGTACACTGCAAATGCAGCAATAGCGACACCGATTGCTTTTAAATATTTAAGGCTTTTGCTGTCATCATTTCTTAATAATTGTATATTATATATATAACCAACAGCTCCAATGAGACCGCCCAACGCGCCACCACCAATAAATACGATTGAAAAGGGAAATATAACCAGTATAGCTTCATACCATTTAAGTTTCTCTACAATGTTATATTTATTGTTATCGATTACAAGTACAGGTACAATGTCAGGGTATGCAGGTTTAGCGTAGGCCTTTACGATCTCGCCATTGCTATCTGGTATTAGAAAGGGTTTTCCTTTTTCAGTTGATCGCTCAACAGCCACATGGTCTTTGTATATAATCTGTTTACCCGTCCAAAAAGCTATATCGAGTTCAAAATTTGATTCCGGGAAGCCAGGTAATGTAAATTGATGTTTCATTGAATGTTATTATTAATACTTTAATTCTAGTGTCGTTCTCAGAATCTTTATTGGGATCGACTGTTTTAGCTCTTCAGCCATTGCTGTTTTTTAACCATAATCTTTTCCTGCCCGAAAACGAGAGCAGTTGTGCTCAGTAAGCATCCAAGTAATATGGTTGCTTTCATTATTTAGCGTAATCATTAATCGGTTGATAAAATGGCGTAACCATAATTATCAGACCAGCCCGATTTTAAGGGTAATAATTTTCGTGTGTGCGCTTCTCGCAACATTCCAACCTTTTCTAATACATGAATAGAACCCGTATTTGCCACAGCACAACCAGCTTCTATTCTATGAAGGTTTAAATCGTCAAAACCAAAAGCTATTATTCTTTTTAAACTTTCTGTTGCGTAACCTTTATTCCAAAATCTGGGATCCAATTTGAACCAGACTTCCGCGTTTTTATATTTCTCTTTACCTAAAGTAATTCCGATTAACCCGATAAATTCGTTTCCTTGTTTTTGTTCAATAGCAAATACGTATCTTTTGTTTTCTAAAGTCCAGCCCTCAACAATTGTCCTTGTTTCATTTATATCTTTAGGAATTCCTAGCGTATTAAATTCATCAGTTTCAGCTAAGCTGTGTAAGCGGTGAATATTTTCTATATCTAGTTCTGAAATTGATCTTAAATATAATCTTTCAGTATTAAAATTTAATTCTGTCATTTTTGATATCTATTTTATAATTCTAGCTGGACTATTTACTTAAATTATATTGCTCTTTATTGGACTTCTGCTTATGTAGATTATACTCAATTCGGGAAAGCATGATGTGAAGCTAGACTTAAAACAAAAAATGCTAACTATTTACAGGTTAATATCAGCTTCATACCATCCCTTTATGGCATTTGCTACCGACTTCATTTTATCTGATTCAGAGATAAATAATCCGCGATCTTTTAATTGTTGAACTTGCTCCTCTATGGTGACCACGTTCTTTTACACATAGAATGTGGTTTTAAAAAAAGTCTATAAAGCAAAAGACACGCCCTGGGACGCTGTTCTGATGTGTAGCGTGGCGTGTACTGTTCATTCAAAGGTAAACATCGATTCTCTATTTTACAAAAATAAAAGTTTAATGATTATAAATATCATATTTCTACAATGAATAAATCACTCATGATAGCTGAACCAAGTTTTAAAAAAAAATATTCAGATGAAAACTATGCGTTGTATCAAAGATAGGCTGGTTCACTTTTTTAAATAGTAGCCGAAACCGGGGATTTTTTGAAGGTTGTTCATACACTAACTTTGATTAGATATTTAAAAATTAAACAACACGACAAAATAATTATATAGATGAACATCGAGGAGTTAGAAAATTTATTTTATTCAGGTGATCTCGCACTATGCATAGAAGAAGGAGAGAAACATCTTAAAAATCATCCTGACGATACAGCGGTATTGTTTTTAATGGCCGTTGCACATTACGATTATGTTTACCCTGGCCACCCGGAGCTTGTCTATGACACGATGAATCAATTTACGGGTCCTTATCTTAAGAAAATTATAAGCCTTGAGCCCGAAAATTCAGAAGCATTACAGCATATACTAAGTTATGCATTGAATAACGATTATAATTTAGCTTATATTCATCTTTCCAAAAGACACATCACGGTCGAAAATAGGAACGATTATATCGGATATGCACAGCGTTTAATTCAAGATCCTAGCCATGCAACATCAGGTTATGATTTCTTAATTAGGATTTATGAATCTCTCGGAGAAAAAGCGGCTGTTTTGAAAACATTGGATGAAGCAATGGTTTTCTTTACCACATATTTTACAGCAGATAGAGAACAGCGGGATCAGTATAACGCGATCTTTCTGATGAAGAAGATTTATCTGCTACAGGAAAATAGATTAATACCTCCCGATCAAATCGTTCAGGTTATAGCAGATCACATACAGCAATTTGCCAGCGATGATGATAGCGACTACCTGTATCTTGCTGAAATAGCTTTTGAAAATGAAGATTTGGCCTTGACAAAGGCCATCTTATTGAAATTGATCAGAGGAACAAATAGTAAAGAGGATGTTTTGGACGGGCTGGTGAAATGGCACCAACGTTTTGATAAGCTCATTAAGAATGGACTTGTCGATGATGACGTGTTTTATTTCCAGTTAATCGTTGAGCGGAATCATTTTGAGAGGATGCATCTAAAGGCCGATTTTTATTATCATCACGCACTGAGGCTGTTGGATACGCATTCCGATAAATTTTCGCTGTATCATTTTGCAGGCACTTATTTACATGAAGCAGCACGCCACGCAGAAGCATTACCATTGCTGAGCAAAGCCCTAGAAATTAAATCCGCATCCATAACCTGGAGACGCTATTTTATATCCAAATATTTAGTAACAGGAGCAATCGATCTGGAACTTCCAACATTTGAAGATTTACCTCGGGACCTGTACAATGACGGCGTTGAACTTAGCGAATTTATTACGGAGGAAATTACAGATCCGGAAGATCTTGCGTTGTTTCAAGCGATGTTATCGGGTCTTTATGAACAATCTTTTCATGCTTTCCAGGCATATTACGAAGAAGGTCTTTATGAAAGTGACTATCTCGGTAGCAGACACAATTGGGCCATGTGCTGCAATAACTATAGTATAGAACTTATTAAGAATGGATGTTATGGCACTGCAGTCGATGTGATCCATATTGGCCTGCAAAATAGTGAATTTGAGGAACTCCATCATACTTTATTAGATGCACTGATAAAACAAGAAAATTATGTCGATGCAAAAGTAGCGTTAGCAAAATTCTTTCACACTTATACGGCAGAAGATTCCAACTTTTATTTATATCTAAAACACCAAGCCGATTATTTAGTTGTCAAGAATGGCCTAGGGGAGACTGAAAATATTGCTGATGAAGCACAGGAACTGCTAACTAAAATCTATCAACACTATATCGAGAATCCTGATATTTCCGATTATGATTTTAGAGATTATGAAGCCGCGAAAAATACTGTTGAAGGATTGCTATACGATATTTATGACGACGAACCACATGATCTTAAGATCGCTTATTATACGCATATTATTGAGCAGTATCCGCATGAAGCACATGCACCCTATGTGCTGATGCAAATTTACAATGAACTGGAAGACTACAAAAATGTCAACCATACAGCTCGACTATACTTAGCCAATAAGAAGGAATTTATTATTAATGCCTTTGATAAAGCAAAAACGTTGTATATGATTATGAAAAGTCATTATTTCATGGAGGATTATTCAGCAGGAATTGACTTTTTTACAGCACATGATGCTTATTGTGAAGAAGCATTTGACGCGCCGGAATATCTACAATGGTTGCTATATGGTGTCAAATTATTTGCAGCTGACAATCAACTGGAACCCTTGCTTAGGTACTCCAATAAATTAAAGCATATTTATGAGACCGAAGATCGGGGATATGATGATACCTCCGAAGAAGTTCATCTGTTAGTGGCAAATGCTTTGTATATGAGTGGCGATTTGAAGCAAGCGCATCAACATCTTGACATAGTATTGGGCTACAGTGATCATGTTGCTTTGGCAGATGAGTATAAAAAGACTTGGAAAAAACCAGGTTTATTCTCAAAATTATTTTAGTGATCACGTTGTTACCGTTTTTCTACTAGAGCTAATTACAAGACAAGCAGTGCGAAAAAGTACTGCTTGTTTATGTTAAAATTGATATCTAGTCATCATGATTCAAAAATCCATCGATTGCCATATTATGAATGCGATGAAGAAATATGCTTTTATGATTTAAAAGAGGGGCGTAGTATTTCAAGTTTTGATCCTCACAACCGAAATAGCCACCCATTACTTTCCATTTACTGTAATTTTAACTTCATTTCCCTCTTGTAGACCACTCACACCTCCGCCAGTATATTTAACAGTGTATTTTCCTGGTTTGATCGTATAGTTTTTTGCAAGGTTATATATTGTACTGACGCAATCATGTGGTTGCACTAGAATATAACTTTCTGCAGGAGGTGGCATCACCCTTCTAGCCATCGGACCCGTAAACTGCGCTTCTGCTCCCTGCTCATCGATAATCTCCATATATTTTCCTAACATCGGTTCAAAGGGTGTTTCCCATTTACAAAACTGCTGTACCGTGTCTGAATGGTTGAACACAGAGAATGATAATAGTACGGAATCTGTGGAAAAATTAGTGTCAATCGCCTGTAGTTGAGTCTCCAGAGGAATTAACGTTGACGTATCACGTTTAATTTCAGTTGTGTCAGAAACATTTTTTTGATTTTGACAGCCCGTAACAAATATAGCTGCAAGAATTAAGAAAGAGAAGGGACGAATCATATGTATATATTTAATTATGGGTAAATACTGACTAGCAGTTAATGGATTTGGTTTTGCCTGTTATATCTAAATAAAAGAGATTTATGATCATTCCAAGCAATTTGCAGTTGATTTAAATCTGTATTTTGTCAATAGGTGATACGGTTTTAATACCATTGCCGCAGATTGGCAATTAACATCTCGGTTAGGAACTGATTCCGGATCAGGATTAGTGGATGCTTTTGATCGTATTGTGAAATTTTTCTCCAAACATTTAACCGGCTTCTCCGCTATGAGATAAGTTCGATTTTCTTTGATGTTATCCTTTGTTGAGCCTTCTGGACCATCCTCAAAAGACCACGCGGTACTGGTACTGTAAGTGAAAAATAAAGTACTGTCCTGTACAAAATAACGATCTACAGCCTCATAATGATCATATTCATTATATCTGTGGACAATTAGTTTCAGGTTACCATTTTTTGTAAAGTAACCCACCATCCCATTTTTTTCATCTTTGCAAGAATATTTAAAGGTCGTGGAATCCAATTGACCATCTTCGAGTTCTTTATTGACAGCTGCATAAGCCTTTTTTATATCATCGATATTAAGAAGAGGTGTATGCTCTTTTGCTGATTTTGTGGGTGACAGTGTATCAGAATTATGAATAGTTGTATTTGTTTTGCTTTTATCAGAACCTGCTCGATCTGTACATGCAGTAACAACACATGAAATGATCAGAGGTAGCAACATCTTCTGCGGTGGCAAGATCTTAAGTATTTTACGAGTTTTCTGCATATTGACGGCGTATCTATTTATATCGATAAAATGCTCAAAATGATATTATAAGATTATAACAATCCTGATATAGAAATGTTCATCCCCCTCAAGTATAGCTATATAACAGACTTTGATATCGTATCTAAAGATATCCCGTTCAAACGTGTAGAAAGAAAACCTGGGCTATCTAGGGGAAAAATAACTTATCTGAAAAAGTTATTGGTCAACATTGGGCTAAACTGTTGATAAACCATAGGCAAAACTCATGAGATTCGATATAGAAACGTATAAAAATAAATAGATAAAATATACATTTGAGTAATTTAACCCATATCTTGAATCCGCTCATGCTCCGATAATGATTACACCGTTAAAATTCCAAAATCTGCCTTAAATCAGATTAAACCTATATGTTACCATTATTCATCTATTGGATCATTGATATAGTGTAAAATTACACCTTATTTTATTAAGTTGGTTTAAAATATGACTAAATTGTGTGTTGTAAGATATACATACAAAGATGGAAAAGGAAAATCAAATTACAGCAGATAAAATATTTGAATTGTACGGAGAGTACATTTTGAATCACGGTGAGCGGCCAAAAAATATTTACCGTTTTGCAAAGGACAATGATTTTGAAGAAAAAGACTTCTACGATTATTTTACAAGTTTCGAACAGATTGAAAAATCAATGTTGGTCAATCTTTTTGAAAAGTCCGTAGCATTGGCGTCAGAAGTTAACATCTCTGATAAGATCACTTCGAAAGAAAAGCTTTTGAACGTATATTTTATCTTTTTTGAAAACATGACGATGAACCGCTCGTTGGTTTTGATGATTCTGGGGAATGATAAATTACATGCTGCAAAAATTTCAGATCAACTCAAAGAAACGCATCGAAATTTCATCAAAACACTCGATTTTAACGATTGGAGTATAATTAAAGAAGCAAAAGGTGACGTAAAAGATTTTCATGAGAAGGCTAGAGAAGAAGCATTTTGGCTTCATTTGGTTTCTGCCATCGAGTTTTGGAAAAAAGATACCTCGCCATCATTTGAAAAAACAGATATTTTCATTGAAAAAACAATAGATACAGGATTTGAACTGATGGATAATGAACCATTGCGAAAAGTAGTCGACCTTGGCAAGTTTTTATTCAAAGAAAAATTCAGAAAAAGTTAAATGACAGATCTGCATTAAAATCCTACTATTTTTCAATCAACATGATGGAAATTCTTGACGTCTATTAGCAATGAAATTTTAAAAATGAAAACACTCCATAAAATACCGACAGGAAAGTTAGAAAGAACGAGCAGTTTGCTGAAAGCAGGCGCCAAAGTTGGCGTTAATTACATCAAATATTACGGAAATAAAATTACAAAAGATAAAGATGAGGACGAAGCTCGAAAAACTTTAAATGAAGATAATGCGACCGATATTTACGATTCTTTAAAAGAATTGAAAGGTTCTGCTCTGAAAGTTGCTCAGATGCTGAGCATGGAAAAAAATATTCTTCCGCAAGCCTATGTAGAGAAATTTTCTTTATCTCAATTTTCGGTTCCGCCACTTTCCGGAGCTTTGGTGAAAAAAACTTTTAGAAAATATTTCGGGAAAAATCCGGAAGATCTATTTGATGAGTTTACTGATGAATCTGTTAATGCAGCAAGCATCGGACAAGTTCATAAAGCCAAGAAAGATGGTCAAGATTTTGCAGTCAAAATTCAGTATCCGGGCGTGAGAGAAAGTATTTCAAGCGATCTGAAAATGGTAAAACCGATTGCGATGAAGATGTTTAATATCAAAAAAGAAGGTTCAGAATCGTATTTTCAGGAAGTGGAAAATAAATTGTTTGAAGAGACAGATTATGATCTGGAACTCAAAAGAAGTCAGGAAATTTCTGAAAAATGTGCGCATCTTCCGAATCTCGCTTTTCCTACATATTATCCAGAATTTTCCTGTGAAAGAATCATCACGATGGATTGGATGAATGGAAAGCATTTTTCAGAGTTTACAAAACAAGATAATTCTCAGGATGATTTGAACAAAATCGGACAGACACTTTGGGATTTTTATATGTACCAGATGCATGTTCTGAAGCAGGTGCACGCCGACCCGCATCCCGGAAATTTTTTGGTTTCGGCAGATAAAAAGTTACTTGTCATTGATTTTGGTTGCATCAAGGAAATTCCGAATGACTTTTACAAACCTTACTTTGAATTGGCTGAACGTAAGAATCTGGATAATCCTAAATTTTATAAAGAAAAATTATATGAGCTTGAGATCCTGAGTGATCAGGATTCAGCAGAGGAACAGGAGTTTTTTACTAAATTATTTTACGAATTGTTGGAATTATTTACAAGACCTTTCAATGTCGTGAATTTTGATTTTTCTGATGAAACTTTCTTTCAGGAAATTGCAGATTTAGGTCAGCGGTATGCAAAACTGAGCAATATAAAAGGGATGAACACCAACAGAGGTTCGAAACATTTTATTTATCTGAACCGCACATTTTTCGGATTGTACAATATGATGCACGATCTGAAAGCACATAATATCGTCATCAATCAATATAAAAATTTTAAACAATAAATGCCTACCAACTTACCTTCGAAGATTTGTGAAGTGTGCGGATTGCGCTTCAACTGACGGAAAAAAAATGGCGAGACGTAATCTCCGCTTTTATTGCGGTAAATAATACCTGTAATTACCGCATATACTTTAGAAGCTATGGCAGTCTATATACACGGACGACATAATAGGACAGATTTCCAATGGGGAGACCAGAAGATACTTAATTTATTAAGCGAAGTTCGATACCTGCAAGGAAAACTTATTCGAAAAGTAAAGTTGCAAGGCTTCGAATTAACTGACTACAAGATATATCATCTTTTATCAAGATCATGAAAAGCCATTCTGCCAAGAATGGCTTTTATTTATTTAATCATCATTAATAACTTTTTAATGTTATTTTAGGGAGAGATTACTGATAGACCCTTAAATAAATAACCAACAAGATACTATTTAATACTAATTTGATTGAATATGCAGTTTACCTTCTTTTAAAGAAGATGTAATGGGAAAAGTACCATTGTTTATAAAGATCGGTAGAATGCTAAAGGAACTTAATCTACTGTTTCCCAGTAAATAAATACATTGATAGAGAAACAGTAGATTTTTATTATTAAAATTTTGAAAACATTGTTTATTATCGATATTTTCAAGTTGGACCTTTAATTAATAGGAGTTGGATTTGGGTTAATTACCGTGATTGGAAATTCAATACTTGCTGTTCCACATCCTGGAATAGTGGCTGTGACATTAAGCGTTACTGTGTGCTCAGTCTCACCTGGGGCGAAGGCATAATTTCTTTCAGCGGTTAACCTAATTTTATTATTTGCTAAGATTTGCATAGTCATGCCATCTGGAATTCCAAAAGTAATATTTTGATAGTTTGCAATATTATCGTTTAAAATTAAAGTGTAATCATGATACTTACCAGGGAAAATCGTCGAAATTCCGGAGATTTCCCCATTTATTATCGCTCCTATTCTAATGTCTTTACTAGATTTTATACTGTTTGAGGTTGATGTTAATTTAATAGTTCCATTAGCTTGCCCAATTCTCGTCACCTTCCATTGGTTATTACCCAAAGCTGTCAGTGTAGCGATATTAGCTGCATTTTCAAGACTAATTGTTCCTGGATTTGTTATTGTGTAAGTCGCTTCAGTACATAAATTATCTGGTCCAGTTATCTCTGTGACAGGAGTAACTACAGGAGGTATGTAGTATGCTGTATTGAAGTTTTTAGATGAGTACCTATAGGCTGTCCAGACACCATTTGTTTTTTCACGAAACTTAAACTTTACAGCTCCTATTTTTACTAAATTAGCTTTAAAAGTAATTGGAATAAATTTTGGCTGACTAATTATAGCATATGAGGGCGAAAAATCTGAATTTGAAAAAGTTACAACATCTGATAATATAAGTTCACTTGAATTTATATCTAAAATAAAATATCCTTCAGCTTCTAATTGTTTACTTTCACTTCCCGCCCAACGCACTAGATTTAGAGCTAAAGTTATAGATTCTTGATTGGTATGAGTTTGTACAATTATTTTGCCATTTTGAAGTGCTGAGTTTGGAGGACTGAAATCAGCATCATTAACAATATTATTTTGGGAAAAAGCATTATTGGACATCAAAAGAACTAAAAATGCGATTAAAAAATTTTTTATAATTTTCATGATGTGTGATTATAGGCCTAAATATTTTATTGGATCTAGCTTGAGATTATCATAATCTACGATGTAAAAATATTTCAAGTTTTCTTCAAACCGTAATCGATCTACCGGAATGGCCGTTGATTTGCTCATTTCAATAAATAAAGAGTCTCTGTTATAACTTTTTTCATTTAGTAAAGTTATTCTCGAAGGATCGTTTTTTTCGTCTACTTTTTCGACATTCTCCTTATTGCAAGACAATAGAGCAATTAAGAGGAAAAAAAATGGTAAAATTATTTTTTTCATATTTTTATAATTGTTTCTATTAAAGATAATAATAATTGGTTATATTTTCATGTAGTTTAATTATTTTTTTAAGCATATCTCGTTTATGAACACAACATTTATAGGAACAAGTCTCATAAACGAAAAAAAGAGGCAGTGTTTTGACATAATATTATACTTATAATTATAGGCATTGTTTGTTGGTATAGCGTTATTACAGGATTAATATTTGGAGATCTGAATCAGCTAGATTTGAATTAATTCTTAAATGTAAAAAAGCCTCAGGTCAAAACAACCTAAGGCTTGAAAATAAACATTGGCCATAAATAAACTACAATTTTTTCAGGATAAAAAAGGGTTCTATCAAACTGATAGAACCCCGCAATCTGTAGATTACTAAATTATAATTGAAGCTCGTGATGAAATTATAAAAAATATTTTTTTGTTCAATGCTCAAAATTAAAAAACAGTGTTTGTACTTATCGATTTCCAGTATTTTAAACATACAAATCAGCTTTAAGCGGGTGCCTTAAGCTGTTCATCCCAACAAAGCGAAAGTCCAGTGGGACCTAATTCAATATGCACTTGATAGGACGCATACATAGTAGAAATCCTCTTCTATATGTTTTTAGTTTAAAGTCCTGATTCATCTCGAATAAAGGCTTTTGTACTCTTGAAAATAAATTTTTAAATCCTATTGCGAGCTGATAATTAATTTATTAACTTTATTTTGAAGCCATCGGAAGCTTCTGATCATATCAAATACATTTATTCAGTACCCCATACTGAAAATTCAAGCTCCAGATAATCATTTGGAGCTTTTTTTGTTTTACACATTGAAAATATAAAAAATCATATTATTTTTAGATCAATAATTTACCTTATCATTTTATGAATATGAAGCCTTTGGCTTTGCGGACCAAAGGCTTTTTTATTTAATATCTTGGAATTTTGAATTATTTTGTTATTTTTATGTATATCATAATAGAAACTTTAATTGGCTCTCACAGCCAGAAAAATGGTTAATTTCAAACCTAGGTACTCACCTAGGTTTTTTTTACTACAATTTTTAGTATTAATTTAGTTTGATCTTAGTATTTTTAAATATACATTTGAATAAAATTAAAACTATGGAACCGTGGAGAGTAAAAGAGAAAAAAGGTATTCCTGCAGAAGTTTCTTCTTTGCATCGGTTTGCAATTCAGAATAACTGCTGGATTTATCATGAAATTACAAGGATATTTTATACACCGGAAGAGTTTTTGGAAAAGTGGGAGCAGGTTTATAAAGAAGAGCATACTGGCTTAAGTAATATAAAAGATTTTGCAGTTAAAAGTCCATATGCTGCTATTAAACAAAGGGCTGGATGGATAAAAAAAGCAAATGAGGAGCTTCAAACCCTAATGAAAAAGCTTGAAGGTTATGATATACAGTTCAAACCACCTAAATAGCTTTTTGAATGTCGGGGTAATTTGTGTCTGTTAGCTTAGGATCTGTCACTCGTACAACTTGATGACGACTTAGTTCTCCATCATAAGGTTTCATTAGTGAAATGACATGGTCGTTGTTGGTAGCATGTAACCAGGCATCTTCGTCTTTTGTGCAATGATCAGAGGCATACGTTTCTTTTCACTGTGAATTTCAGCAAGCAAAACGGTCGTTTCAGTAGTAATAATACTTAGAGGTTGGATAAGTTTCTCTCTTCAAAGATGACTTCTTTATGTGCTCGTGCTTGTTTTAAATAATTGATGCCAGGCGTCGGAATATGATAGCACATAGTAAGTTTTTTAATGAGTAATAATAACAACTATAATAAACAAATGTTATGGATCAAGATAAAATAAATTTTTTAAAGGGAGATTTACTGAAATCCGATGCCCAGGCATTGGTCAATGCTGTCAATACAGTTGGTGTAATGGGAAAAGGGATTGCTTTGCAATTTAAAAATCGATATCCTACAAACTATATGGTATATAGGGAGGCTTGTAAAAAAGGTGAGTTAAGTATCGGGAAAATTCTAGTTGTGAAGGAAGGCGATTTAATAAATCAAAAATTCATTGTCAATTTTCCAACGAAACAGCATTGGAGATCTCCATCAGAGATTTCATATATCCAATATGGATTAGTAGCTTTAAAAAAAGCTATACAAGAATATGATATTCAAAGTATCGCTATTCCTCCTTTAGGCTGTGGACTTGGAGGATTAGATTGGGATGTTGTGAAGCCTATGATTGTTGAGGCATTTCAAGATCTTGATATCAATATTACTATTTACGAACCAGGTTAAGCTTGTTTTTTTGAGCAAGCTTCTTCAATTTTTGTTTACAAAATTCATGATTACAAAAGCGTCTAAATTAATATCAACCAACAGCCATTTTAGCAGAAGCTGTCCATAAGTACTCGGGAATCGGTTCTTCCAATTTCCAAGTGATTGACATGGGCTTTGAGCCCTGGTGTTTGACAAAATTACCCAGCCCCACAAATACGTAGCCTGCAGTATTACCCAGACTATCTTTTGGAGACTCACGTACGAACAGCAATATTTTCTTATTAAGTTCCCTTTGATTGATATAACCTATTCCTTTTGTGGTATGAGGACCAGCTTCATTCTGAGATTGCCAATGGAACAGTGTTTCATTGATCGCATAATCCTCATACATCGTGGTAGGAGAGAAGTCCTCTTCAGATTTCTGTAGATTTATAAATAACAACTCGGCATTCAATTCTTTGTTTTCAGCTGAACCCTCACGGTTTGGATTTTTCTTTGTTAGCGTGCTTAGTCCAAAAGCAACTAATATTTGGTCGCGCGTATATCGAGCATGCAATTTAAGCGGTTGTTCATATCCCAATTCCGTACAATCAAGTTCTTCAAAATCGATCAGGTTGATGCGCATTTTTAAGTAGACTTTCATCTCATCTACATAGGTTTTGTTACTACCTATTATTGCAATGGATTCGAACAGCGATATTTCATTTGAAGCATCTTGCCAAAAATCATAGTGCAGCATCGTCAGGAATAACGTATCGATTTTTGAAACTGAAAGTTCGTTTAACACAAAATCCTTTTCCGCTAAATCGAGCAAAAACCGAAAGTAGGAAAGCGAATTTGTTGCCGCCCATTTTTTAGACAGCATCGCACGATAATTTTTTTCATGCGTACGATCTACATTTTTAATAATCCGCGCATCTTCGCATAGCGATGTCCAAGTATGGCGTAGGTACAAACGTTCAAATGAAATATTGTTGATAAACAGAAAGTTTTCCAATGTCAACGGAAGATCCGTTTGATTGATATAGTTCTCCAATCGTCTTATCAGATCTCGCTTATTTAAAGAAGTTGCTTTTCGGATGTTAGTTAAGATGACTTCCTTCGCCTTTTTCTCCAAAATTATAGAGCATCCTAATGGTAGGTGAATAAAATCATTTTCAATTTCCTTCTGTACCGTTGTATTCGTTTTACCGATTAAGGCTCTAAACTTAGACTCAAAGTCATAATTAGGATTTGCATTGCCTACAAAGTCCAGCACAGTTAAGGAGTCTTTATGATCATGTAGTCGAAGACCACGACCCAGCTGTTGTAAGAATATTGTTAAGCTTTCCGTAGGTCTTAAAAAGATAACCGTATCTATTTCAGGGATATCGATGCCTTCATTGAAGATGTCCACCACAAAGAGGTAGTTGATCTCACCTTTTCTAAACTGATGCATGATTTCCTGACGCCTGTCTGTATTTACACTCGTTAATGATTCAGCAAGTAAACCCGCGCTTATAAATTTCTCACGCATGTATTGCGCATGCTCGATACTGATACAAAATCCGATTGCCTTTACCTCATGTATATCTTTGCAGTATTTGTTTAAGTTGTGCAAGATTTCTCTTACCCGATCATCGCTCTGCGTATAGATTCGAGTCAAATCTCCCGTATCATACTTTCCCTTAATCCATTTCGCTTTATCCAAATCTACTGAATCAGATACGGCAAAATATTGAAACGGGCAAAGCAGTTTGTTATTCAGTGCATCAGGTAAGCGAATTTCTGTCGCAATATGTTGGTCAAAATCACCTAGGATACTTTTCCCGTCCGCTCGTTCAGGAGTAGCCGTCAATCCGAGGATTATCTTTGGTTTTAAGTATTTGATCACTTGTTGATAGCTATCGGCCTGTACATGGTGTACCTCATCCATGATCACATAGTCATAGTACTCTTCAGAAAAATCGCTCTCTTTTATTCTATTCGCCAATGTTTGAATGGTTGCAAACACATTTCTTTTGTTTGCAACAGTATAGCCACTACCTAGCAGCTCCCCAAAGTTTTGATCTTTTAAGACATTACGAAATGTATTTTGAGCATGCGTTAAAATTTCGATACGATGCGCAATAAACAGAAAATTACTGTGTGGGTTATCCTTTAAGTAATTTTTAAAATCAAATGCTGAGATCACCGTCTTTCCAGTTCCCGTAGCAGCAACAACCAAGTTTCGATACCTATTGTGTACCTTACGCTCAACCTTTAGTTTCTCTAAGATCTCATTTTGATAATGATAAGGTTTAAGATCAAACAGGGTCAAGATATTCTGATCCGATTTACCCAGCTTATTTCTTTTCAGCGCACGGTCCAATTGTACAAAATGCTTATGATCATTATAAAGTTCAAATTCCGCGTTTTCCCAGTAAGATTCAAAAGTTTTTTGAAATTTATCAATGATATGTGGTATTTCCTTTGTCGTTACCTTTACATTCCATTCAAGGCCATCTGTAAGTGCCGATCTCGAAAAATTGGAAGAGCCGATATATCCAGTGTGAAAACCAGTATTTCGATAAAAAAGATACGCTTTAGCGTGCAAGCGTTCATTACCTGTATTGTACGAAACCTTAATTTTTGTGTTGGGCAAAAGCGATAATTCTTGTATCGCCTTCGCATCAGTCGCACCCATATAAGTGGTGGTAATGATGCGTAATTGTCCACCTCTTGCTGTAAACTCTTGGAAAGCATCTTTTAAGATCACGATTGCTTTCCATTTTATAAAGGAAACTAATAGGTCGATGCGATCTGCCGATCGAATTTCTTTTTTCAATTCACTATCTAAAGAAAGACCTATATTGCCACCAGTGAACAGCTCACTTTGCGTCAACCGACTTGCGGGCGTAATCTCTTTTAGCCTAAGATCCAAATTGGCATAATGTGAATCCATCTTGTCAAAAACAGCTTTGAGTATACCGCCATTCACTTCGATAAGATCTTCTTCAAATTCATATTGCGTGATCTCGTCGTGTAAGAACATAATCAAGCGATTACTGATTTCAATTTGTTTCTCAAGTAAAAGATCATTGTTCGATTTAATGGATTGAAAAGCCTTAGCAATTACTTCTTGCAGATGCATTGACAATGTTCTTATCGCCTCTTCCTTATCAAGTGAAGTTCTGTTTATATAGAATTCCTTTTCAGGCAATTCCTTCAATTTATTTGCTAAGGATTGTGTTATCAGCGATTCGTATATTCCAAAATTCATAAGCTCAAATATTCACGTACTATCGGCAAATCAGCTTCCGCCCAGTCGTAGTTTAATAATTCAGATGCATCTAGCCATTTTGCCTGTTTATGTTCTGTGGGCAGCACTTGGCCAGATTCCCATTTGCGGATAAAAGGATTGAGGCATATGGAAAAATCTGGGTAATTATGCTCTACAGCCTTCAGCGCAAGGTCAATAGTAATGATCATACCCAGTTCTTCTTTAATTTCTCTTTGTAGACAATCTTCTTTTGACTCATCCTGTTCTATTTTGCCACGCGGAAATTCCCATTTCATCGGAAGCTTCATCGTCGCAGATCTTTGACAGATCAACACTTTATTATTATGTTCAATAATAGTACAGGTTACTTGTAGCATCGTGGTTTAAAGGTACTATATATTCCCACTATGGTCAAAAAATGATTGTAATTTTAAAAATTACCGTTTAATAGCATTTTTCTAGGAATGTATACTGCCATTGGTATAGAAGCTGCTAGTATTGTAGTTAAGTAAATGTTTTTCTCAGCTCCTATGCCTAAATGTAGAATGATGCTGCCAATACCAATTGATACAATTAATGTAGCAGTCAGCGCTAGATCGGCAAAAATATTGAATCGTTTCATGAATATTGGTGATAGTGGATTTAGTTGGATTTTTAAATAGCTTAAAGAATTGTAACGCGCAATTACATAGTTCTTTAGGTTTAAAAATAACTCTTTGAAAGAGATTTTGTCTAAATGTTTTTCGGCATATTTAGCAATTACTTTAATAAATATTTCTTTTGCCAACGCAAAGATCAATGATTTTAAATCCATAATTTGATTTGTTTTTTACAATTGTAGTTAAAAAAACTTTTAAATGTGAAATCGGTTACTAATCGGTAGATTTATTGGGCAAAAACACTAAAAAAATAGCTCCTATTAAAGAATAAAACCTTAATTCTGCTAGCAGAATTAAATTTTCCCCATCAAATTGTAATAACTTTTTTGATTACTGCTAGCAAAATATGAGCAATGTCATTTTTATGTAAAATCGTCTCTTTTGTGAAAATAAACAGCAAAAAGAGATATTTATGAATAAAGACATATTATGAACTTAAATAAATTAATCGAGAAAGTGCATGCAATTAAATGCGGGGAAACAACTAAAAAAGAGGTCGCAATACGATCATTGATGAAGCTCTCAGAGCTAAAAGAGAACTTACTAAAAAATGGTGAAGTAGGCTTAATTGAATATAAAATCGCTAATTGGCGCAATGAATATCCTTATGTCACTAACGAAGTTTTCAATCGTTATAAAAAGTTAAAGAATCCATAATAGATGCTATTTTAAAATAGCATCTATTATGGTAAAACTTTAGCCAATATTTCCTGATAACCCGTAACTTCGTATAGTCATTAATGACTATTTAAAGATGAGTAATACAAATAATATCATATACCTCGATTACGCAGCGACAACACCTACTGATGAAAGAGTCGTTGAAGCGATGTTACCTTACTTCACGCAGAAGTTTGGTAATGCTGCGAGTCGTACACACTATTTCGGTCAAGAAGCTTCAGATGCGGTTAAACAAGCTCGTGAGCAGATAGCGAAATTGATTCATGCTGATAAAGGTGAAGACATCATATTTACATCTGGTGCTACTGAAGCAATCAATTTGGCAATCATCGGTATGTTTGAAGCTTCGGGCAGAAAGGATTTTCATATGATCACTTGTAAGACGGAACATAAAGCTGTTTTAGACACTTGTGCTTATATAGAAAGCCAAGGAGCAGAGGTATGTTACCTTGATGTTGATAGTAATGGTTTTATCAGCTTAGATCAACTTACTGAGAGCTTTAGAGAGAATACGAAGCTAGTCACCATTATGTTGGTAAACAATGAGACAGGAATCATTCAACCCATTACTGAAATCGCATTGCTAACACATGACCATAATGCACTTTTTATGACTGATGCTACTCAGGCACTGGGTAAGCTCGCAATTGATGTTCAAAAGATGGATATTGATTTGTTGGCTTGTTCTGCTCATAAAATTTATGGGCCTAATGGCATAGGCTGTTTATATATCAATAGAGGTAAAATAAGTAAGAATGTTCTTTCAGCTCATATTCACGGTGGGGGACATGAAGGAGGATTTCGATCTGGAACTCTTAATACACCTGGTATAGTAGGTTTCGGTTTTGCATGTGAACTAGCATATCGTGAGATGAATTCTGATCAAGAAAGAATTGCTTTTATTCAAAATAAAATTATGCAAGGATTATCCGAAATTGCAGATTTTAAAATGAATACACAAACTGAAAATAAAATCCCTAATATCATCAGTTTTCATTTTGGTGATATTGATGCTGAAGCAATTATTATTCAATTGAAAGATAAATTGGCTCTTTCAAATGGTTCGGCATGCACTTCAAAGGAAATTAAACCATCCCATGTTTTAATGGCGATAAGAAATGATTCAGATTTGGCGTATGCGACTTTGCGGTTAAGTATAGGGAGATTTACAATAATTGAGGAAGCGCAACAGATCGTTGCAGCATTTCAACAAGCACTTGAAGAGCTTCAAGCCTTTCAATAAAAAATGGTTGCGATTAAATCGCAACCATTCCTTCTTCGATGCATCTAATTAAGAAATCATATCCATCATTATTGGCATAAGGAGCCATTATTTCAAGACCATGATCGATATGCATCTTTACATATCTTGGTAGATTATTGTCAATCAATTTAATCTGGTAAAGTTCACACAGCATACCCAAATAAACCTCCTGATAATCCCCAAATAATACCTTAGCTGGGTAAAGTTTCCCTTTACCGTCAGCAAGATTTTTCAGGTTCAATCGTTCATTTTTAGAAAGCGAATAAGCAAAAGCAATACGTGCAATCACATTTTCCGCACCTAAACTTAGTTTATTTGTAAGATGAACAATAATCTCCTTACTTTTCTCTGAAGTAGTAACTGAATTAAGCATGTTCATTTGTGTATAAGTGTTCAATAGTATCAAATAAATCTTTGTTCTCTACATGAATAAATGTAGAAGAAGACTCTTCTGATTTGTGATAAATCAAATGGGCACTTTTTACATTTGGTTCTAATAATTTAAACTCAGTCTCAGACATCTCTTTCTGTAACAGAGGAAGTAAAATAACTTGCTTAGAAACAGTAGGGTAGAAGTGTTTAATAATATTAGTCGCATGCGTAGCATCCAATTTTTGCATTGGACTATCAATAAATACAGGGAAATCAAAATTTGACTCGCTAACTAAGGCTTGTAAAATAGCAGTAGCATAAAGTTGTTTTTCACCCATGGATAAACCTTCCTTATTGATGACCTTTCCATTCTTATTGATCAAGTCGATATCAATGATATCATGCTCTATTTTGATCTGTACATCAGAAATGAAACTCGCTTTGTGCATCAGTTTATTTAACGTATCCATAATCCGCTTTTGCAGCGTGATTTTTTTCTGCGTTTGCATCTTTAAGATAAATTGATCTAATTTTTCAATTAAACGCTTAGCAACATTATCTTTTTCAACTAGATCTTCTTGTAAATTTACCTTCTTTTGGAATTCTTCACGAGTTTTCTTTTTGTTGTTCAATTCATTATTTAAAACAGATAACTTTTCTTCCGATTTACCTTGGTTTATCGAAAGTAGGTTAATTTCTGTTTGTTTGCTATGAAGAATGTCACGAGTTCTATTAACTAAAGCATCATTACCCTTTGCTTCAGCATTAGATAGGGCTCTATTTATCTCATTGATATCATATCGATTACGCTTCATATCACGAGTTATCTGCTTGATATCCTCTTGGTATTGATGAAGTAATTGATTCTCGATATGTTCGATGATTTGAAAAGTTCTATCCGATAGACCAATTTTTGTTTGCTTATCTTTATTTTCAAGATTGGCCTGTATCTGCGAATATTCTGCTAATAAAGGTCTTAATAGTTCTTGAAATTGGTCTTTTGTTACACTTGAATTTAATATTTCAGACTTTCTCTGTAAATCAGCAATTAAAGGAAAAATATGATCTGCACGATTGTGCTGTGATAATTTTTTTTCATCTAAAGATGTTGATACCAACTTTGAGAAGAGTTTTCCAGCAATAGCAAAAGGGGCAAGGTCAAGGTGACGTTTAAAGTTTTCCTTTAATTCTTCACTTTGCTTCGATAGTTCTGCTTTTCTTTTTGCAAGTTTTTGTTGCTCTTCGTGACTAATCACATGACCAGCACGAATTAATTTTTCTTGCAAATCGTTAATGTCTTCTGTAGTCTTAGAAATATCGACTTTTATCTCATCAAGTATTAAACTCTCTTGTGAAATTTCTTCTTCCAGATCTATAATTCTATCCTCTAAATCAACGAAAGTTTTAACTTCAGAAGCATTAGCAGATTCTCGCCTATATTTCAGACGTTGCTCATGCAAATTCATTTTTAAGTCGGTATATTTTTTTATACCGAGTACTTCAGAATACGCTTTTGCCAGCTGACGTTTTTGATCTATTGTTTGAATTTCAGCTAATTCAGTTATTTTTTCAGCATCAAAAAAGAAAAATTTGGCTATTTCTTTAGGAAGGATGAAATCCTGAATAAATAAATCGTAACCAACTTCTTGAACCAATTCATTAGGTTGGCCATCTAACCAAATTTGAACTACATCAATCTTATCTCCACTATTAAAAGATCGGCGAATAGTTAACTCTTCTGCTATAATACCAGGTATATCTACATTTGAAAAAGAAACTTCTACGTAATAGTTTGTTTCTAAATTCAAATATGCATGACGGTTTAAGCTATCTTCTAAAAACTTTGGATAACCACCTTGATCTTTTATTCTTTTTTTGAAACTTTCATCTACATCTTGCATCTGAGCACCATATAGGCACCAAACCAAGGAGCTCAAGAAAGTTGTTTTACCAAACCCGTTAAATCCAGATACGATATGGATATTGCGGAAAGCATCATCTTCAAAAACAAGTTGATTAGCTCCCTTATAGATACGGTAATTATAAAGGGTAATCTTATTAATCAGCATTGTTATTGTATTTTTTGAAATTTGTAAAAGTTGGCCTTACAGCTTCTTGTAATATATTTTCGATATCGTTTTGTAACCCTGTCTTTTTAACTAAAAGACCTTTCATCTTTTGAGCTTTTAACAATTGATTGATCAATTTCACATCATCGTTTTTATCACCACAGATATCTTTCAATAACTCTTTTTCGTAGTTGGTATCCAATGTTTTTTGTCCAAATTCTACAGCTTCACCGTAAACTTCTTGGTAAGCATCAGATACCGAATATTCATATATATAATCCCTATTCCAGATTACTTGAATAGCAGCTAATTCTTGTAAAGAAATTAATTGATTGTTTTCATCCTCTTTCGAAGCTACTTTTTGAGCAGCTAAAACCATCTTTAAAATATGAAATCTCCACTTAGGCCAATATGGACCTATACCCTCTGCTTTATTACGTCGGATTGGCATACGAAATTCTTCAGCTACATAATCTTCACGATCACGATCGATTGTTTTATATAAGAAATCTCTAATAGAAATTAAAGGACGCATCCATTCTTCACCATTGTCAACAAGAGCTTCCATTGATCGATCACGTTTGACAACAGTACATACCCAACATCCAAAACGAGAGTTACCACATGAAGGCGTTTTGACATCCATCACAATAGGACAATCTCCACCACTACCATTAGTATATAAGGTTTGGATTTCGAGATTTTTATCTTCTGTCCATGGATTACGAGTCAATCTCAAATAAGTCCAAACCTCATCAGTTGTCATATCTTTTATAGGAGCATATGCATTCGCGTTTGGTAGAGGATGGTCACGTAAGCGTTCACCTTTTACTTCATGTTTTTTGATAGATGCGGCACGAGCAGAGCTTTCATCCGAACGCGTTCCAATTAAGATAATGGCTTCACCATAGTCTGATATTTTATCCTTTATATATTGTGTAGTAGGAGAGATTTTAAGTCGGTCAGTACACCACCTAAACATATTAGTAGGAGCAGGATAACCTTTTCCAATTAAGTTCACCCAAAAGCTATTTTCCAATTGTGGGGTAGTATGGTCTACCTTAAATGGCATACCCAATTCAATTGATTTTTCCTGGATTGTATTTAATTGTTTATTAACGAACTGTAAAACACGAGGATTCTCAACCAACGTATTATTACAGATTACATATACTTCTCTTGTTTTTCGTTCGATATCATTTAACTGCGCGAGCGCCTCCCATACCAACATTAACATAGCAGTAGAGTCTTTACCTCCACTAAAAGCCACAATCCAGGGGCGACGGTTGTCTTCCTCTAGAAATTGTTCTTTTATTTCCGCTAATAAATCTTTTTTGTTAAATGCCATAGACAAAGATAAATATTAAAAGCTTCTATCAATTATTATTTTTTTATTGAGATAATGGAATCAAAGCTTTTTATTTAACATAAATTCTTAATTCATTACGTTTTAATGTTATAACCATTTTTTAGTTTTCTTTCAAACTTATTTCTAATTAAAATTCAAAATGTCTTTTTGTTGAATGATTACATTATTTTTTATTCAAAATCTCGTGAAAAAATTTCTTGTTTAACTTTCTCTAAGTCATTGAAGCTATTTTCTCCATTTTCAATTAATTTCTGAATGTAGTAGAATCCTCCGTTAGCATACTGATTAATTAAATCGATAGCTTCTTTCGGTTCTTTAAGTATGTTTAAACTTCCTGCTTTAGATACACACATACATATTAATGCTTGAACTATTTTTTCACCATTACCATTTCTCATTGTATTTAGATTAAATGGTTTATCGGCTAAAGGTGATTGCAAAGGTCGTTTTTCATCTCTAATAAAACCAATCACAGCTGCCCAAACAAAACACTGCCAGTGGTGAGAGAAGATATTGTAGCTGCCACCCTGCTTTGTGGCAAATTTAACAATTACATTTTCTTTTACCTTTTGTTCAAACGTAAATTTAATATCAAAAATATCTTCCATTTTATTTTAATTGTTTAATATGAGTTGATACCTCGTGCAATTGAGGTGTGCTACCTTCTTCACAGTATAGGTTACTTTCTAGCATATAAATCTTAGAAACCTTAGGTTGATTAATTAAATCAACGTATATATCACTTTCTGTGTCAATGTCTTTAGTCATTATAATAGATTGACCAAAGATGTCTTTGATGCCAAGTAAATAATTATGAGTTGTTACAAAATCAAAACTAGATGTCGGTGCGTCACTTATAAATGGGTAATAAGTGTTTAATGCTTCTTGATTTAGTGATAACATAGCGTTTATAATACTCATTTTTTTTCTGTCTTCATGACTCATATTTAGTCCTGAATCAAAATCAATCGAGTAATCATCATTTATTTTTACTTCACCCTTATACCCATTGTCATGTTCAGTGAATTTTTGATAGAATTGATTAGCTCTCTCTTCAATTTTCTTAAGGAGATCTTTACGGGCATTTTCTTTTACTCGCTTACAAATATCTTCCAGGAAAATAGATATATTTTTCCACTCTGTTTCTGCCACAGTAGTAGAGCCAGTTTTTCTCCCAGATTTTTCTAGATCTTTCTCAACCTTTTTTAAATCATCCTTCTTATTTTTGATCAATTCTAATGATGAAGCTAATTTTCTTTGTTCTTTTTCTAATATTGAACGCGAGGCCCTTATATTATTCGTGAACTTTTCGCCTTCATTAACTTGTTGAACTGGGTTAACTCCATGTTTCTTTTTAACTTCTTCAATATCTTCATCTAATTTTTTCTTTTTTTCAAGAATTTTTCTCTTCTGTGCTTGATGTTTTTCAATACTGTTTTCGGAATCAGTGTATTGTTTATCAATAGAACTTAAAGATATTTGGAGTGAATTTGGATAATCTTGTATTGAACCAATAAAACGTTCAAATTGTTTAGAAAACTCGAGATTAGATGTGTAATCTTCCATTTCTTGTAAATACAATTCCTGTTCTTTTAACCTTGTAACAATCCACTTATGCGCATCGGAACCTTCTAAAACTTCTGTTCCACATACAAAACATTTTTCATCTTTAAGAATTTCCTCCAATTTGTGACGACCTGGATTATCTAGATATTTTTTTTCAGGAACAGTGTCTTGAATATCAGTGTGTTGTTTGATAATGTTTGCACAGTCTTCTATCATAGATGAAATACCTCTAAGAATCCATAGGTTTGGCACTTGGTTTCTTTGATAATCATCAAGTATTGTAAGTTGATGCATAACTTCTTTTCGATCGGATTCACATTTTTCAAAATCACTGACTAATTTTGTGAAATTGGCTAATCCTGAAACTTTGCCTTCATCTTCAGTCATGGCAAGTTCAACCATTCTTATTCTAATCTCAATACTGTCTCTGTTTTTTTCTTCAGCTTCTATATCATAACTCAAACTCGCTTGTTTAGCTAGTAAAGCAGTGATCTCAGAGTTAGATTTATTTTTTTTATTTAACTCTGTATTTTCGAGCTTTTTTATTTGTTCAGTAGATTTAATAATGATATCAGCTGCTTTCTGATAAAGAGGAAAGTAAGAAATGTGTTTTACAGCTTCTTTAAGTGTGTTTTTATCTCTAAAATTGATTAAACTGTCTAATGATTCTCCCTGAAACCAAATGTAGTTACGAATTCCTTCAGGAAATAGATCTTTAATTGTATCTTCCGCTAATAAGTCAGTTTGAATCTTAGTTCCAGTATGAGAGTCATACGTAACTTTTAACATGCTATTGGAAACTATCCAAGCATCATCAGCTAGCCAGTCATTGTTTTTTAAACGTTTTGCGGAAACAGAGCGTTCTATTTCATATATAATGCCTTTATCATTTTCAATTTCTAAATGTACAACAGTTCTAACTTCATCATCGACAGGAGTTTCATACAAAGCTTTTCGGTTAATAAATTCATGTCTTTTCATTTGAAATTTGACATTATGAGGAAATCCATTGGTGTTGTGCCAGCCTAATTCAGTAATATATATTTGACCAAAAAGTACCCAATAAAAAGCATTAAACAATTTTGATTTACCTTTACCACCATTACCAATTATTAAGTTTAATCCAGATGAAAACTCAATCGTCTGAGGGGCAAAATATGATTGGAAATTTTCAATCGTAATATTTTTAATTATCATAATTACAAATGTTAAACGTTGCAGATATTTTTAATATTCGCAATGTATTGATTGATTAAGTTTTCGGCTTCACTTTTATCTGTAGATAGACTTGCTAACATACGCGCAACATCTTTTGCTTTTTGAATATCTACAGTTCTTTTTTCTTTTCCGTTCTTTAGGGTTTCATTGATCTCTATTTCGATCAACTTATACATTTCATCCTGTATAGCCATAATTTATTTAATTATATTTTTGATTTTCTTCTTCTAATAAATCAAAAAGGTCAATATTTAATTGTTCACAAATTGATTTTAATTCACCATAAAGTATTTCTACTTGGTTATCAGCCAATGTCGCGAAATTTACTATCCGTTTAACTTCGCTAGTAAATAGATTTTTCTCTAAAGACGACGAATCAGTTGATATGTCAGGTGGAACCACGATAAGATCCCAAATTGTTGCCTTAAGTTTTTCTTTGCTTCTTCTTAATACGCGACCACGTCTTTGTACAAATTGTCTTGGATTTCCTGTGCTTGAGCAGAATATAGCATGCTCAGTTCTTGGGATATCTACTCCTTCATCAAGACACTTCATCGCAAGTAATATTTGGATTTCACCTTTGGCAAAACTTTTTAATACAGATTGAGGATCTTCAATGCCACTAATATATTTATGATAACTGTAGCCATGATTCTTAAATAGCTGAGCATATTCATCAATTATATGTAAATCCTCTAATTGTATATCAAATTCCTCTTTCTCTGAATAATCAGGTTCATATCCCTCAGGTACAAAAACAAAGGTATAGTCTAATCTTTTTGTAGTTTTTAATTCTTGTAAGAGATTTAATATAGCAAGTTTTTTGTTTTCTGCTTTGTGTATAACATGTTTTCTTCTGAGCAGAAGCATTTCTGCTTCTTTTTTATATTGACCCGTTTTAGAGTCTATAAACTTCCTCAATTTATCTGTTAATAACTTATACTCTTTCATTTCAATATCAGTCAACTGTACAAAGATTGGATGATAATCATAGTTACATAGAATTTTATCATCAATTGCTTGTTTCATGGTATATCTAAAAGTATATTCGGGAGGTCTACTGTTAAAAAAACTATATAATTTCTCAGATCCAGCATCATCATATATCCTTTCTGGTGTTGCAGATAGGCCGATTCTTTTTGAAATTTTCTCAGGAAGATTCTTCAATGAGCTTGATGATCCAATATTATGAGCCTCATCGGCTATATATATAAATGATTCAATCCCTTTAGTTTTCTTAATGAAAGATTGTATGTCAGTGCGATTAAAGGTAGAATAAGTTGTTATTAAAATTAGATTTAAATCTTGTTTTAAAATACTTCTTGTAGTATATCTATTAAGGATCGGTCTCCATTCTTTTTCTGTATGTGTAGAGACAATATTCTGAAAATTGAATGATTTGACTTCATCTTCCCATTGTAAAGCAAGAGCTTGAGTAGGAACAACGATAATAGCTTTATAAATACCATATTCTTTGTATTGTTTCAGTAAACAATTTAATGCTGTAACTGTCTTTCCTGAACCTGTTGCCATTGCAAAAATTCCATTACAACTATTTTGTACCCATGCTTTATAAGCATTTTTTTGTATATCTCTTTCTTCTGTAAATGGAAATCTGGGTTCGTTTGCGATCTGTTCAATTTCCATTTCCATCGATTCAAATAGTTTACTATATTTTTTATTACCTGAATACGCTTTCCTTCTTTTTTCTAAAAGTTCTTTTTCTTCTATTAAGAGTTCATTTAGATTTGGATCTCCAAATTCTTGTTTGATAGCAACCTCTATATCTTCAGGCGATAAGTACTGTAAATGATGGGCTTCACCATTAAATATTTTTTCAAAATATTCTTCATCTTCCTGAATTTTAAGAAAAGATAATTGACCGTCAGTAGATAAATTACATTTTAGTGATTCGGCATTTTCCATTAAACCATAAGCAGTGAAATTACAAGAAGCGTCGAAAGAAACTTTGTCAAATCCATCATAAAATATTCCAGATTTATAATGTGCAATACCTTTATTATTTAAAGGTTTGATAATTTTAATTTCAATTCTTTTAACTGAGATCAAATACGCTATACATTTGAAAAAATGAATTCCATATTCATCTAACTTAGATTTAATATCTGTAATATCAGTAAGGTCAAGAGGAACTTGGATATTTGAATTATTAGCCTGTAAAATAGTCATTTTATCCTCTTTGGATAAAATATGATTTGCCACAATTCTTACAGATCCTCCACTATAAATAAACTTTGCAAAACCCACGGATAAGGTATTTATTGCCGAAGAACTAAAGTAACCCAATAGCAAATCAAGTTTTTTGCTATTAAATAAACAATCTAAATAAAACTTTATTGGTTCATGCTCCAGTCCAGCTTTATAAGAGCGAGTTTTAGGAAATTCTACGTTATTAAGCATTTTATAAATTTAAGTTTTGATGTTTTTTTAAGTGTTTTAATGTCATCTAATGAAGTGCAAAGAATACATCTCTTATAATGATATTTGCGCGCTTAATTAATATTTAGTATACGGTAAATAGAATTTCTATCACTTTCGTTTTTTACTTGATCTATAGAAATGAGTCCTAAACCGAATAATATTACATTTTCAATTCTAGATTTGCCTACATAAGAAGCAATTCTAAAATAGTCATCGGCAAAGTCGATTCCTTTAATTTTCTGTAAAAGGGCCGTATAATAGTTTTCGGTAATGTCTATTTCTTTGTTTTTTAGCTGGTTAGTTAGGTCCTTGTTGAGGACATTTAGTAGTGCTTTAAAACCAATGTTTTTAAAAATAAATGAGTCATTACCTTGCTCACTGAATATTAGACGATCAACTGTATTGAAAAAATTTTCAATACATTTTTCAATAACAATATCATCACCAGACAAGTAAAAAGAACGAAGAGGAGAACTATCTAAAATATTTTTTAATAAGTATCTATCTCTAAATTGTAGTTCTTTGGCTGCTAGATAATCTTGATCTCTTTTTGGATTCTTCGAAAATAACGCAACTATACCTTCTACCATAGTTGCTGTGGATACAAACCAATTGTGTGTTGGATTTAAAAGTTCATTATCTATTGTTGGGGATATTTTTATTCTTTTGTAGAATATAGAGTTTTTAGTAAAGTTCAAAGTTCTTGTTATAAATACAGATAATTTTTCAGGAGACCACGACTCTTTTTTTTCTTTTTGAAGATTAAAACCATATAAATTATAAGTCATATTTTTTGTTACTGGTGTTTGCGTACCATTAATGTTTGCAAATAAATATGCCTGATAGGAGATGGGAAGACCAAAATAGACCGAGCATACCAATTCGGTATTCAATCTGTCCATATTATTAATATATCTAAATCCATCTAATCTATGTTGGCCATCAATTATAGATGTTACTTTTTGGTGTGTTGGGATTATAATATCAAAAACATCATCTGATACTTTTTGAATTTCCCATTTTAATCCATCATCATTAATTTCCCTACCTTCTTCATCAAAATTTGCGGCAAGTATTATTGAGTTAGGAAAAGCAGATTCAATTGAATCTATATAAATACCTATTGATTTTGACTTTGGGGTTTTAATTTTTCTTTGATTTCCTACAAATTCAATATGATCATTTTCTTCTTCCTTTATTCTAAATTCAGATGAAAATGTAATTTTTAATAAATCTTCTGCTTTAATCTTACAAATAAAGAAATCTCCCAGTGGTTGTTTTACTAAAATAGCTGTGACTTTTAAAAATGGTTCCATAGTTTACATTTTTACTTTAATTTTGTCAATTTCATTATTTTGAGGTTCTTTTGACCCTAAAGTTAATTCAACATCAGAGATGATTTGACTATTAGGTTCGATTTCATCCCCGAGTGGCGATGTTGTAAATTCTCCAGAATTATTATCATCGACATCATATTTAATATCCATCGAATTAGTTATCCACCAAATTAAAAGGGAGAAGATAGTCGCCCATAAAGCAAAATCAAGTGTTTTTTCTCCAAAAACTTCAATTTGTATAATGAAAATAGATATGGCACCAATAATTAAGCATGAAACAGCGGGCATTTTTAAAATTTGAGCATGCTTTGCTGGATGCTTACTTAATATGAGATCTGCAGAACTTGTTGCAATTATTGTAATAAAGTAAGTAGATAATGATTTCGCGAAATCACTCTTAATAATATTTAAATCAGGTGTTTTTAGGATGCTTGCTTCGTAATATTTTAAAGCAATTGGGTATACGCCTAGTCCTCCAACTAAAATAATTACGAATATAAAATATAGAATAAAATCAACTTTTTTAAAACCGCAAAAAAAACGTTTGAAAATTATTCTTATAAAATCAATCCATTGTTTAAAAAATATGAGAATTTTATTTTGATATAGTTTGTAGTGATATTTTAAATCTTGAAAATCTATTTTTATATTCATTTATTTGTAACTTTAAAAAGTTGTTTCATATGTTTTTATTTTTTATCCTCTAATTTGTTTCGCATTACCAAAATCATATAAGGGATAACTTACCTTGCTAACCTTAAATATTTACATGTATCTATTGTCTATTTAAATGGAATTATCTTTTTTCCTATTTCATTTAAGAAAAAAGATTCAATCTTTATTTTATAACATCTGTTGCGTTAGCTATTATCAAAATTTATAATCCACCTAAACAGACTACAGTATTTATATTTCTCTTTTCCTAATTTAATTCCGAACATGATAAACTATTTACACTATCATCGAAATCGCACAATCTTCTTTGTTAAATTTGAACTCTAACTCTATAAATAAATACTTATCGAATCTTCCTAATTTAATATTGATTTTAAACAATCTTATTCTTCTTTTTGAAAGATTCACTTTTTTGAATTCTGTCTACATTCTTTTTTAACCACTTTTCAATATGTGGTTTCAATAAGGCAAACTTAAACTCATCTATTTTAAACTGTATTACTGGACTGCCCCAAGCATTTTTTTTAATAAAATCAGATACGTATCCTAAATCTTGATTGCAATCATACAACTCAATTGTACCTTCTTCATGATTACCCTTTATTAATAGAAAATAAGTTCTTTCCCAAAGACTAGATCGGCTGATCGATTTGTCAGTGATCGATAAAATCGTATAAATCGGAAGATCTGGGCCGAAAATCTTGCCACTTTTTCTTATGTGCGTTTCTATTTTAATTAGGATATTTTTTTCTAAAAGAGGGACTGCAAAACTATTCGAAAGTTGTTTAACATCATTGAAGATTAATCTCTCGAAATCTGGTTTAAATTTCTTGAACTTAATCCAAAATATTTCATACTTCAGATGTTCTTTTTTCTTTTTTTCTCTTCTTGTTAAGTCTCTTTCAAAATTTACTTTATCAAACTCTAAAAGTTTCTTTTCTAGTGAATTAATAAGGTCATCCATATCAGTTTATTATTTTATTTGTGAAGCCAACTCGTACCAACTTTCTCTTCTGCTTTTTGGACTAAATCATCAGGTATTTCCTCTAAAAGTTTATAGATTTTTTCTGGTTTTGTTTTTCCTTTTTGAGATTTCTGAGTAAATATGATGTATTTAGAAAGAATACTTTTGTCCCATTCTATTGATTTCCCTTTAAAAGCTTTTTGAAGTTCATTGCTTAAATGGCTTTTTACCTCAGAGTTTGTGAAATTGGATCCAGTATTAAAATGTTTTTGAAATATTAGAACACAGTAATAAATAAGATCTTTTTTTTCAATTAGTTTTTCTGTTTTCCCTAATCTTTCGGAAGCGATTCCCTGGACAGCTTGAGGTAAATTTTTAAATGAAGGCATCCTCATTTTAGGATTAAATACTTTAGAGATATCATCTAAATAAACTTTAGTGATTGAAATTAATTCTTTAAGATCTATTGTTTTACTACCGTTTACTACGTCACGGTACGTACCACCCTTTAATTTACTCAGTCTATCTACATCATTGTAGTCTAAACCATAGTTATCTTTAAGTTTTTCTAAATTGTTAATTACAGTTTCATATACATTCATTAGAAAATCGAATTTTAATTTTGAAATCGATTATTTATTATTATCTTTGTATCAGTAACATAAGCGATAAATAGGTTGGGAGATATATCCCTTCCATTACGATGTCACTCATACAAGAAAACCGCTAATTTTCCCTATGAGCAGATCGTGAGCTCGCTTTCTATTGGAAATAATTATCTTTGATGATATAATCCAGTAGGGCGGGTCTCATGTCAGTCTTTAGGGAACCACAATTTTATTGTGGGGGGTCTTAGCGGTACCTCTTGTAAAGCATTGAGATTCGACCTATTGGTTTTTTTTGCCAAATAGTACTTCCCTAAGCTTTTCGAGTCACATCGTTTTTCATAACCAAAAAATTAATTATGATAGAACGAATTAAAACCACCAACAGAACCACTCACGACATAATCCAGGATTATAGTCATCGGTTTGCTTACTTAAAACTTTTAAAGAACATCATTCGAGCACCACAATAGCTCGTTAATAAAAAACATAAGCATAAATAGGATAGGGGAAGCTTTTTCCAAATCTAAAAGGCGCGTTTTAGTACAAGCATGGTGTAGCGACCATACTTAGTATTAAAAATGACGTTCTAATTAGGTTAAAACTAGCTTATTCCCATTCTATGATGGCTCATGTTACCGACTTTTATTTTATTAGTGCACAATTATATGCTCCAACAAAAAGAGGATCGGAGGCCTACTTTTCAACTTGATACTTTAAAAGTACAATCTTTCCTTTAGTAAAGCAAATATTGTTCGTTAATATTTTATCGTAATACATTAATATTATAAAAGTCGGTTTTGTTCTTTAATCCAAATTATGCAATAACGGAGACTACAAATAACCAATTGACGAAGACTATATAATTGCATTTTCATTCTTTATTTTTTTAACCTGGTTTCCTTAATGCCCAAGCTATGTCCTTTTAGGAAGGTGTTAAGGGAGCCAATTTAAACCTTAAAAAAATGCAAAAAACTTGCAAAGGGGACAACTATGCGCTATCCCGAGAGGAAGAAATGTTTTCGTACTTGAGTGAAAATCCGGTCGACGTTATCAAAAAACCAGTTATGATAACACTTTTACCAGAACGATTTTTTAAGAAGCCTGAGTCATCATCTACCCGGAGCTCCAAGCAGTCGGCGATGAAATATCTGATGCGGGAAAGACCGCCACAGCGCTATTATTCGCTGATGATCCGCTTGTTAGAGCCTTCGGATTCCTTTAGCTCAGTGGTTCGAAATGACAGTACCGATGTGCTTCGGATATCACTGATCAATATGGCCATTTATGAGATCTATCTATTTGCACTGGGACTTCCGGCAAACTTTCCGACCGATCAGATACTGATACTCGGGGAGCATAGTGAACAGTTTTTACCCAAGTATAAAGGTGATCATATATCGACTTACTGTTATGAACTGACTGTACCAGCACGGACAGAACGGGAAGAATACTGCCAAAGGATATTGAATGATCTGAATGAGCACTTTGGGATTGATGTACGGGTTGAAAAACTGACTATTGTCAAAGACAGCAGAAAAGTACTGACCATCCGTGGGGAGTCTGTCGAATTGCTGTGGGAAGAACAGCTGATGCTGATTATGAAAAGCAATCAAGGAGGGAAGGAAGCATCCATGGACAAAGAGCTTGCTGTAAGCATGTAGAAAAACAGTTGCGCTAACTGTAAGCCCGATTCTGCCGAGGGCAGAAAACAGACCTCAGGATCAGGTCGCCCTCGGTACGAAAAGGGGAGTTTTATGATTTTAAGAAAAAGAAATGAAAACATACACAATATATATAAACAAGCTTTTGGGTTACCTCCGGAAGCTATGCAAGCCAAGAGGAGCAGACTTACTGCTAATCAGTAAGGTGCTTTTAGTGTGCCTATTCATGACCTTTCATATGTTGAGTAGTGCTCAGACGCCCCGCAAGGACAGCGGGGCTGATGGGCCTATGAAGCATGTGTTGCGCGGTACAGTCGTATCTGCTGTAGATAACAAACCATTAGATGGTGTATCGGTCCGAGTCGAAGCAGAAAAGGCTAGAACCTCTACCAAGAAAGATGGAACTTTCAGCCTTTCGGTAGAGAATTTGAAAGGTCTGGTTAGATTCACTTATGTCGGCTACAAAACCCAAGAAATCAGTTATACCTCAGGAGTATCAATAATAGTTAAATTGATACCTGAGGATAATAAACTTGATGAAGTGGAGGTGGTGTCGACAGGATATCAGAAAATACCAAAAGAACGAGCAACGGGAAGTTTTGAGTTTGTCGACAATAAGCTTTTCAATAGGAAGGTGTCGACAGATTTTGTAAGTAGGCTAGAGGATGTAGTGCCGGGGATATCTTCTCTAAAGGTATTTCCTGAAAATAAAGGTAAACTTTTAGGGATAAACATAAGAGGATTGAGCACAATGCGATCAAATGTTTGGCCTTTAGTAGTAATTGATGGTATTCCATATCAAAATAATTTTGATATGTTGAACGGTTATTTCATGAATATTAATCCTAATGACATTGAAAATGTTACTGTACTAAAAGATGCTGCAGCATCCTCAATATGGGGAGCTCAATCTGGCAATGGTGTAATCGTAATAACTACAAAACGCGGAAAATATAATCAACCTTTTCAGTTATCAGTGAATAGTAATGTGACTGTTGGAAACAAACCTGATCTTTATTACTATCCGCAGATGAATACGTCAGATTATATAAATCTGGAAAAAGAACTTTTCGACAAAGGCTACTGGGATAGCCGTATGTATGATTTTTCAATCAATTTAACACCAGTAATTCAATTGCTCAAAAGACATAAAGAGGGGGATTTGAATGAAGTTGACTTGAATATGCAATTGGATTTATTGAGAGGAATCGATATGCGTGATGATTTTAACAAGTACATCTATAGAAAATCAGTAAATCAACAATATAATGTACAATTAAGTGGTGGATCTGAAAAGATCAATACTTCTTTTTCTATAGGGTATGATAAAAATTTGGATAATCTGGTTACTTCTTCTTACAAGCGCTTCACAGCAAAGAATAACACACAGCTACGTCCTGTTAAAAATTTGACTTTAGATTTAGGAGTTACTTACACTAATTCGCAACGTAAAAATGCTGCGGCTAATATGGTCGGATATAATGCGATGGGCAGAGGAGTGGGGAACTTTCCATATATGCGAATGGCAGATGATCAGGGTAATCCATTAGTAGTGGATGCGATCGGATTTAATCCAATATTTCGTGATACTGTAGCTGGAGGGAGGCTTTTGGACTGGAAATATCGACCATTAGCAGAATTGAATAATACTCATGTAATGACCAATATTAAGGAAACATTCTTAAATATTAAAAGTGCTTATCAGATATTACCCGAATTAAGTGCTTCTCTTCTATACGCTTTTCAACATGCAAGCCAACCTCAAGAGACGTGGATGGGAATGGGATCAAGCCAACACCGAGGGGATATCAACTATCGGGCATCATGGGACAATAATAAGGTGATATGGAATCTACCAGTGGGTGATAATCTTTATAAAACGGATCGCTATAATGCTACGAATCAAGGAAGGCTTCAGCTAAATTTTAATAAAGATTTTGGTCAATTACATAGTGTCAATGCAATAGCTGGGTTTGAAATCAGAGAAATTCAGAGCGAAGCGATGACTAACATACTGTGGGGATATGATCCAGAAAATCTAACTTATAAAAATGTAATTTACGATGTGATGATGCCCGCATTAAATGGGATTGCTGGAATGACCGCAATATATGATTTTTCGGAAATTGAAAAATATACCAATCGGTTTACTTCGTACTTTGCAAATGGATCTTATACCTATAAAAAACGGTATACCATAAGTGGGAGTATCCGTAAGGACGCTTCTAATTTATTCGGTGTAAAAACTAATGATCGTGGCCAGCCTTTTTGGTCATTTGGAGCGGCATGGCTATTGTCTAACGAAGCTTTCATAAATAATAATGCTGTTCAACTTTTAAAATTACGAGCGACTTATGGATATAATGGTAATGTGAACAATAGTACTTCAGCTTATCCGATTATTAATATTCAATCATCCCCACATTTTAATACGGGTCAGTCGTATGCGAGTATGCAGTCGCCACCAAATCCCAGTTTACGATGGGAACGTGTAGGAATTTTTAATTTGGGAATGGACTTTTCTTTCATTAATAGGATATCGGGGAGTGTAGAGTACTATGTCAAACGCCCTAAGGATTTAATAGCAAGCTCACGCATTGATCCAACCACAGGATATAGTTCACTGAACATTAACAGTTCCAATTTAGATGGACGAGGTGTTGATCTCTCTTTGAATAGTGTTAATATTAAAACAAAGCTATTTACATGGAGCTCTAATCTTGTCTTCGCTTATAACAGAACTAAAGTGGCCAAATCATATGTCAGCAACACCAGAGGGAAGGATTACATAACAGGTGCATATGGTATGTTGCTCACACCGATAGAGGGGATGGATCTATATAGTTTACTGACCTATAAATGGGCTGGCTTGGATCCTGAAACAGGTAAGCCAAGAGGCTACGTGGGGGGTGAGATTTCGGATGATTATGGTACAATAGTTAATCGGAGCACAATTGACGATCTTCAGAATCATGGAACTTTACGTCCAAGGTATTTCGGTTCTTTCCGAAATGGTTTCGTTTATAAAAATCTAGATCTATCTTTTAATATCTCTTATCAGCTTGGTCATAAATTTATGAGATCTTCCTTTAGCAATGATGCTTTTATTGAATCTGGAGTAGGACACTCAGACTATGCGCTGCGATGGAAGCAATCTGGAGATGAATTGAGATCCAATGTGCCGGCATTTACATACCCTAATAATTTTTATGCTAGTGAATTTTACCGGCAATCGGCCGCACTGGTCGAGTCAGCTGGGCAGATTAAATGGCGTGATCTACAATTAAGCTACACTTTCAGTCAATTACAAAAAATAGGCCTTAAAAATATGCGAATATATGCATATGCCCAAAATTTGGGAGTTATATGGCGTGCGAATAAACTCGGGCTAGACCCCGAATATGGCAATTCAATTCCTGAGCCTTTGTCATTATCGTTAGGCCTTAATTTTAACCTATAAATCTGGAATCATGAAATACTCAATAATTTACCTTCTACTTGTCATAATCATGAGCAGTTCCTGTTCCGATTATCTAGATCTCAAGCCTGATCAGAAAATGGCTATTCCAAAAACGTTGGAGCATTGCGAATTGCTACTCAACGATTACAGTGCTATGAATACTGGTTACCCTACATTGGGAGAGGTCGCCGCAGATGATTACTATCTGAATACCTCAGATTGGAAATCATTATCAAATTTTGATGAACAGCATACATACAACTGGTCACTTGAATTTATGACATTAAATACCCATTGGCAAAATCCTTATAAAACTGTTTATCTGAGTAATCAGATTCTGTCCATATTAAGTCATTTGGATCAAAATAATGATAAAGTAAAGTACGAGAAAACGCTCGGCGCGACACATTTTTTTAGGGCATTTGCTTTCCATCAAATTGCTTCTGTTTTTACAATGCCTTATCAAGCCGGAACTGCAGAATCAGAATTGGGAATTCCATTGCGTCTGAGTCCAGATCTTGATTATAAGTCATCGCGGAGCAATTTAGCTGCTACCTATACACAAATTGTGTTAGATTATAAACATGCGATTCGCTATCTACCTGTGGTCGAGACTTTAAAAGGAAGACCTGCCAAAGCTGCTGCTTATGCAGGGCTGGCTAGAGTATATCTAGATATGCAAGATTATGATAATGCCTATGCTTATGCAGATTCTTGTTTGAATTTAAAGTCTGATCTGCTGAATTATAAAGATCTCAAAGCATCTGCATCTCTACCTATTCCAAGGTTTAATATTGAGGTCTTATTTCCAGCGATAAGTATATTTAGCAGCCCCTTGGGACAATCATTTGCTCGTATTGCTCCAGATCTCTACCAGAGTTATGATGTGCATGATTACAGGAAGACGGTGTATTTTAAACCCAATTCATTTGATGTCGGCACCTATGCATTCAAAGGATCTTATGATAATTCGGCAACAACTCCTTTTGTAGGTCTTACAACTAGCGAAGTTTATCTGATCCGGGCCGAATCGGCTGTGCGAACAAATAATATAGGTCAAGGACTGCGAGATCTTAATACACTTTTGAAAAATCGGATTGATCCAGTGTTTTTTGTTGCAGTAACGGAGAACGATCCTGATCTGCTTTTAAGAATTGTTTTACAGGAGCGTAGAAAGGAATTGGTTTTCAGAGGTAGAAGGTGGTCTGATCTTCGGAGATTAAATCAAGATGAGCGATTCCGAAAAACCTTAAAACGTAATATAGATGGACAAAACTATACACTTGAACCGAATAGTTTAAAATATGCACACTTAATTCCAGATTTAGTAATATCAGAATCAGGAATACCACAAAATAAACGCTAACATCATGTTTAATAAAATTACAACACTAGTAATATTCTTATTTTTAAGTCCATTTATTTGGGCTCAAAATACGCAAATAATTGACCGTAGTTTGGAATTGCGGATTGGACAGGCATTTCCAGATATTCCAAAGTTATCGGTATTAAATAGCGCTAAAAATCAAGTTTTGCTCGATCAGTTATCTAACAAGATCATCATCCTTGATTTTTTCGATACTTATTGTACAAACTGTATCGCAGCAATGCCTAAGTTGCAAAAACTACAAAATGAATATGCAGATAAAATACAAGTCATTTTGGTCACTTGGCAAGATAAAGCCACTATTGAAAAATTCTTCAAGGCAAACGCTTTTCTGAAAGAAAATAAGGTAAACCTCATTACAGTATATGCAGATACCTTATTACGGAAATATTTTCCTCACAAAGGAGTACCACATACCGCATGGATTTATAAAAATAAAGTTCAGGCAATTACTTTTTCGGATTTTGTAAAAGCTGAAAATATTGAGCATCTATATGCAAATGGTTCTATTAAGTTGCCTGTTAAGTCTGATTTTAATGATGGTCTTAAAAATAATACGGTAAATGAGAGGGGCAAACAATTGGGATCTGTTTCTATTTCAGGTTATAGGGATGCTGTAGATCCGAATGGAATTATAATAAAATACGATTCCATATCAGGTATGCAAAAAAGTTCTTTTTACAATATTGATATTTTAGGTGCTTATACTGGAGCTTTGAGTAAAATAAAAAAACCTGAGTTTTTATTAAAAGATGAACGTATAGTTTGGAAGGTGAGAGATTCATCATTGTTTAAGTATCCAAATGGAGAAATTGCTTTTAACGAGTGGCTGTTGAAAAATGGAATTTGTTATGAACGTTATGATTATGTTGTAAGACCTGATTCGTTACAAGCGCAATTTATTTTAAATGATTTAAATGGTTTTTTAGGATTGCATGTTTATTGGTCTAAAAGAGAAATGCCTTGCTTGGTTTTGGAAAAGACAAATTTAAAGTCTGGTGAAGTTAAATCTGACGATGGCGAACTTGCAGGAACTTCCGTATTGGCATTTATGATTGACTACCAAAATAAATACCCTCCAGTGGTAGATGAGGTTAATTCTAAACAAAAAATACGGCTAACTGATTACTCAAATTTAGAGCAAATTAATTTGCAATTGTTAGGATATGGATTGCAATTGAAAAAAAAATATAGATTAATTGATGTGCTTGTATTTGATCAACGAAATTGACGCAATAAGGGGTTAGTTCATCACTAACCCCTTTCTAATAAAACCTATTTTACGGGTCTAATCCTTATTAACTCTTCAATTGTACGTTAGCAGACGCTGATCTGTTGTGTAGGGCCAAAATCATTTCATCTTTAAGTGCATCTGTTAATTCCGGTTTATTATTTGAATCCGGATTGGCTTGCACTGCACAGATTTTATTTGTTCCTGTACAACCTGATGGAGTTGCTGCATCGTAGTCTTGGGAGTCAGTAGGATTAGAGCCAGTTAATATAAACCAAGCCATAATTACTTATTTCTTTAGATACTATCATAATTTAGTTAATTGATCTCGAAGACGCTTTTTAAGCGCCTCGGCCCCCTGCAGCTTCCAAACGGAGGCTGCTTTTTTTGGCTTTAGGACTCCTTATTCTACCAAAAACTTTTTCCCCGTACCATTTTCTGGGGAATAAGGTATATCTACGTCCATGTGCATCACGCACCGGACCTGCGCAACAGCAGCTTCCTAGCAAAGACTTGCGATTTATCGCAATCTGTCCAGCAGTCCTGCAGCTCATAGCTGTAGACCCGTAGCTCATTATGGAGCTAGAAAAGCGTCTTCCTTTTGGCTGCCTTCCAGATTGTCCTGTACTATTTGTCTGTTGTCGCTTCATGTTTAAAAATCTAGTTTATAATTTCAGATGCTTTGGGTGAACTTGGTTCTGCTTGTTTCATATTGGTATCGCTCTCGTTGGCGTCCACCCGTTGCATCTTTTATTTTGATCAATCTGCTAACCACCAATGGGAGAGGAGACATCCGTAATTATTGTACCGATCAACTAAAGTAAAGGTAGTGGCGGAAGGGGCGGTTTGAATCTTTAAAATTCGAGATATGCAACATGAAATTATGAGATTTGCATCATTAAATTTGATGAAATAAATCTTTGAATTTCTTGCAAGTCATGATTTGAGCGTGCTTAACGTGAGCCTATTTTGCTATTCAGATTGATGAAATGCGTGGTTGATCAATCTGAATAGCGCTAATAGCTGCGTACCGTTTAAATGTTAATATTGCTATAGTATGCAGCAGTCATTCCTAAAAAAGAACTTTTATCATTGACACTACAGTGCTTGTAGGCTTCGGGATAATCCTCTTTAAATTTCAAGATCCGTTCCCTGGCCGTGAGGTGAATGAGTTTGCCTCGGTAACTGCGTCTCAACAGTACCTCGCCAAATAAATGTTCGAGATGGTTGAGAAATATAGGGTGTTTTTCTAAGACTTTGGACAGGTCACTGTTCCTGATCAAAATCACCGTCGAGTCGACATCTGCTTCAAATTGGCTATGATCCATCTTTTCGATATGATAGATCAACTGGTTGGTGCTGATAAAATCGACGACCTCCTCGTGTGGTTCAGATTCATTTTCAATACGTTTGATGATCATACCGTCCAAGATAAAATGCAGATCAAATTGCTCCGCAGTGAGGTATCTATTTTTCTTGATTTTTTTTATTTCCAACACCGTTTTAAGTTCCTGCCACAACTGCGGTGGGATAGGGTAATTTTGACTCATATATTCAAAAAACTGCTGCTCATGATCAGATATATTCATAATGGCTTTATTGGTTTAAAGGGCTTAAACTAATAAATATAAAAAGATTGCATCCGGGTATTGAAAATAATCGCACACAGGCATTTTTTTGGTATCAATCTCACTTTTTTTGGTATGAGCAGTTTCAGGGACGAACTTTTTAAGCTTATTCTCTTTTTTTGCCTATGTAGGGTTTTATTTGGTTTAGTCTCAATTTCATAGGCATTTTTGATATGTGAATTCACAGTAATCATTGTCTTTCCGCTATGGCCAAGCGGAGACTATTTTAAAAATTTTAAACGACTAACATTATGAAATTAAAAAATATAGAAATCAGAGATATCCATCAATTAAAAGGATTAAACTGCATACAATGGACTGAGGTATCGACTATGCTAAGCAAGGATAGAGAAGATGATGAGATGGAGTTAAAATGCCCCATCTTATTTTAAGAACCGATAACACTTGCGCTTTGCCTCGTTTTGAGGCAAAGCGCTTAAATAAAACCGTTATGACCAATGAATTGAGCTCCTGGCGCTTTGCTGTATTCTCTTCGCACCTGCATCATTTTATACCGGAGATACCTTGGGAAGAGCATATTGTTATTTTTCAGAAATGGGAGCAGTATCACAGTCCTCAAAACAAACTTCTTGATTTAACAAATATGCGTTTATCGAATAAGATCGATTGGCATGGATTGCCGGCTGGCATTTTGGTACTTTTCCATTTGGGCGATCACTTGTTCTGGCCACAGAAATTGGCAGATGAGGGTGTTGCATTTGATCTTGTGATGGATCGGGCTGTATGGGAGAAAAACACAGCTGTTCTGACAGCTTTGCAAAGCAATTGCACCGTAAATGGAGCGAAATGCTGTTATTTTTTTAGTGATGATCCGATGCTCATCTTTAAAATCAAATCAAGTTTGAAGCAACGCCGTCACGTGTTGATATTTGCCGATGGTACAAGTGCCGCTTCTGCTCATGACAAACGTGTTGAAGTTGATTTCTTTGCTGAGAAGCTAGCCGTGAAGCCAGGCATTGCTCTAATCAGCCATCTGCTGAATTGCCCGATTTATGCCTTGCATTCCCATACGAAAGATGATATATTAATACTGCAACTTATGTATATTTCCACGCGTGATTCTTCAGTGTCGCGGGAAAGTTATGTGTTACAAACCATGCAAAGCCTGTTTGCTGGATTAGCCGGATTGCTGCTGCGGCAGCCTCATCGCTGGGAATGTTGGGGCTATCTGCATAGGAATGGTATGTGGGATCCTAACCTGTTATATTTAAACAAAGATGAAAAGATGCTCGTTCATTTCGTGAAATTGCCTATTCAGGATGGCTGGGCATTCTTTGATCGTGTAAATTATATGCTGTATCATTAATATTATTTTCCAAATTGATTTTTAGGAAATATTTATTAAATTGCTTGTTAATCAAAGACCGAAGAACCTAATGAAATTTGTACTCCCTAAATGGATAAGCCTTACTTTAATTTTTATCGGAATAACCTTCTTTTTTGCGACTTTGAACTGGTCGGTGAAATTGAAAGATATTCAAGAGAGTAAGTTTATGATTATTGGTTTGCTTTATACGGGTTATGGATTTGGGTTTTACCGGATATTTGATGGTCTTTTCCAAGCAGACCACTGGAATAAAAAGAGACCTTTTTTGTGGGCTTGGCTGAAGCTTATGCTATCCATCCCTATAGTGATATATGTTTTGGTTTATAGCTTGCTGCCGCAGTTCGGGATTTATTTTGATAGCGGTAAATATCCTTTTTCTTTAATTCAATTTTTATTCCGGTTACTGTTTTCCTCGATTTTAGTCAATATAGTGCCATTTGCGATAGTCGGTGTCAAAGTTTTTTTTAAATATCTCGCTTCGAACCTCAGGGAAAACAAGATGCAAAATAAAATTGAGCGCTACGCACTTCAATTGGAATCAAGACATATTGCGCCTCATTTTGTTAAAAACTTTGTGGCTTTGAGCTATCAGCAGAATCTGACGATAGATCCTAAATTGATGGAGGCTTATTATCTGGAATTTACCAGTTTGATGGGTTATATGCTGGATTCCGATAACCTCAATCAAGGGGTTTCGGCGGAGGAAGAATGTGATATGTTCTTATCCTTTACAAAGTTAATCTGTTTGGTGTATGGAGACCAGGCAGTTCAATTTAATAAACCGTTACCGGGTTGGGAGGGAAGGTTACCAGCAGGCTTATTGCTCTTACCGGTAGAGAACGCACTCAAATATGGCATATGGAGAAAAGGACACTGTGGTCTACATGTAGACTGGGAGCAGGTTCGAAGTCATTTAATCATGACATTTACAAATCAATATGATGCTGTGAAAAGAACCAGCATACAATCGCTTGGTACTGGGTTTTCTTTGATGCAGCATAAAATCGAGGCCGATGACTGGCCCATATCCTTCACGTATCGGGATCAGGAAGGCGTATTTTTTTTTCAGGTTAATATTCAGAATAGATGAAACAGGACTTATATCAGGTGCTGTTGGTAGACGATCTGCCAGATGCTGTGAGGGTATTGCGCGATCGGCTAAAAGCGTTTGATTTTTTAAATGTTTTGCCTATCCAATCGGATCCATTTGAAGCTAGAGCATTTATCACGCAGAATAATGTCGATATCCTTTTTTTGGATATGGATATGCCGGGAATGGACGGGTATACGTTGATACAATCTTTACCCGATCCACCGGTAGTGGTGATCTGTTCGGGGCATAACAGTTATGCGTATGAATCATACGATATGCGGGCTGTGGGGTATGTGGATAAGATGGTCGGCCATGAGAAATTGGTGAGAACTTTAAAGCTTGCAGTCGCAGAGGTGGATAAACGTGCTGCTTCACGTGTCCGAAAATCAGCAACGATATCCCTGCGCTGTATGGAAACCAAGATGATCAAGGTCATTGATAAAGCACATATTTATTTTGCTGAAATTAATGGGAAGGAATTGACCGTTTATTTGAAAGGTGCGGATAATCAAATTGGAAAGTTGCAATCCAATATTACGTTAACAGAACTGTTCAACCAGTTGGCGTTGCAAGATTTTATGAGAATAGGAAGAAGCTATGTCATCCACCGTAAGGCCATTGAGGGCTATACACATTCGAAAATTTTAATAAAGGATCTCAAGATGAAGATCCCTGTTTCAGCGTTGGATTACCAGGAGTTGTTATCTTTTATAAAGCAAGCGGAATAGATTGATCAATTTTGTGTAGAAACAGTCCTCTCCAGCTGTTTCTATTTAAAACTGATTAGAGCAGTAGTTTTCTAATTTCTTCTTCCGGTAATCCGGTATAGTCCGCAAATATACTGATGCTGACATACTGGTTTGCTTTCAGTCCGTAGCAATCGCGTATGGATTGAAAGATTTTGTAGGTGTGTTTTTCCGTACGCCCCAATATAATCGCCGCTTCTTTGGGGTATATGCATAAACGATCGTTATTTTTCATGTTATCCTGGTTTTTAGAGGGATGAGCTGTTTATTGTCAGATCATCTGGATTGTTCGTGGTTGTTATTCCCGCAGACAAACATATCCTATCAAACCACCTGTTAAGCAGGTATAAAGCATAAATCAAGCACGCATAAAGCTTATTTTGCTATGTACAGTATGCGCATAGGCTAAGTGCGTGGTAAGTGTGTTGTAAGTGCGTGAAACACACTGTTTTTACACTGTATCTATGCTCTATCTACGCTTTGTATACGCTTATTCCATGCTTTATCACTAGGTAACATCCAAGTTTAAAGCATACTTCATTCCTTAAGCTTTACAGATTAGGTTTAATTCCTCCCCAGAAAAATGATGTTATTGGTTATTCATTTACTAAGATAAGTTTTTTCTGCATAAAATATTTTTATTCTCATTTTGGTACATTTTCGGCAATTTATCGCATCAATTCAGTATCATTATTCCGCATTTTTCCCCTTTTATCCGCTTTTGATCCCCGTGCTTTTGTACTGATGATCATCTTAGCAGTGTCAAAACAATAATGTCATGGCAAGAGTAGAAAGTTTAATCAAATTAAATGGAACGATCGGGGATCTTTCCTTTTACAAATCGAAAAGTGTGGGTTATCAGGCACGTATGAAAACCGGTGTATCGGGCGACCGTATTGCCAATGATCCAGCATTTGCACGTACCCGTGAGAACGGCAGTGAATTTGGCAGAGCGCAACAGGAGGGTAAAAAGCTACGCGATCTGTTGCGCGATGTGCTGTTTGAAAATGCGGACAACAAATTTAGCTCCAGGCTGGCGAGCCGGATGTTAAAAGTCATCCAGATGGATCCGGTGAGTGTCCGCGGGGAGCGCGTTTTAGTACCGCAGAACATGGTATTGCTGAATGGTCTGGAATGTAATCAGCGTGCCAGTTTAAAAAACATCACGTTAAAACCGCTGTCGGTATCCTTCGACAATTTTAGCGGTGAGGGTTTTTTAACATGCGAGCAATTGATTCCGAATCTGCATATCGCCAAGCTGAGTGGAGCAACGCATGTGCAGTACACGCTGGTGCTGCAGGAGTTCTCTGGAGATGAAACAGATCAGCGTCCTGTGATCCAGCGGTCTGCTTATATCATGCTTGGTGAAATGCAGCCCATGGATCTGGATATTGCGGCGACTATCGTGCATGACCCTGATAAAAGTGTCATGGTACTGGTCGGGACAGGGTATTATCAGCTCGTGAACGGTGCTTATTATCCACTGGCAAATGGGCAGTACAATGCGCTGACCATTCATCAGGTCGTGATACCGTAATCGAGTGCTTTTGTGCCTCTTTCGCCGGCACATGGCGACAAACTTTGTCTTGACACAAAGTTTGACAAAAGTCAAGGCTGCATTCCTTTTTGCTATTTCACCTCGTATAGGCTAAATGAATTTAAACTCGTTTCACTCAGACAGAAATTCATTTTTAACGCCTCTTCATCGGTGAAATTACGCAGTCGGAACGCTAGGCCTTTGGTAATGCCTTCGGCTTTTGGGATTATTTTTCGGGTGGTGGGTGGTTGTGTGATAGCAACCGCCTGCTTCCTGAAATTTAACTATGAGCTTTTACTGGCAATGAATACTAATTTTTCAATACAAGATGATTTAATAAAATGTCAACAAAAAAAATCTTGCATCTCCAACGGATTTATGGAGAGCAAGGGACGAACGGTACCCTCACTTTTGAAGGTGAGGTCATCTGTCGTACGATCGAATTGCCCTGGCGCAATAACCTGCCGAGGCTTAGCTGTATCCCGGTAGGGAGTTATAAATTGGAAAAACGAAAGTATACCAGACATGGAGAGCAGATTGGAATTCCCGCTGTACTGGGACGGGAAGCAATATTGATCCATGCGGCCAACGATGCACAGAAAGAATTATTAGGATGCATAGCTCCGGTAACTACACTGACAGGGGAAGGTTGCGGTACGGAAAGTAAAAAGGCACTCGCAAAATTGAAGTCTCTGGTTTATTCACTTTGGGATATGGAGCAGGAAGTGTTTTTACATATTAAGTAGTGATGAAAGTAACGAGTGATGTGGTAACGGAGTTAAGAGTAATAGTTTCTAACCTGCTAACTATCTAACCTCATAACTAACCTACTAACCTACTAACTTCATAACCTTTTAACCATTTTCTAATCTTCTAACAATTAAAAAACATGAAAAATATAATTCAAAAAATAAGCCGTGCGCTACAGGTTGTGCTTATGGCGCCGATAAAACTTCCGGGAAAGGCATTGAATATGATTAAATACATCGCGCTGGGTCTTGGTGTAGTGGAAACTGTTATGGACGATAAAGACAAAAAAGGAGAGGCGGAGTCGCCACCAGCTGTACCTATCGTGCAGCCGGAAGAAAAGGAGGTAAGGGATGAAATGGAATGATATCCGGATCGGTACTTTAGGTGGAACATTGTGTTCGATCTGGGTAAGCTTTTCTTTGGGAGATGTACTGCAAACAGCTTTGATGGCTGTGGTGGGTACGGTGGTGAGTTTTGCTACTAGTAGGCTTTTAGGGCGAGTACGGCGAGGTAAAAGCGACTAGTTTTTTCTCCCTATTAAATGGGCGGAGATCTACTTTAGAGGTAAGCAATATAAGGGGGGAGCTTTTAACTACCCCCTTTTACTATAAATATGATTTACATATTAGAATTTTGATGGTTGTGACGCATTCTAAGTAATCTTTATAAAAGATCAATATGAATTTTAGAAAAAGTCAAATCTACAAGTAAAATTCAATTCTTATATTGCTTGGATCATTTAACCAGATCTTTTCTTTTTTACTTGATGTATCGGTATGAATACCGCTGTTTTGAATGTTATTAATTGTCAAAACTTTTTCGACCTCTTGCAATTCCTCTAAATTTTTAAGTCCAAATGCAAGATGTTCAAGTCCGATGTTTGAAGGGTTAAATGTCTTTACAGCTTGATTTTCTTGTTCTTTCTGTATGAAAATCAACATTGTTTGCCCAACTTGATACATGGCAGTATTTGCATTTGAGTAAAGCGACGGACCAAATATTTTAGTATAAAACTGTTCAGTTTCATTTAAATCCAAAATCGTAAAAACAATGTGATGTATTGTTATGCTATCTTTTAAATTAGGATGTATCATGATATTATATTTAGGGGTTTAATATTGCTATGTTTTACATTGAACTTCTCACTGTCGCCAGCAGATCGTGCGGATATCCCAATGATATAGCACTTAACCTATCTAATGTTGCAAGATGTTGTTCGGTTAACCGTATGGTAGTTGCTTTTAAACTGTCTTCAAAATGCGAAATTTTACGTGCTCCAATCAAAGGGAAAGTATTTTTTGATAAAACCCAGGCAAACGCAACCTGGCCGGGTGTTGCATTTACTTCTTTTGAAATTAAAATCAGTTCATCAATTATTGCTTTTGTTTTTTCATCTTCTTTATAATTGGAATTTTGTCCCATGGTAATACGTCCCGATTCGCCGGTTCTATATTTTCCAGTTAGCAAACCACCTGCCATTGGCGAATACATCATAATTCCCAATCCAAATTCCTGTGCCATAGGAATTAATTCGCGGTCAGCTGTTCGCTGCAACAGGTTATATTCGATTTGAAGTGCGGTTAATTTTGTTGAGCTTCCAATAGCTGCAACTTTCCAGGCTGGGAAATTGGTTAAGCCCGCGTATAAAATTTTCCCCTCTTTTTCGAGATCTTCTAAACCTCTTACAATTTCATCTAATGGCGTTACTCCATCATCAAAATGTGGCATGTAAATATCAATATAATCCGTTTTCAATCGCTTTAGGCTTGCTTCTACAGCTTGCTTCATCGATTTGCGATGATTCCCATAGTTACTTATTGCTGGCTTGATGTCACTACTTTTTGTATATTTTGAACAGACAATAAAATTGTTTCGCTGACCTTTCAAAAATTCGCCTACTATTTCTTCTGCTTCACCAAACTGGTAAAGATCAGAAATATCAATAAAATTGCCTCCCGCTTCTTGATATGCCGCAAGTATTTTTATCGATTCATCGGGACTTGCTCCATATCCTTTGCGAGTTCCAAAATTTGCTGCTCCCAAAATAATCTCACTAGCGTACAAACCTGTTTTTGAACCAAATAATTTATATTTCATCATCGTATTTTTTTTTCAAAAGTAAAGGCATTAAGCAACTTAGTCAAGTACGGATAAATTTGTCCGTATCATTATTATTATATTTGTATGAAAAATGATTTGCTATGTATGAAAGAAAAATACCTGTTACAGTAGAATGTGGGCTTCATTTATTTATGGAGGTTATAAACGGAAAGTGGAAAATTAGCTTGATCTGGAGTATCTATAATGGTATTATTCGACCGGGTGATCTACAAAGAAAAATACCAAATGCATCAAGGAGAGTCTTGGAAAATCAATTAAATCAACTTGTGCACCACGGAATTCTAACCAAGAAAATCTATGATGTCAAACCTCCTAAAGTTGAATATGGTTTAACTAAATTGGGAGAGTCATTAATTCCTATAATAAAATCCACCGCAAAATGGGGTGAAGACAATAGAGAAGAGTTAGAAAAAGCAATTACTTAAGCAAAAGATTTGTTGCAATCACCAACATTGCTACTGACCAATAAATTGCTCGAAAAGCCAATATCCAATAAATCTACCGACTTACTCATCAGAATTTTCACGATAGCCATGATTTTTATTGTTGCATATTTTATTGCAACTTTAATGATGAAAACAAGCTGATAAATGCTTTAAGGATGGGTGATGATAAATTATCCTTCCGATAGATCAGTACGGTTTTTACAGCACCGATCTCTGTAGGTAGAGAAAATGTTTTAATTTTTCGTTCATGATAAAATGTCGATATGATATCTTGGGGCAAAAAACTAAAGCCTATTCCGGATTCTATGAAATTGACAACTCCTTCTATGGAATGCATTACTGTTTTATGATAATTAGTAATATCATGCGTTATCAACCAGTTTTCTAAGCGTGCTCTGAAGAAACACCCCTCATCAAAAACAATTGCCTTAAGCTGCGGTTGTGCCAGTAATTCATCCAAACTCTTAAACTTTAAAGGTGTTACAGCGACAATACGTTCATCCATGATATGGATATGTTCCAGTTCTTCGTTATAAACAGGCGCGGGGATAAATGCCGCATCCAATCTGTAATTCAGCACGTCATTAATCAGCTTATCACGCATAGCTGAAGTTAGTTCAAGATCAACCAACGGAAATTTATCGGCCATTTCAGTGACAAGGCCCGGGCCTTTAAGGGCCATTGTGGTTTCTGTAAACCCTACTTTGAGCTGCCCTTTGATCATGTCACTTTTTCCAATGGATAATTTGGCTTCCTCGATTAAATTAGTGATCTGTTTGGAGTAATGCAGCAACGTTTTTCCTGCAGCTGTTAGTTCAACCTTTCTGGAAGTTCTCAAAAATAACGTTGCGCCAAATTCCTCTTCCAGATTTTTGATTCTTGCTGTTACATTCGATTGGACTGTACACATAGCTTCCGCCGCTTTGGTAAAATTACCATGAAAAGCTACTGCTGCAAATAAATTCAGATCATTAATATTCATAAATCATAAATTATGATAGTTGATATAACTATAAATCGTTTTTAACAATCAAATATAGGATATAAATTTGTCCTATGAAAAATAATATCAATACGATTATATGGGCCGTCACAATTCTATCGGCTTTAATACCAAATTTTTATATTATGGCACAGTCAAACACGAGTTTAGTCAAACACACAGAAAATGTGGAGTGTAAAATTTATTACCGTAAAGTGAATGCAAGGGGGCGCGAGATCTTTTATCGTGAATCTGGTCCGTTGGAAGCTCCTGTTATCCTTCTTCTTCATGGATATCCTACTTCATCGCATATGTTTCGGAATCTTATTCCGATATTGAACGAAAAGTATCACGTGATCGCTCCAGATCTTCCCGGATTTGGCTTTTCAGATTCACCTGACAGAAGCGAATTCAAGTATACGTTTGACAACCTTGCTAATTTGATGCAGGGGTTTATTGATGAACTGAAACTAAAAAGATTTGCAATTTATGTGTTTGATTACGGTGCACCTACGGGATACCGTCTTATGCTGGCAAATCCTGAAAAGATTACAGGATTTATTTCACAGAATGGTAATGCCTATGCGGAGGGACTTGGCTCAGCTTGGGATGCTGTTAGGAAGTATTGGGCAAGTAATGCTGTGGCGGATAGAAATGCGTTACGGGGGTTTGTTAAAGAGCAGGAATTAAGATTTCAATATTTTACGGGTGTTATGGACGCTGAACTCATTGCTCCGGAAACATTTACGCTTGACCAATATTTCCTAGACCGTCCAGAATCGGATGAAAAACAACTCGATTTAATTGGAGATTATAAAAATAACGTAGACCTGTATCCGAAGTTTCACGAATATTTTAGAAAGTACATGCCTAAAGCTCTTATTGTCTGGGGAAATAAAGATCCATACTTTTTGCCTGCAGGTGCGGAAGCTTATAAGAGAGATATTCCAGATGCTACTGTCAAGTTTTATGATACAGGACACTTTGCATTGGAAACGCACGTTAGGGAAATTGGGAATGACATTCTGAATTTCATGGAAACGCTTCCACATTAAATAGGAGAGGAGACAAGGAGACAATTAGTATTCCAAATCTGACCGAACGTAGTCATTTAATAGAGTTCAAATGGCAGTTCGGTTTTTCCCTTTACCTCAGTTTCAATATTTCTGAAATGCAAAATTATCTCATTATGGAAAATACCTTTTATAGAAATCTTTAGATCCTTAATTAAATAAAGCTCTAAATTCTAATGGAGAAACATTGGTTTTTTGTTTGAATAGTTTATTGAACGATTGAGAATGCTCGAAACCAAGTTCAAAAGCTATTTCGCTTACCGATGAATCTGTGGTGGAAAGCTTTTCTTTTGCCTTTTCGATAAGTTTATAATGGATGTATTGTTTCGCATTTTGACCAATGAGCGAACGTAACATATCACTTAAATAACCTGCGGAAATATTGAGCTTCTCTGAAATGTACTGTACAGAAGGTATACCCAGCTCAATAGCTCTTTCATTATTAAAATAATCATCTAAGATCGCTTCTGTTTTATGGAGAATATCCTTGTTGGTTGTTTTTCGGGTAATAAACTGTCTTTTATAGAAACGATTAGCGTAATTCATTAACAAGTCTATTTGTGATAGTATTACTTCTTGACTGAATTCATCAATCCTTTCGTTCAATTCCTCCTGTATAATGTAAAATACCGAAAGAAGAATGTCCTTTTCTTTTTCTGAGAGGTGTAACGCTTCAGTATTCGTATAGGAGAAGAAGCCATACTGCTTTATTTTTTTTGCTAGAGGATGACCCAGGAAATAGTCGGGATGAATGAACAATACGAACCACTCGGCACTTCCACTGTATTCCGTTGATCCTACGACTTGATTGGGTGCCAGAAACATCATACTACCTTCGTTGAAATCGTAATAATCTTGTCCGTATCTTAGTCTCCCTTTATTATTTAAGACAAACGTAATCTTGTAAAAATCCAATATTCCTAAAGATGTCAACTGATTTTCATCCGTATTACTTTCTTTTTCTATGTGGGTAAGGCTTATTAAAGGATGTTTGGGTTTGGGCAAACCACAGGCATCATGAATTTCATTTATGGACTGCAATCGATTTATATTTTTCCCGTTTTTCATTTCATGAATTTACAAATAAAAAGACCAGGAGATATTTTTCACCCAGTCTTTTTTTGGTCAAAATTGAAGGTTACCAAGGATAAACTTCTTGATTTGGTCCCGTAAACTGTCCGGTAACTCCACTTTCATCAAGTGCAACTCGAATAGGTTCTTTTGCTCCTTCTTCCACCGTATCTGTTCCCTGGAAATTATTCAGCGCCGTTGCTGTGTAGCTCGGACTGACCGCATTAACTTTAATGTTGTAATTTTCAAGATCAATTGCAAAAGCAACCGTTACTGCATTTAATGCAGTTTTTGATGCTCCATATACGACATCAAAACCAAATCTGTAAGGAAATTCAGGATTCAAGTTTAAGGTAAGCGATCCCATTCCACTGGAAACATTTACAACGCGGGCTTGTTCAGCATTTTTTAATAATGGAATAAAGGCCTGAATTACTGCGACAACTCCAAATACATTGGTCTCCCAGACAGTACGTGTCTCATCTAGAGAAGCAATACTTGGTCTGTTACTCGCCACTACCTCCTCAACTGTTCTACCTGCTTTACCTGCATGTGAAATTCCCGCATTATTAACCAATAAGTCGAGTTTTCCAAATTGTTTTTGGATTTTTTCGAAAGCGTCCGATATGGTCTTTTGTTTCGTAACATCCAATTCGACTGCTATAGCATTTTTGCCGAGCTGGGATGCTGCATTTATTCCATTCTCTAGATTTCTTGCTCCTACAAAAACGGTGTAATTGTTTTCGATTAAAGCTTTAGCAATTTGAAATCCTACACCTGTATTGGCACCTGTAACGAGTGCCACTCTTTTTTTATTTGTCTGCATAATTTTATTTTTAAAATTTAATACCTCAAAGTTCTTCATCCCTAAGTTGTCGTTTGTGTCCAAAACGAGAATTGTTGTAATCAAATTGAGAATAGCGTATCATTTTAAATGATAAGATGTGCAATGAATTTTTTGAAGGAACCTTACTGTGCATCGCCATTACCTGAGACATTATGACATCCAGCATGTTGATCCTTTAATTTTACCCCTGAACATTCAAATTTAAATATACTATAGGAATAAGGCGTTTAAGTGGATTTGTATAGATAGTCGTATTGGACGCGACGTGATTATTAACATCTGGAGAGCAAAATAATACTTTAAAAATTTTGCATTTATGTAGCAAATGAATTAAACTTGTACTGTAATTAAAATTATCACAGTATGAATAATGTTCAGTTTGCAACAGCCATCCATATATTGGCAATGTTGGCTATTCAGAAAAGTAGTTTGTCTTCAGCAAAGATAGCTGAGAGTATTCAAGTAGATCCGGCTATAGTCCGAAAATCTCTCCGATTATTAGGCGCAAAAGATTTGGTTGTTACTAAAGAAGGGAAAGGAGGGGGGACGCTATTAGCAAAACCTGCGAAAGACATTATGCTTTCTGATGTTTATTTAGCGGTTACAGATAACTCAACATCATTATTGGGCAGACTAAACCATCCTGATCCAAATTGTTTTACAGGAAGGCAAATAAATCTGCACATCACAAATTTGTACAATTTTGCAGAAAATAAACTTATAAAAGCTCTCGGCGAAACGAATTTGGAAGCTTTCACAAAACAATTTGAATAACCATTTCAAGCATGTTTTGTTTACTAAAGCTGAAATTAAAGGATAGTTTTTAGTGGTCATGAAAACACAAAATTTAAATAAATATAATACTATGATGAAGTCAACATTAAGATTACGTCGGCTGGGATGGGCAGGTGTAGAAATAGCGTTTGGAAACGAGACACTATTGATAGACTACATTCAGGATACAAAACCATTGGTACAGCTTAGAAGTGAGCATGAGGTTTTCCTAGCTTCTTCACAACCAGGAAAAGCAAGGGCAGCATTAGTTACGCACTTACATCCTGATCATGCAGATCCTGAGGCAATCGCTCTTGCGGTTATGAAAAATGCTCCTGTTTTGAGGCCTGAACCAGCAAAAGGAACAGAAGCAGATCTTGCGTTAACAAATTACGTTGAAAGTAAATTTTCCCAATATGATCTGGATATAGAATTTGTTAAGCCTTGGGAGGAACGCGTTATCGGATCTTTCAAGATATGGTCAACTCCTGCAGTTTGCGGCTTTGGAGATCCTCAAGTGAGCTGGGTGATCGAATGCGGCGGAAAGAAAATATTCCATTCAGGTGATAGTATTTTTCATGGTTCTTGGTGGCGCATCGCCAATCATTTCGGATCAATTGATGTCGCATTTCTTCCTGCTAACGGACCAATAATTGACTTTCATTTATTACAACCTTCCAGCTCTTTGGAGGCTGTTATGACACCCGAGCAAGCAGTAGAAGCTGCTAAAATTCTTCAAGCTAGATTATTTGTTCCTATCCATTATGGTTCGCTACATAGACCACCAGATTATGTAGAAACGGAAAATATTCTGGCTCGTCTTGAAAGCAAATCTAAAGAAACAAACACCTTACTTTCAATAAAAGAACCGGGAGACTGGTTCGAATTAGATTGAATTGAAAGGTCATCATATGATGATTTTGACTTAAAGAATGAAGATGCAATGAGAGCATGTTTTGCTTTTAAACGTTAAGATTTGGGTGTTGGGCGTTATCAGGTGGTATGAGTATATAAATAATGAGAGCCTAGATTTCTTGTGTAATTGTTCAAAATCCAGACGATGAAACTTAAGCTTTTACTTCATATATCGTTTATGATGGAAACGATATAGGCTTAGACGATTATTTTTAAACAAAAAAAACAGTTAAAAATGGACATTAAAACGGTATTACTAACCGCTAATAAAGCGATTACGGATGGGAAATATGCTGATTTTTTACTTGATTGCACAGATTATATAAAATGGGATTTTGTTGGAGACAGAATATTGGAAGGAAAGTCTGCGATATTGCAATACATGAAAGAAACTTATTTAGAACCGCCTATTTCCAATATTGAAAGGTTGAATGTAAGCGAAATGTTCCTCACAGTTACAGGTGAAATCAGCTTAAAGAATAAGAATGGGGACTATGATGAATATTACTATTGCGATAACTGGGAATTTGAGGATGGAAAAATGGCGAATCTAAAGGCCTATGTTATAAAAAAAGAGATTTCGTCCTTTCTGGAGACGATAAATCGACAACAATGATCAGGCAAATGCTGCATAATTATTGATTCAATCTTAAAGGCTTTTGTTGGGGAGGGGATGCAGTGACGACTTTGTTATTTCCTGAACTGGGCTAAAGATAAAGCACCCTCTCACGAGGGGCTTTATCTTATTTTTTTTATCTTGGAAATTTTTCAGGCCGTGCCATGCGGTATGAAGTGGCGGTCATGGACTCCAGAAAGGCAACAATGCTCTTGGTTTCATGCCCATTGGAGCCATCTTTAAAGTCAAAAGGGCCTAATTTTCATTAGACCCTTTATCTTGACGTTTTGATGTACGGTAATTTTTTTATGTTTCTTATCGTTTCCTCTTTTTTGTTTCGTCATCCAAAAGTTTTGGGTGCATTTGGACTTTCTACTGTACTACGTCGATTTATTTTCTGCTTTATTAAAAGCAGGTTTGCTATAGTTTTCAATAATAAAACAACTGTCTCTGAAAAAAGTTCATAAAAAAATAATTTTTGAGCCTTTTTTTTATAGGATAATTTAGCCATTTATAATTTGAAATGGTAGAAGATTCGTGTTCTTTTATTTAGCTGTCATCAGTTTATTTAGGCGAAATGCTTATATTAATACAGCTTATACAAGTACTTAGAAGATTTCGTTGAAGAATTATAGTGAAGTATCAAAATGATATGAAAAAGCTCCAGATATTCATCTGGAGCTGAATTATAACCTGTTTTGGCGTGGGGGCCAATTTTCAAATTGTAATGATTCTTAAAGTTATTTAATTTTTCTTGGGATTCCTATACAAAGAAAAAAGCCTTCAGTATTTCAATACCAAAGGCCAATGATAAACATTGCTAATACTAACAGATAATGATAATCAAGTTACTATTTTTTTATTGTATCTCCAAAATAAAAAAAACAGTTCTAGGGGGAATCCCAGAACTGCCATTGCAATATTACCTACATTTATGTTAAGCTCCTTTAGAAGCTTAACATAAAATAGCTAATTAAATTTAAAATCAGAAAAACAAAAAGCTTTATCAATCTTCGATAAAGCCCATATAAGCATAAAAATAGAATGATGCTCTCAATTGCTTCTTAATCAAGAGAATTATAAAATACCATCAAAAAGCCCCAGATAGTTTACTATCTAGGGCAATCCATCAAGCCAAGCCCGAATTGATGATTAACCAGACCCTAATATACTAAATTAATTTCCATTTTTGAAAACGCTCTTGTAAACAATTCTATTCGGAAAGTGTCCTATTAGATTATTTACTGAAGCGGTGGTATGTTTCTCTATGGCGGGAGAGAGAAGACTCTACTGGAATCTCCTGTTCCATGTTTTTTGCGGTATATTTTATAACTTTTATGTATATATTTGAGTTTTAAAACAGCTACCGAACCTGAAAATAGATTTATGAATGAAATATACAAGCGAAAAAGAATTGCTTGAAGACTTCTCTGAAGGAAAAGAAGAAGCATGCGCGTATATATACCATCGCTATTTTGCTCGTATCTGTTTGTTTGCATCAAGTTTTGTTTATGAGTCTAAAGAATCGGAAGATATAGCAGAGGAAAGTTTTATCCGACTATGGCAAAGTAAACGCAATTATGAAAGTATACAGCATCTCAAAGCTGCCTTATATCAAACTGCACGTCGTTTGGGGCTAAATTATCAAGCTTCTCGGCAAAGAAGATTTAATCGAGTGGATACTTATATCCGTCTTCAGGATCAAAATCAATCGAATCAACTTCAGGAAATCGTGTATACAGAAACGATGGCAGAGCTGTATCATGCCCTTAATAAACTTCCTCATAAAGCACGTGAGATCGTTGAGCTTACGTATTTAGAAGGTCTTAGTAATCAGGAAGTGGCCGACTTGTTAAATATTAATATTCAAACTGTAAAGAACCAGAAACTGCGCGCCTTAAGTTTATTGCGAAAGCTGTTAAGCCGCGATTCTTTTCATTACCTGATGTCCATCGTATTCTTTTCTTCAAAAATTTAATTTTTTTTTATTCTTCTTTAGTACTTTTTTAATTCGGTGCGGTATCTATTATTGAAAAGAGATATGATGAACCTAACAGAAGAAGAATTATTGATTCGTATTAGCACCTTCATTGTTCAAGAAATGAAGGGTGAACAGCGTGCAGAAGACCGTTTGCTTTTAAAAAAATGGTTGAGTGAGTCTCCAGAGAATCAGGCGGTTTACAAACGTTGCTTTGATCAGATAATGCAAAAAAAGGCTTTTGAAAGTTTACAGGAATTTGAGAAAAATAGAGATTTTGAGAAAGTAAGATCAAAACTATTTGTAAGGCCTGTTTCTCAAAAAGCTTTTCAATTTAAACGTCTGCTACCGTATGTTGCCGCAGCATGTTTGCTTATTGCTTTTGGAGCGGTTTGGTACTCTAACCAGATTGGCTTAAAAATTCCTGCTGAAAACCAACTGTCACAGACAGATAGACTTCCTGCTAAAAACCGAGCTACTGTTACTTTTTCTGATGGACGCCAATTTCAGCTCAATGAGCTTGAAAGTGAAGTTTTTATCAGCTATAAAGGAGTTCATTATGATGATGGGGGGGCAGTGGCAGAGACACAAGCAGCTCAATTTGCCACAATTGAAACTCCTCGAGGTGGTATTTATGATGTTGTTTTACCTGATGGTACACGTGTCAAATTAAATGCGGCAACGACACTTCGTTATCCTACCGTATTTGCAAAGGATAAACGTGAGGTCAGTGTGGATGGTGAAGCCTATTTTGAGGTTGCCAACCGTCAAAATCAACCTTTTATCGTTGAAACTGCAAATCAGCAAGTTTCTGTCCTTGGTACACATTTTAATGTGAACACCTTTGGTGACAAGAGTGAAATCAAAACAACGCTACTGGAAGGTAAAGTACAAGTAAAAGAATTAACTGGTGGAAAGCATATTGTCCTATTGCCAGGTTACCAATCTCTTGTAAATAAAGGTAAGCTAACCAGCCGTGCTGTTGATGTGGAGCAGGAACTGGCTTGGGTAGATGGTCGATTTAATTTTGACGGAAAGTCTCTCTTTGAAGTCATGGACGATTTGTCGCGGTGGTATAATGTGGATGTCGAGTACAGGGGCGAGATGCCTGATGTCGAGTTTTTCGGTGGAACGTATCGCACTAGTAAACTGAGTACCATATTAAAGATCTTAAAGGACCAGAATTTACATTACCATTTTACACCAAATGGAAAATTAATCATAGAAAAGAACTGATTTGAAAAAGAAAGGAGGACTATTAGAAACAACTTAACACAAAAGCCTACATGAACATTATTGGACCACGTCCGACAAACTAACCTAAACATTATTAATGAAAATAAATTCTTACTCTTTAAAAGTGACAAAGCCATTGTCATTGTTTGTTGTGCTTCTATTTTTCATCTGTCAAAAGCTGAATGCGCAAACCATTACCTATTCGGGTCGCGATGTGGCACTTACAGAAGTATTGAAGTCCATCAAGAAACAGACTAATTATGAGGTCATGGGTGCTAAAAAACTACTTGATAGAGCAAAGCCGATAACCGTGAAAGTCGAAAAGGTGACACTTAGGGTTTTTCTTGATCAGATTTTAAAGGATCAAGATATGAGCTATACGATTGATTCAAAAACAATATTTTTGGAAAAAAGATCGCCTACTACTAATCAAAAAACTGCTCCCACGGCTAAAAAACCTTCACAACGAGAGATCAAAGTTACCGTAAGAGGTAAGGATCAAAATCCCTTAAACGGAGTAACGGTGCTTCACAATGGAAAGCCAGTCACGATTTCAGATCAAAATGGACAATTTTTTCTAGCGGAAGCAAAGGGTACGCTGACCATGAGTATGGTCGGGTACCGGACTTATTTATTGGAGTTGTTGGATGATAAATTTGACTATTCTATTCGCATGGAGGAGGAGCCTAATGCACTTGAGCAAGTGGTCGTAACGGGGTATCAGGTCATCAAAAAAGATTCTTACACAGGTACTGCTGTTACCAAAAGCGGAGAAGAATTAAGACAGGTGAACCCTCAGAATGTGCTCCAAGCGATGCAAGTATTCGATCCATCATTCAAGTTACTGGACAATAATTTAGCAGGATCAAACCCCAATGCGCTTCCCAATATCAATGTCAGAGGATCTTCTTCCTTGCCTTCTGGAAATAATGAGGTACTGCGCCGTGATAATATTACGACCTCGATCAATATGCCTGCCTTTATTATGGATGGTTTTGAAGTTAGCGTTCAAAAAGTTTTGGATCTGGATATGACCCGTATTGAGAGTGTCACCATTTTAAAAGACGCTGCTGCAACAGCGATCTATGGATCACGTGCTGCAAATGGGGTCATGGTGATCACAACAAAAGCACCTAAAGATGGAAAGTTACAGCTGACTTATACGCATGAAAGCAATGTCAATGTTCCTGATCTGACCGGATATAAAGTCTTGAATGCGCCAGATAAATTAGCTTACGAAAAATTGGCAGGGCTCTATGATAGTGATTTACAGCGACAGTCGCAAGATGTTCTTGATGAATTATATTATAGCAAATTGGCAAATGTGTTGGGTGGGGTAGATACATACTGGCTCTCTCAACCTGTACGAACTGCTGTTGGGCAAAAGCATGGACTCTACATCCAGGGAGGTGCAGAAACATTCAGATATGGCGTCGACCTTCGTTACCAGACACGACCAGGAGTCATGAAAGGGTCCGGTAGAAACCAATATTCAGGAGGTCTGAATTTCAGCTACAATCTTCGTAATAAAGTTCGCTTCCAAAATGAATTATCAGTGACCATCGTAAATGGTACGGAATCTCCATATGGTGATTTTTCAGATTATGTGCTGATGAATCCATATTATCGGATGAAAGACGATAACGGCAATATTCTTCAGGAAATTGATGTTTGGACCAGGGTCGCCAACTCTGGATCAAGCCAAAGGGAGCATGTATTGAACCCACTTTATAATGCTACTTTAAGTAGCTTCAACAAATTAGGCTATACCGAACTATTAGATAATCTATCTGCAGACCTAGATCTAGGCAATGGTTTGCGATTACGTGGACAAGTAAGCTTACTGAAGAGACTAAACAATAATGACAACTTCCGTTCGCCTTTGGCCAATGAATTTTTTTATTACCCGACAAGTCAAACAGATTTAAAAGGTAGTTATACCAGTTATACGAATAATGAACTGTACTGGGATGCCAATATACGGGCGAACTGGATGCGGACAATCGAAAAACATAATTTCAATATTGTAGCGGGAACAAACATAAGAACGGAAAGTTATGATGAGCGTTCTTTTACAGCTGTCGGTTTTCCTAATGATCGTTTTACAAGTGTCGGTTTTGCAAAGGGGTATGCTGAAAATGCAAGTCCACAAAGCAGCTTAAGCGCTTCCAGATTATTTGGTGCATTCTTGAGTTCAAACTATTCATTTGACAGTAGGTATCTTTTTGATGCCACTTTGCGGATCGATGGTTCATCTAAATTTGGGGCTAACAGGCGTTCCGCTCCATTTTGGTCAACCGGTATCGGCTGGAATATACATAAGGAATCCTGGTTCGATAAGGAATCTATCAGCCAGTTACGTGTGCGGGCAACGATCGGTCTGACAGGTTCTGTGCAGTTTGATCCCTACATGGCAAGAACTACTTACAATTATGATAAAAGTAACTGGTATTCGTCGGGCTTAGGAAGTACAGTCCGGAATTATGGCAATGAGAATCTGACCTGGCAAAAGACGCAAAATACAGACGTTGGGATCGACTTGGGTTTCTGGAACGACCGCTTGACATTTTCTCCAAGATATTATCATAAGATAACACGGGATATTTTGGCGGACATCAACTTAGCACCTTCTACCGGATTTACATCCTATAAAGAAAATCTGGGCGATATGGAAAATAAAGGTTTTGAGCTGAATGCAAACTGGATACCTGTCCGGAACGAAAACTGGACGCTCAGTTTGCTGGCTAATTTGGTTCGGAACGAAAATAAGATTATCCGGATTTCCAATGCACTGAAAAGTTATAACGACAGGGTGGATGAGTCACAGCAAGGAAGTGATCTGATGGCTGTGCCTTTGCTGAGGTACAAGGAAGGACAATCTTTAGATGCCATTTATGCCGTGCCATCGCTTGGCATCGACCCTGAAAATGGAAAGGAAGTTTTCATTAAAAAAGATGGTTCGTTGACTTATGACTGGGATGCAAAGGATATCGATGTAGTGGCTGTGGCCACTCCTAAAATGGAAGGATTTTTTGGTGGAACGCTGCGTTACAAGCAATTTATGATGGTGGCTTATTTTCAAACACGGTTGGGCGGTAAAACCTATAATCAAACTTTGGTGGATCGGGTGGAAAATGCAGACCCAAGATATAATGTAGATAGCCGGGTGTTGGAGGAAAAATGGAAAAACCCGGGGGATGTGTCTTTCTATAAGAGTATTCAAGACCTTGGTCAAACACGTGTCTCTTCGCGATTTATAATGCCAGATCGCTTACTTGCGCTTCAGTCACTCAATATTTCGTACGATGCTGGAAAAGCTTTTACTAAAAAATTAGCATTGTCAAGCTTAAGGATGGGGCTGGTTGCAAATGATATCTTTCGTTGGTCATCGGTCAAGCAAGAACGTGGGATAAATTACCCTTTCGCACGGAGTATCTCTTTTACCCTTCAAGCGGGTTTATAAATATCTAATGAATTATACGAACTGAAGAATGAAAAAGATTTATATAATAGTAATGTTTATTTCCACTTTATGGTTTGTTTCCTGTGCGAAATGGCTTGATATACAACCTGAAAGTGATGTGGATAAAAATATCCTGTTCTCGACAGAAGATGGTTTTAAAGAAGCTCTTATAGGTGTTTACACCAGAGCTGCGAAAAGTGATTTATATGGTAAAGAGTTGACGATCGGTACATCTGAAGTATTGGTACAGAACTATACCATCCCCAATAATGATCCGTTAAGATACCAACAAACTAAAAACTTCAAGTACAACGATGCGAATTTCATCGCTCGTAAGGATAATGTATGGAAAGGATTATATAATGGCATTGTCAATGCCAATTTGATTCTAGGCGAAGTCGATAAAAAACAAAATCTTTTTATAGGTAACAACTACGCCTTGATTAAAGGGGAGGCATTGGCCTTGCGCGCTTTTCTGCATTTTGATGTCCTGAGATTGTTTGCTCCAGCGCCTGTTAGCAATAATAAAGTGGATGCAATACCTTACGTTACAACTTATTCCAACAAATCGACAAAATTGTCCTCTGTATCTCAAGTGCTGGACTCCGTAATCCGTGATTTGGAACAGGCAAAGGATTTGTTAAAAATAGACCCCATTCGCCAAACATCCTACATTGTCGGTTATCCGACAAGTACAGACACAATAGAAAATTCGGAACTCAGCGACCGAAATCTTTTCTTGCAAAATAGGAGACACAGACTGAACTATTTTGCGGTATGTGGCTTACTTGCTCGTGTCAATTTGTATAAAGGTGACCAAATAAAAGCGTTAGCATATGCCAAAGAAATTATTGCTGCGAAGAAGTTTCCGTGGACAAATCGTACGGATTTCCTGGCAGTTGATGCCGATAAAAAGGACCGTATCCTGTATAAAGAATTGTTATTTGCTTGGTATATTCCTGCAATGAGCAACACGTTTAACAACGAGTGGTTTGCAGAGGGAAATTCGGGGATGTACCTGGATCAAGAGGAAGCCAAGATTATATACGATGTAGGTGGGGCTGGAGGAAGTGATATGCGCTACACGCAGTGGTTTGGAAGTACAAGTGTAGGTTCAGCTTTTATTTCTCCTTTGCTCAAATACAGAAGAAATACTTTCAGCGAGAACTTTTCTGCCAACTTGCATTACTTGGTCGCTCCAGCAATAAGATTAAGTGAAATGTATTACATCGCTGCTGAATGTACTTTTGGCAATGATCCCGCTCAAGCACTTGCTTATTTAGATGAGGTTAGGCAAAATCGGGGAATTGGGCAGAAGCTGGAAATGATGAGCCAAGCTGCTTTTCGTGAGGTGCTGATAAAGGAGTATCGTAAGGAAATGTATGCGGAGGGGCAATTGTTTTTTGTATATAAAAGATTAAATCAACCTATAGTTGGTCAGCAGGGAGCTGTAATACCCGTGAACCAGCAGGTATTTACGTGGCCACTTCCTGATGATGAAATAATTTATGGACAAAGATAATTGAACATCAAAATGAAATATACTACTTTTTTAATCATGTCACTTGGCATGTCTATGTTCTTTTCTTGCAAAAAAGTATCGGTCTTGACCTATGACCGGCCGGCAAATATTTATTTTGATCTGACTGCTGCAGATCGTGACAGTATGGTGTACACTTTTGCATATGATATGACTAAGGCTACTGATACGATCTTTCTACCGGTCAAATTAATGGGGTATCGAGATGAAAAATCACGAAGCTTCCAGGCGTATATAGAAACGGATTCTTCAACAGCTCAAGCGGATATCCATTACGACAAATTGAAGCCAGACTATCCGCTTACGGAAGGAGCTGGACAAACTTTTTTACCCGTTATCATTCATAACGTCAAGGATCTGGAAACTCATGCCGTGTCTCTAATAATCAAACTCAAAGCAAGTACGGATTTAGGTACAGAAAATAAGAACCTTATTCGTGCCCGGATCATCCTCTCCGCACAATTGGAACAGCCCCAATGGTGGTCCATGTGGCTGGATAATTATTCCAGGGTAAAACATCAATTGTTTTTGCTTGTAACAGAACAGCGCACTTTGTCGATGCAGGGTATAGATGCACCAAAGAATCTCTATTTCGCCAACTTATTGCTGATGATGTTAAATGATCCCTTCAAGTGGGTTCAGGATCATCCTGAAAAGGATTACAAATTGGAGTCCACTGACGATGGGCAAACTTATGTCTTTTACCATGTGGATAATCCAAATCGAACCCTATTGTTAAGGAAAAATACAGGTTCGGGTAAATATTTTTTTATTGATGAAACAGGAAAGGAGGTGAGGTAATATGGCTATAAATATTTTTATGAGAAAAGGGGTCTTCGCATCTATTTGTATTGCGATGATTATAGCAACTTTATACAGCTGCTATAAAGATAAAGGTAACTATTACATTGCATTACCGCAGGAGCCTCAAATCACGGGGCTGGATACGCTGTATGAGGCTTCAGTGGGTGACAGCTTGATCATTAGTCCAAAAATTTCAGGAATTGATCCAGTTTCGGTACAGTGCAACTGGCGAATTGATGTTCCTGAAGCAATTAATCCGGAGACTAATCATTACGAAGGACATGCCCTACGGATCGCTTTTGGCTTGGAAGCAAAGCGTTATCGCGCAAGACTGACAGTTACAAACAAGGCAAATGGCATGAAGTATTTCTATGACTTTCAAATCCAAGGAATGACAGCATTTTCGAGAGGATCATTGGTGCTGTCGACCGATAATGGTATTAGTAAGCTCTCTTTTATAAAGCCTGATCATTCGGTTCAGGCTAATATTTACGAAATCATTAATGGTGAAAATCTTCCGGCTAATCCATTACATATCCATTATGTCAGGAATCAGTTTACAGGAAACACTCCGTTAGGATATTGGATTATTTCAAAAAACGGTGGGGTTCGACTGGATGTGAATAATTTGAAGAAGGAGACCTTGAAACCGGGGACATTGTATGACAACTTTTTCTTAGCTCCGCCACGTATCGATGTCGGAAGTTTACAAACTTATCCGTTTGGTGCGTTATTGGGTGTGATCAATGGTAAATTTTATGGTGGAGCGACGACTACATGGGACCAATCGGTAACGTATGGTATGTTTGGAACGTTTGCAGATGGTGATTATGAGCTGGCTCCACAATTTGTCCTATCATCGGTGGATAATAATTTCAGTATTATCGGTTTTGAGAAAAATAAAAAACAATTTATCCGGATCAATATATATGGTTCACCCATGTATTTTGGTACGCAATATACGAGCGTGAATCCAGAAATATTTGATCCTAGCCAGGTGGGGATGGATCTGTTGCACATGGTGCAGATCAATAATAAGGATACTTATGCTTTTGTGAAAGATGATTCCGGTAGCGTTTATGAACTGAAGTTTACGGCTAATTTTAATGGACCATTTTTAGTTACCGCAAATCATAAAAAGCTTTTTGTACATCAGGAATGGATCAGTGCAAATACTAAAATGGTGGCTAGTCGAATTGGATATATTTATGTGGGTTATCAAAACAAAGTGTTCCGTTATAATCCGCTCAATCAACAGGTGCAGGAATTAAAAGTTAATATACAGTCGCCTGTTAGTTTATTGAAATTGGATGATGACGAAAATACTCTTATAGTTGGAGCTGGAAGCTCACTCTACTATATGGATATTCAGATAGGAAAAGATGGACAGCTCCTTAAGAAAATTGATGGAATACCAGGCGACATAGTTGACCTAACCTGGAGGAAATAAGTAATACACTATAGCTAAATAATACATATGAAAATTTTAAAATTTGCTGCCATCATACTGGTAGCAGCACCAACATTATTGTTGGCACAAGAGACTGCTTTTCAGATTAAAGGAACTGCTCCTAAAATGTTAAATGGTAAGATGATCTATCTGGACTATACGAAAGATGGATTTCCCGCATCGGATTCTGTCCAGATTGTGAATGGAAAATTCAGTTTGCAAGGTACGGTCGATGAACCCATTTATTCGAGGATGGTTCTTGATCAAGAAGGAACTGGGAAGCTGATGGCACAAAATGTGGGGGATCGATTATACTTTTACCTCGGCAACGAGAATTATAATTTTACGATTAAAGATTCTTTACGTACGGCTTCAATTAAAGGGTCAGCTATTCATGATGAATATAGGGCATATTTAGAAGAAATAGGCGGAGGATTTATGGATATTATTGACGCTGGCAATAGGGCATTCTCTGCAGTAAACAAAGACGCTGCTGATGCAAATGAACAATATCAAGCTATCCATGAAAAATTTGAAGCCAAATTTGAGGCGCGTCGGGTAAAGGAATTAGCCTTCGCAGAAAATAATCCGAACTCTATATTTTCAATTGATGCATTAATAGATGCTTCCAATAAACGAAAGCTTTCTGAAATTGAGCCTATATTTTTAAAACTTTCGAAGGAGGTACGCCAGCTCACTACAGCGCGCCAGTTGGAAGCACGGTTTTTAGCGGAGCGAAGCATAAAGATCGGTAGTAAAGCTCCCGATTTTTCACAACCGGATACCAAAGGTAAAATGGTTAAGGTTTCCGATTTTAAAGGGAAATATGTCTTGATCGATTTTTGGGCGAGCTGGTGCAGTCCATGCCGTGCTGAGAACCCGAACTTGGTTAAAGCATATCATAAATATAAGAATAAAGGCTTAGAGGTATTGGCTGTTTCTCTAGATGATACTAAAGGAAAGAATGCTTGGCTAAAAGCAATAGAAGATGATGGCATGCCATGGATCCAAGTTGCTGACTTGAAGGGGTGGTCTAACGAGGCAGCAGTTTTATATGGTGTAAGGGCTGTTCCGCAGAATTATCTGGTGGATCCGCAAGGAACTATTGTAGCAATCAATTTAAAAGGTGATAACTTACACACTGAATTGGCAAAGGTATTTGGTAATTGATTATGCATTATAAAGTGCATAATTTGGTGAAAATTTAAGCTTATTTCTTGCTATTGTAAGACCTGTTTTTAATGGCATTGACAAGTGTAATGGTTAGTTGCTTGCTAAATAAGTTGTTAGGGAGTGAGTGGTTATTAAACTCATCAAAAATTTTATTATTATTAAAGGGGTAGCGGTATGCTACCCTTTTTTTAAAAGTCAAAAGGGCCTAATTTTCATTAGACCCTTTATCTTGACGTTTTGATGTACGGTAATTTTTTTTATGTTTCTTATCGTTTCCTCTTTTTTGTTTCGTCATCCAAAAGTTTTGGGTGCATTTGGATTTTCTACTGTACTACGTCGATTTATTTGCTGCTTTATAAAAAGCAGGTTTTGCTATAGTTTTCAATAATAAAACAACTGTCTCCTTAAAAGGTTCATAAAAAAATATTTTTGATGCTTTTTTATATAAAATAATACCTCCATATTCAATTTAAAATGGCAGGCGATTCATGCTCCTTTGTTTATCTGTCATCAATTTATTTAGGCGGAAGCTCAAGAATATTGACAATGAGAATGCAGTGTTTTTAAGTTAAATGTAGCTGTGATTAGAGCAGTTTTAGCAGCAAGTTTTTGCATAGTTTTTATTAATATATGTTTTTTCCTATATTTGAGAAAATTAAAAATACTTATTCGATTCTTGGGTGTAGAGAATCAACGAATTAGTTTGCGAAACTCTTGCTAACCCAATGTGATAAAATGAAATATTTGAGTATGTATTTGATATCTTTATTTTTTGTGATGAGTGGTTGCAAAAGCAATGAAGATATATTCAGACCTGTAATAGAGCCGCCAACTAACCATCCAGATATAAAACTAACGTTAAGTTCTAAAAAAATGGTGGTCTTTAATCATGCAATCAGCTCCCGAGATGTTAGTGAGATGAAAGAAAGTGAGATTGAAAATTATTTTGGTGACCGGATCGCATTTTCAATTCCTGAAGCACTCGTGTTTAAAAATGACTCCACATTTCTTGTAAAGCCTTTTAATATCGTGGAAAAATTCAAATCAAAATGGGAGGGGGACAAGCTGTATATTCAGCTAGGAGATAAGCAATCGTGGAAACAATTAGGAGAAAAATCTAGCGAGAAGGATTTCAAATTAAACTTGACGTTTTATGCGCAAAAAAAGGATCAAAGACCCGCAACAAGACTTGTCCTTCGTCAGGAATATCATATGAATTTGGATGACCCTCTATTTTCTAATATAGACCAGTTTTCAAGCTTAACTTGGTTGACGTTTGACCTATTATATAATTAGACTTGTTATGATGAAATACCATCCATTACATATTGTATTTTCCTTCATTGGAATGATGTTATCAATTTTTGTATTTGCCCAAAATGAGAAATCAACTGTAATTACTGCAAAATCTCCTGATCAACTGTATTTGGGAGCGGTGCTGCAAGAAAGTTTAATTAATGCTAAAACTCACGATGTGTTGGATGTCATACAGGATGATATTGTTGTGAGCTTTGGAGGGATTAAGTTAAAGAGTAAAATCATCAGATCTGAAAAAGCAGCCTTTTATAATATTATTGAGGAAGCACAGCAGATTGCAAATAGCGTTCCTCATAGTGAAAACAGCTTCTCCTTTAGTATAAAAGACTTGAAGAGCTATGGTGATGTTGCGCATTACTTCGGTCAGAAGATAGATGTATCGGATTGGTTTTCAGTTTCTGATCCTATCGAAAAACCACAAACATTACTCGCCGTAAATATGGAGCGTGTGGCTTTTACTGCTGAAATGGATCTACCTGCCGAAGGTACATTTAAGACTAATAATGCAGTGCTTGACCGCTTTAATAGCAATGATCTTATTTATGTGAATACCCTTTCTTTTGGTCGCAGGGCGATTGTTCTTGTTGAATCCAATTTAGATGCATCTCAAGTCAAAAATGCGCTATCTGCTATTTTGAAAAGGAAAGAACTGTCAAATCAGGAAAAAGGTATTTTGGCCAATTGCACCTTCCGGGTAGCGTTGCTAGGTAGCCAGGATGAGATTGCTGTTGACTCTAGCAGGATATTAGAAGAGGTTCTAGATTATATCGACGCTAAAAAAGACTTTAGTAGTTATGGACTTCCGATCTCCTTTGGTGCTGCTTACCTCAGAAACAATCAAATTTTTTCTAATTCATACTAACTATTTTTCGCAATTCTAAATCCGAGGTCGTCAATTTTAAATTTTGACGGATGACTTCTTCTACGTGTCGTTGCCATTACGCTCCTTTCTGTATCATAGAAACCTCCACCTCGAAATATACGGTAGGATCCATATACCTCGGTATCGTATAGATCGGAACACCATTCCCACACATTGCCTAACATATCGTAAAGCCCCCACGGGTTTGGGGCCTTTTGTCCTACATTTTGAGTTTTATGCTCTGAATTGTCCTTATACCATGCAATTGATTCTAAGTCACCATATCTAACTCCGGTTGTTCCTGCTTTACAGGCATACTCCCATTCTGCTTCTGTTGGCAAACGAAATCCGATTGCTGTGTCATCACAGGTTATTTCTTCATTTTCAGCGTTAATTTTATAATAAGGGGCTAACTGATTTCGAGAAGAGAGTGTGTTGCAAAAAATTACAGCGTCTTTGAAGGTCACGGTTTCCACTGGATGGGAACTTCCGATATAAGTACTTGGGTTGTGATGGATGACTTCAACATACAGTTCCTGCGTTACAGGGAATTTGAGCAGCAGAAATGGTTGAATGCTTACCGTCCACTTCTCTTTTGTTCTGTCGTCGCGTAACGCAATTTTTCCACCGGGTATTGCTACCATCTGCTCCAGAACATTTGATTTCATTATCATATTACTTAAATTCAATCGCACCTTGATTTTCTTATCGCCCAAAAATAGTGCTTTCAGAATATGCATTAAAACTTACTCAGAAGAGTTGATTTCTTTAATTAATTTACCTTCGTTATTCAGGATTTTAAACAGAGGATTACCGAGGCTATCAACCGATATGATGATACGTGGTTTTTCATCTGGACCATTAATGACTAAACCTGAATTTCCATTGTCAGTCATTAAATTAATTCTATTTGTATTACCGCCAATTTTACCAGATAGATCCTTATCATTGATGACAATACCTGATTTATAGTGATTGTTTTTATTACTTTGCTGCGTTAAAATGCCAATAGCATCCGCATTGTCATAGTCAAAAGCTAAAGCGTAAGTATTGGTTTCCGGATTTTTTGAAATCGCTAATCCTCCACATTCATCTCCTTTTTCATTATAAAATATGATACCTGCAGGATTCAGCGCGCGTTTGTACTTTTTTCCGAATAAAATCGGTGGCTCCATCCTTTCTTGGTTGGAAATAATCATCCTATTTACACCTTTATCATCAACGATATTGATCCGTTTGACTGTAATCTCATCAAACTTTTGATGTAATGTATTGAACGAGTAAAAAAGCATTAGAAAAGCAATCGTTACTATTCCTGCATAAAATCCGACGATTAATTGAGTTGTTTTTTTCATCTTAAATTGAATTTCGTTCTTGTTTATTTTTAGTTATCCTTAATAATTGATCTATTTTCCAGCCTAGGCTGTGTGCACAACATGGAGGCCGACAAAACAAAGAACGAAATTTGCAGTAGTGTATAATTGTAAAATATCATTTTTTATAGCTGGCAGGTTAGAATAAGCGTAGGGAACACCATGGCGAGTTCGTAAGGGAGAGGGGGCATATCCATTTTATTGGAACAGGAGGGCAAGTGGAGTGGCTACCAATCAAGATATATTAATCTTGATGAAGTAAAGTACGGATTAGAGATTATAAAAAGGATGATGGTTTTTTGCCCGTAATGGCTTTAAAATCTTTTATAAAGTGAGACTGGTCATAGTATCCTGCATTTAACCCGATTGCAGTTAAAGTGGTTTTCTTGTGATCATTTTCGAATAAATTTCTGAATCTCACGATGTTTGAAAACTGTTTTGGTGAAGTGCCAACTTGTTTTCTGAATTTTTTTTCAAATGAGTCTCTACTAATCTGCAGTTGACCTAATAGTTTTTTGATCGGAATAGAACCTTGGGAGTCAATAATTTCACGGATCGCTTCTTTAATAATGCCATCCGTATAGGCACAGAGTAATTCCACAAGCAGAAACCTTTCTATTTTTTCGACCATCAGTTCATATTCATTTTTTTTAGAGAAAATTTTATTTAAGCAGGAAATTTGAGGCCGGTTAAAAAACTCATCAAAAGGTATAAATGTTTCAAAAAACTCATTAATGGGGGTATTAATCAATGCGGATGCCATCCCGGGATTAAAGATAATGACAAATAAAGTGGTGCACTTTGAGAATTCAAAATGGAGTGAAGTACGGGCGATCCCAAAAGCGAAAGCTTTGGGTAAACTGATCACCTCCTGATTTTTTTGCTTCATTGTGACTGCACCATTCAAAATATAATTCAATGATACTGATGTGCTGGGAAGCGTTTCTAAATTTATTAAATCAGGAGTTTCCACTATCATAAACTCTTTGACATATTCTTGAAGAAATGGGTCTGGAGTAAATCTATATTCCATTATTTTATTAAAGTGCTCTTGTTCAAAAAAAGCTATATTTTTCTTTCCCATTTTAAGTATAGTTATGCATTTAATCCATTTGTTTATCTACATAAATGTTTTTTGTTTTGATCCAAATTCAACAATTATCTTAAATAATCAAAATATTTTAATTTTAATAATGATAATGAGTGTTATACTATTTAAACAATTCGACTCTATGGATTTAGGGTCTAAGTGTCTGGAAATCGTTTTAAAGTATTCCTCTCATGTTCAGTTATAAGCCCATCTTATTACAGCGTGTGTTTTCCTCACCAAGTTGCATATTTCATTTCAAAGATTGACTCTGGAAAGTTGGCTTATGTGAATTGATATTTCATATTTAGTTTTACTTTATGCTATATGCATAAATCACATTGTCCGCGTTATTTTCATCAATCACATCAGGCAATAGGATAAATCCATTCTTTTCTAGGAGTTGACGGGACTTTAGATTATCTCGAACTGTCTTTGCCTCGATATGGTTGAGCTTTAAAGTAGAAATAGCATTATTTAAGACCAGCTGTATTGCGCTATTCATCAAACCTTTGCCCTGAAATTCAGGTAGCAGTGCATAGCCCAGCTCTGCGGAATTTTTTTCAGGATTAATTCGCCATATTGTAATTGTACCCGCAAATTGTTGTGTGTCTCTCGTGTTAATAGTAAAATAATGAGTTGTATCCATCCGCTCTTCTATAAGTGATTGCACTTGTTCGAGGGATTGGTTTAGATCTCGTTTCATAAATTTATTCACCTCAGGGTCTGTCCGGAGTTTATGGATATTTTTAGTATCGGTAGTGTCTATATATTTTAAAAAGACATTGTTCAAAACCATGTGTTGGTTTTTCTCATTAGATTTTGTCTCTATGCTCATGTCGTTAATTTTTCAGAAGGTTAAATCACGATTATTTCCTCTTTTCAGACTTCTTTTTCATGAGAAATACGACGCCTGTTGTATCACCATTGCCAGAAAAAATGTCGTTGTAGTCTAAGGTTTCGATTAATTCAAAATCCTGCTCCTCCATATAATTAAGTACAGCAGCGAAAGATTTTTTATTCGATAGGAAGTAAGAATACTCTTTACCTTTTGCGATCTGTTGAGGTGTATCTCCTAAATCAACGTTCACATTTAGTTTTTTTGACAAAAATTTGCCCTCAATTACAATATATGCATAAGTATATTGTTGATGTTGAGCAGGATTTTCAGTAGCAGTTTTTGTTTCTACAACTTCTTGTCCAAAGATGATCGTAGTGATGGACAATAAGAAGACAAGTAATGTTAGTTTTTTCATATATATCATGTTCTATAATCTGTTTTTGGCTAAATCTCAATTAATTTCTGCATTTTTTGTTCTATTTCTTTTATAAATAATTCGTCGGATCCTTCCCATCTATTCAGAATTTCTCCCTTTTCATTTATCAGTAATCTTAGCGGAACAGAAAAGACGAGGAGTTCACGTCTGATATTTTGTAGATTACCTGACTTATAAGAAAGGTGTTTCCAAACGCCTATTTTGTCTTCAGAAATAGCCTTCTTCCACTTGACAAGATCCTCATCAATGGATATGGATAATACTTCAAATTTATCTTTATATTTTTCTCTTAATGCTAATAGTTGTGGATGTTCTTCCCGACAAGGAATACACCAGCTCGCCCAAAAATCAATTAACAGGATCTTATCCTTAGCCAGTTGGTAAACATGAATGATATCGCTGTTAATATCAGGTGCAGTGTAATTTTTGACACTATTTTGAATGTGATAGTCATCTAAAATGGTGATAAATTGTTTTATAGATTTATAATTAGTGTTTCTGTTTAAAATTTTATTATTTGAATTAAATAATGGTTTAAACTCTTTGTAACGTTCCCTTCCATATTTTCTCTTTATTAAAATCTCTAGGCTCTCTAATGCTGCTAATGAAAAAGGGTGTTTTTTATAATAGGCTAATGCAGCGGTTATTCTCAAATTTTCGAGTGAGTCCATTTTGTTTGCTAAATGGATAATAGAATCTGTATACACTTTTGTTTTCTGAAAATGAGATAGCTGTTGATTTGTAAGCGCGATCTCTTTTCTAAGATCAAGGAATAGTTCATTATATCGGATATGATCTAATTGTGCATTGGATGGATTTTTCACCTTTGAATCAGGAATATTCGTTGCTAAATAAAGATGGGTTAAATGTTCGGAACTATAAAAATCGTAAGATGACTCATTTTTGTCATATCTGATGTTATATTTTTCATTAATGCTCTTAGGAATGATCTTTTCGAAGACTCCGTTTCTTAAATGTGTTGAATCTAGTTGCGATCCATTTTTTGTAAGAAAAGAAATAATGACTTTCCCTTCAGATATTTCGCTATTACCGGTTATTTGTACCGTCTGAGAAAAACTCGAGGAACAATCAATAAAAATTAATACAATTACAAAAAGATAAGTTGATAATAATAAGAGAAATTTATTTGTCATATGGAAGCTTCAATTAATTCGTATCTTTTTACTTAATCAATTCTTAATTTACATACAGCCGAGAAGATCAGTAATATGATGAAGTTAGCTTTTTTTAGTTAAACTCTCGAATTATGAATCTATTGTTACAGTTGTAATAGAAATTTTTAATATCAGTAAAAAGCTTCTACGCTTAAGTGCCGATGGGGTGGATTGTATGGGAGTGTTTTTATGTGAAATATCATCTTAATTTACCACAAGAGTCTCATTAAAACAAAAAGCCCAATCTTTCGACCGGGCTTTTTGCTGTAATGCAGAGCATGAATATCCGTTATATTTACTTTAGGGTGTCTGGCACTTGTGATAAACGGGCATACATTTCAGCAAGGGCAAATTGATTTAATAGCCATTTCTGATCAGAAGGTTTTGCATCTGCAGTCCACTCTGTTCCGAATAAGCCGTTTTTGTCTCGCATGGCTTTCCATGCATGTTCCAAATTGGAATGAAAAGCTTGGATGTATTGGCTGTTTTTATCTTGGTGGTAAAGCTCAATAAATCCTCTCAACATAATGGCGATAAACCAATTGTCGCTTTTTTTAAGTACAGGATAGTTTGCAGTTTTATCCTTTCCATTTCCTGCGGGATAGAAGAAATAAGCCAATGCTGATTTTGCTGAGAGCTGTGCATCTTTCAGATATTTTTCTTCTTTGGTCAGCTTATACAGCAAGGCACCTGCTTGGATCATCTGTCCTGTATTGTAGGGATATTTCGTTTTCTGAATTTCCCCTTTCAGGTTGATGTTGTCCCAATATAAATGATCGGCCGGATCCTCGAGATTTTTCATCGTCCACTTGTAAAGTGTAACGGCTTGCGTAAGATACTTTTTTTCTTGTGTTGCTTCATATAATTTAAGTAAATAAACGACCGCTGGAGCATTGGAACAGGTGTTTTTAGATTCTTTTCGTTGTTCGCACCAATAGATACCACCACCGAGCTTGTCATCCATACCACTTTCTACAAAAGTCCAGATTTCCTTTGACTTTGCTAAATATGCAGGATTTTTACTTTGCAAATAGAGGTCAGCAAAGTCAATACCCAGCCAGATATTGTCGTCATAAAAGCGGTCTGATGTCGGCGCACTATTTACATAGGAGGCGTAGGCTGCAGGTTGACGTTTATCATAGTAATTTTCAAGTCCCGGAAGCACCTCTTGGTCAATATGCTTTTTGATCTCTGGATCATTTGATTTTTCAAGAAGTGCTGTGTAAGCGGATAAGCTTCCTGAAAATGGCCAAAGATACGAGTAGGGGTTTGATTTCTTGCTGTTATCTCCATCTCCAAGATAGCTCGCATTGTAAGTCTGGTCAAAAGGATAAACTTCGCGGAAAAGATGCTGGCCATCTGCTACACCATAAAGTTTTTCAATTATCTGCAGGCTTTTAACCGCTCGTTGATAAGCGGTATTTTCACTGGCTTGTTGTGCATAGAGACCTGCTGTAATTAACAGGGCGATCCCTGTTCCAACGATTTGCTTGATCATATTCGTTATTTTTTAGTTGATTTTTCAAATGATGCCAGTCCTTCAAAAAGCATAGCAGCGCTGGACTGGCTCGTTAATTGTGTCTGTCCGAGTGGTTTTTGTGTCCATGATGGGCTGAAAAGTAGGATCCCCGTATCTTGCCCTTGCTGCCAGGCTACTTTTCCGTTGTTACGAATGAAGTTTTCAAATTTTGACCGAAAGGCTTCGTTAATACCATCTCTTTTCAAATATTCAATAAAGTAACGTACAAAGATCCCCTTAAACAGGGCTCCATCTCCATCTCCTTCATTGCGGAGGACATTATTACTGGCATCGATACATTTGGTCATCGTATAATTGGATGCTTTTTGTGCGTCGTTCATATAAAGAGGATCTTTCGTAATATCAAAAAGTTCCACTGCTGTTCCTACAAATGTCCCTTGGTTATAGGTGAGGGCAGTCATATTGATGACGTCGGTTTCGCCATTGATATTGTCGTATACCGCACCTGTAGCCCTGTCAAAAAGGGTTTCTTTTTGCCAATCGTAGATGCGGATGGCCCAATCCAGGTACTGCTCATCTTTTGTGAGTTTATACAACCGGGCGGCAAGGATACTTGCAGGTCCGTTGGAACAGGCATTTTTTGAATAAAGCATATCCTTGCGCCAGGCTAATCCGCCGCCGGCATATTCGGTATTCCACGCTTTTAAGATATCATTCCAGAGGTGCAAAACTGCATCCATATACTTTTGCTCTTTTGTGATCTCAAAAAGGCGCAGCATGGTCAGTGCATTCCACTCCATATCATCATAGAAAACATTTTCATACGTATTGCCATTTTTCTTTTTGACACCTTCAAACCACTTGGCGAAGTAGTCTTTATATTTGGGGTCCTGGGTACGGAGATAGGCATCGATGACCACATCCATGGCATGTGCATTGGGCCAGTACTGGAAACCTAGATCTGAGCCATCACTTCCATAGTTAAAATAGCCTTCGTTGTTCCAAAATTGGGTGATCAGTTCATCTGAAGTTTGTTGCGCCATCTGATCCCACGAGATATCCAGCTCGTCGTTGAACTGATATTCATCGTTGATCTTGCTGCAGCTGTTGAGGCTGAACAAGCTGAGGACGAGCAGTCCTATATACATTGATTTCATCATAATGCGTTAGTTGACGGTGACTTGATGGGTGTACTCTTTATCTCCTTGTAAAATGACGCTGACCGTTGTCGACTTGCCGTCCACTTCACTTGCAAATTTCCATTTATCATCCCATTGGGTAACTGCTTTAAGCAATTTAATATAATAGTATGCTGGATCACTGGTAGGTGTTGGACGGCTGTCGGTTGGATTTTTTGCCCCAAACTGCTCGATCACATTTTTATTGTTGGCCACGGTTTCCAATTGAAATTTGTAGCGTTCATCTTTTCCCCAGCCTTCTTGCTTGAAAGCAATGACCCCGGTACCTGACCAGATACCTTTGCCTTGGTAAGGAAGGTTGAACATAATTTTATTATCTGGCGAAAACCAAAGACCGATCGATTTGATTTCAGTAAAATTGATGGTCGCTACATTGAAATCTACCTGGATGCGGTATACCGCAGTTTTGGCAACTTCCATACTGAGATCTTCGGTTGCTTCTTTTAGTTTGACCTGGTTGTCTGAATAGAAGCGGCGTGCATCGTTATCTTTTCGATCTACAAAAACATATTTTTTACCAGCTTCCAATTTGGTGTAGATTTCAAATTCACCTGTGGCTGTTTGTTTAAAAGCAAGGGCAGCGGCGATGTCAGCTCCACCTTCGGAAGCTTCTCCTGTAGCATACAGTTCGTTTGGAATATCGGCAAATCCTTCGAGGCTTGAGATTTTGAGTTTACGTACTACGGGTGAAATAACACGGTTGATACCACGGGAAGTGACAATCGTCCATTGTACATCACCACTTTCTCCCGGATTGATTCCTGCAAGGGAAGCAACTGAATTGAGCACTTTATGGGTGATATAGGCATTGGTCGCATAGCCTTTATTGTTTGAGGTCAGTTTATAGAGCGGTTTTGAAAAATCTCCACCTACGACATCAAAGGCGATTTCATATTGTGGAGCCCCGCCGTCTTCGGTCAGTGCCGCTTCCCATTCAAAGAAGAGTGATGCCGAGGCTGCGCTTACCAGTTTAACGGCTTTATTGTCGAAAGGTTCAAATAAGTTGTCGACTGCTGTGACCTGTACATCTGTATAGGCGATGTTGTCGGTTTTACAAGATCCTAAGGTGGCTATAACGGCGGCAAGCCAGATTAATATTGCTGTTTTTTTCATGATTTTATGCGATTAAATTAGTTTGCGTAACCCGGATTATTGGGTAACAAATTTTTGTTCAGATCCATTTGGGCACGTGGCACCGACCAGAGGTAATCTCTGTTGTCATCAAACCTGCGGTTATCAAGGCGGATATAATCCGAGTTGCCATTGGCGAATTTTGCTCCGGTGACGGTACCGTCTAAGTAAGTTTTTCCAGCTTTCCAGCGTACGATATCGTAATAACGTAAGCCTTCCAGTGCGAGCTCGCTTCGACGTTCATTACGAATCAAGGTAGTAAGTGCTGCCGCGCTTATTCCTGTAGGGAAATCGAGTGCTGATGTTGCTGTAAATTTGGCTCTATCTCGGATGGGGCGGATTGTACGATTCCAGACGCTGGCATCCATCTTACCCAATTGATGCTGCGCCTCGGCATACATCAACAGGACATCGGCATAACGGAACATAATGATATTGAGGCCTGAGTTGTAATCCTGGGTTACGGATGGATCATAATATTTCTTGACATAATAACCTGTTGGGGAGGAATTTGCACTAGCATTTATATATACATCTGCTTTTTCGGTATCGTTGCTTCCTGTACCGGGTTTTGTATAGATGGTACGTATCGTTCCATTAAAGTCGGTCCATTGGCCACCATGGAAGACAATCGTTGCTGACATACGGGGATCGCGATTAACATAGGGATTGTTGTCCGAATAGGCAGCATCTTCTGTTATCGGAATACCCTTTGTGGTTAAGTAGTTATTGACTAAACTTTGAAGTGGCGCATAGGCATTGAGGCGAGCACCGGCAGATAGGGGGGCTGCATCGTAAAGTTTATTCCATTGTTTTTTACCCGGAACATAAGCATAATCTAAGATGACTTCTTGATTGTATTCATTGGCGGGCTGAAAAAGACCTTCATAGCTATTGAATAGGGCATAACTGCCGTAGACACCCTGATGTTGCATCAGACTGTCACAGTAATCAGCTGTCTTCTGCCAATTGCTTTCATATAGATATGCTCGTGCTTGAAAGGCCATTGCCGCACCTCTAGTGATTCGTCCGCGGTCACTTAAAGCCAATTCATTGCGATTTGGAAGCATCATGCTGATGGCGGAGAGCTCGTCATGGATAAAGGCAAGTATAGTTGCTTTAGGAGTTCTCTTGATTGTTTCTGATTCTGCCAAGGTAATATCGGAGGTGAAAAATGGTACGTCTCCGAAAAAGTTGACAAGACGAAAGTAAATGAAAGCGCGTATAAAACGGATTTCTGCTGATTTTCTTTTTTTCCAGGCTTCGTTGCCATCAGGGACACGATCCAAATTGGCCAAAAATACATGGCAGGTCTTTAATCCACCGTAGGCATCGGACCATTCCGAGGCGAAACGTGGCATGTTTGGATTAGCCAAACCATTTCGGATCAGCCGTTGGTCGGTTGCCGAACGTCCCTCGTAGATATTGTCACTGAGTGCTTCGTCATTCCACATTTTATCAGCAGAATACATTTGATTGTAAGCCATGTTAACCATCAGTTCGGCATTGGCTGCAGATTCCCAATAGGTGGCATCTGTAAATTCTTTTGTCAGGACGGGATCCATGCTGTTGCAAGAGCTTGTGAAAGCCACCACGAAACCAGTAATACCCATCATTTTTAAAATTTTGTTCATGTTCTTATTTTTAAAACTGAATATCTATTCCTAAACCGTAATATTTTAATGTCGGGTAGTTTCGTCCGCTGTTTGCTGCCCCTGACATGTTGCCATCAAATTCTGAAGATTCCGGATCGATCCAGGAGTTGAGACTCAGTGTCAGCAGATTTTGGGCGTTCACAAATATCCGTGCCTTTTGCAGATGCAGGCGGCTTGCGAAGTTCGATGACAAGGAATAGCCGATCTGCAGGTTTTTCAGTCTGGCATACTTACCGTTGAATAAGAAGATATCTGATTCCGTTTGGTAATTGTTCGTAGTCGATGCTGAGCCTGCGGCCGTGAGCCTTGGCCATGCTGCTCCCGTATTGGTCGGTGTCCAATAATCGAGCTGGTGCTGATAGATAGCATAGGAGTAGTTCTCGTGGAACGGCTCGACCAATTCGCCCCTTACCATCATATCCCTACTACCCACACCTTGCCAGAACATGCTGAAATCGATGTTTTTGTAAGTGAGGTCGTATGTAAATCCAAAGGTGTAACGAGGAAAGGCATTCCCCAAGACAAATCGGTCTTTGGAATCAATGACACCATCATTATTGCGGTCAATATAGCGGACGTCACCAGGTTGCAAATCCGAAGCGGCAACGCCAACTGGTAATGCTGCGGTTTCAATTTCTTGTATATTTTTGAAATAGTTCTGAACTTTATAACCGTAGTAGGAATTAAAAGGTAGTCCTTCGCGTACTATTTTTCGGATGCGGTCGGATTCGGAGAACTGCTCTTTTCCTTCAAAATAAGTCACCTCATTGTGTGAGTCTCCAATGTTTGCCATGAAATTATGCTGGAATTCACCGGTTTTCGTTCTGTAGGACAGTACAAATTCCCATCCTTGATTTTTCATCTTTCCAATATTAGTCTTGGCAGGTCCCGTTCCAAATGTTGATGGAATCGTTGGAGTGATGAGGATATCACTTGTATTTTTATGGAAATAATCGAAGCTGGCGGTCAGACTGTTATGAAAGAATGAGGCATCTACTCCGATATTGAAATTATGCGTTTTTTCCCAGCGCAGGTCTTCATTGGCATAAGTAAACCCAGCTCCACTGACAGCTTCGTTGTTGAAGCCGTAACTGTTATTGACCGGTGTATAGCGGGTGAGGTACTGATAAGGAGGAATATCTTGATTTCCCAATATACCGTATGAAGAACGGAGTTTTAGATCACCGACACGTTCTTTATAGGATTCCATAAAACCCTCTTCCGAGATGCGCCAGCCGAGCGATAGCGATGGGAAGAAGCCCCAGCGGTTATGCTTGGCAAATTTGGAAGAGCCGTCGTAACGGAAAGAGGCTTCCATAAAATAACGTTGGGCATACGCATAGTTTAGTCTTCCGATGAGTGATGTAATGCTCGTCTCTTCGGTGCCTTCGGGTGTGGTTCTACTGGAAGGATCGATGATGGTTCCTGTGGTTGGTGTACCTAAGATCGGATCGGTGAACTGCAATTTGATTTCATTTTGCCGGCGGGTAAAAGACTCATTGGTAGCCCCGAAAAGACCTTTGAATTCATGATCGCCAAAGGTGCGGTTGTAATCCAATAACAATTGATAGTTGAGCATGGACACTTTTTCATTAAAGTCTTCGGTATTACGGGTTGAATTGACATATACCAAAGGTTTTTCTGCGTCTGCACTGGAATACAGCGGTACCTGAATCCGTCGGATGTAGCGGTGATCTGAAGTGAGTTCTGCACCGAAAACCCCGCGCAATTTCAAACCTTCCATGAGTTTCACATCCAACGCAATGTTGGCATTGAAATAATCATTGTCTTTCTTCTGGTATCCACCTTCCCTTAATTCGGCTAAGGGATTCTGATCGGTTAGCGCATTATTGATCAAGTAGCGGCCATTGTCGGCCTGCATCCGATAATAATAGTAGGAGGGGATACGGGAGGAATTGATGATGGCATTGCCAGCTGTCGTGTTCAGTCCGTTATTTCTGGAATAGGCCAAAATACTACTTAATTTGAAGATTCCAAATTCATTGCTGAGGTTGGAACGTAGGTTGAAGCGTTCGATTCCATAGTCTTTGTTACCGACAAAATTGCTCCGTTGATTGAGATAGCCTCCGGAGAAAAGATAGGTCGAATGCTCACCACCACCAGAAATGGAGACATTATGATTTTGCTGCAGGGCAGTCTGCATGATCCGGTCATAATTCCACTCTTCCTCATCGCGATGGTTGTAGAGATCCATGATCTGATCGGGAGTGAACTCCGGGTCTGAACCAATATTTGTTAGGGCAAGATTTTTCAAGGTGGCATTTTGGTAGCCTGCAATAGGGGAAAAAAGGATTTTAGGATCTTGAATACCGGCCATCGCAGATAGAGTAACGCGTGGTGCCCGGTTCTTTACTCCCGATTTTGTTGTCACAAGCAATACTCCGTTTGCTGATCTGGAACCGTAAATGGCGGCTGAACCAGCATCCTTTAGTACAGATACGCTTTCGATATCTGCTGGATTGAGTTTGTTGAGTGCTCCGGATTCAGAGATCAGACCGTCGATGACAACCAGTGGACCGTTACTGTTCATGGTGGAAATCCCCCTGATGTTGATGTTCATGGTGTTGTCATTGGGATCCATGCTTCGTTGCTGGATGTTGAGACTTGGAGAGGCACCCTGTAGCGCCTGGGTAACGTTGGCAACAGGTCTGTTTTCAATGGCTTTGGCATTGATCTGATCTACTGCCCCTACAACAGATCTACGGGTTGTAGTGCCGTAACCGACCACAATCACTTCGTCGAGCGATTGACTGTCTGCAGTCATCTGAACGCTGATGACATTGCTTTCGATGCGCATTTCAACATTTTGGTAGCCTATGTAGGTGACACGAATGCGGTCTCCAATTTTTCCAGGCACGGAAAAGCTTCCTTCTGGATTCGTCACCACTGTTGTGGTGGTTCCAAGCAAAAGTACGGTAGCTCCCTGAATAGGCTTGCCGTTTTCATCGATGACTTTCCCCTGCACAGCTTGCTGGGCAGCCGTCCATTTGAGGAAAGTAGGTTTCGATATTGCTATATAAGGGGCATGCCCAAATAGCAGTATACCTGAAACCAGGAATAATTTTGACTTTTTAATCATAGTGAATAAAAGTTTATATGTTGGTTATTTTAGCTAGATTGCTAAACCGTGTTTGCTGTATAACTAAACCGGTTTAACAAATTTAAATATATTATTGAAATAACCTATTATTTTGAATATTTTTTTTGAAAAACGTATTTCGATAAAGATTAAAAGGATATCGATCTACATGTACAGGCGAAAAAGACCGAAAAAATTGATAATAAAAAAGGGGCAACATGTATGTTGCCCCTTTTTCTGTTTATGGGTATGTTAGTTCGTATTCTGATCAATACCTTCTAGGGTTTTGCCTTTTGTTTCAGGAAGGAATAGGATGAAAATAAAGGATAGAACGACCATTATTCCATAAAAGAGAAAAATATAGAATCCGCCATTTTCTCCTCCTTCTACGATAACAGGAAATATCCAGGAAATGATAGCGGCAAATATCCAATGTGTCGTGCTTCCGAGTGAAGAACCTTTGGCGCGTATTTCATTAGGAAATATTTCTGCAAGAAATACCCAGATTACAGCGCCCTGCGATAGTGCAAATGCCCCAATAAAGCCAATGATATAAAACAAGAGATAGGTGGAATGGCCTGACTTGAGACCGAAAGCGGTAAGCATTAGGAATATAAACATGCCCACTGCTCCTGTCAAGAGTAATTTTTTTCTACCAAATTTGTCAATGATACTCATGCCTAGAAAGGTGAATACGACATTGGTGCCTCCAATAAAGATCGGTTGGAGGTAACTGAGCTGTGCTTCAAAACCTGCGATTTCAAAGATGCGGGGAGCGTAATACAGGATCGCATTGATACCGGTCATCTGATTAAAAAATGCGAGAAGTACGGCAAAAGCAATCGGTTTATAATACTTCTTCTGCCACAGAGAAGGTGAATGACGGGTATTTTCGGTCTGCTGCGTTTGTGTCAGAGCCGGTTGTCCCAGTGTATGGAATACGGCATTTGCTTCATCGATATTGCGATGTAAAGCGAGCCAACGTGGGCTTTCTGGAATTTTTTTCAGGAGTACGTAAAAGATTCCGGCAGGTAAAGCCATGATGGCAAGCATATACCGCCAAGCATGATCCCCGGTATCTGCAAAAAGAAAATTGGTACAATAAGCCACAAGTATCCCACTTACGATCATAATCTGAAAGAGCCCTGTTAATTTACCTCGGTCTTTGGCCGGTGATATTTCGGAAATATAAACAGGTCCGACCACCGAACTGATACCAACGGCTAGGCCCCCTAGGAATCTAAAGAGTAGAAACAAGCTCCAAAAAGGGGAGGCACCACAGCCAATGGCCGAGAGCAGATATAAAAGTGCGATGGCGCTCAGGACGGGTTTTCGGCCGTAACGTTCTGAAAAACGGCCAGCGACAATAGCGCCCACGATGGTTCCGATTAGTGATATGGAAACTGTCAGTCCATGCCAGAAAGCATCGAGTTGCCACAGTTTTTGAATGATCTGTTCGGCACCTGAAATTACTGCAGTTTCAAAACCGAATAAAAAGCCGCCTAGGGCAGCTATTAATGAAAACTTCCAAACATTTTTCATAAGCTAAGTGAGGTTGCTAATCCTAAAAATAAATTCCAGCTATTAAATGACGCAACATATATGGGCATGTTGATTTCTTTTTGAACGGCCGGGAGAAAAAGGTGATGCGATTTAGCAATACTTCCCCCTAAAATCAACCCTTCTGGTTTAAGCGTAAGGATGTGGAGTTTGATAAAATCGACTAAGGCTTCTGCAAGAAATGAAAAGGCTGCTGTCCGTTCCTGAATCAATTTTTCGTTGTCGACCAGCGCTTTGATATGCGCTATTCCATCTGTTCCATTTTGCTTGAGATGCGAAAGGATACCTCTTGTGGAGATAAAATCTTCGGCTATACCTGTGCGGAATGGTGCCGACCCATAATTTAGGTCGCTGACCTGTTTGTCGGTGTAAAAAGCCGATCCTAAACCTGTCCCAAGACTTAGACCTGCAATCCGTTTGTCTTGCAGGTTATGGTGATAAAGTTCGCCCAGTAGAAATGCTTTTGCATCGTTAATAAATTTGATATTTTCTACATAGACACCATATAGTTTCATAAAATGAGATTTGATATCCATCTGCAATAGGGACTGATACTTATGCATGCCGTCCATCAGACAGATCCCATTTTCATAATCAAAAGGTCCTGGAATAGAGACGATCATGGCATCAATTTTTTCATGTTCCCTGTTCCAGACCGATTGGATGATTTGGTCCCACTGCGCTAAAATAATATCACGGCTTGCTGCACTGTCCACATCACCTTGCATTTCTTTGATGGGAAAATATTGTTTTCCTTCTTTTTTAAGGGATGCTGCCGTCAGGTGTGAACCGCCGATATCGATACAGATTGTAATGTTATCTTTCATAGTGCAGTATTTGTTGAGCCATGAAAAGGAAGTAGGGATTGTCGATCATAAGGCAACAGGAGTTCTCCAAGTTTATTTGAGTAAGCATGATTTATAATGGTTGATTAAGAATAATAAGCAAAACCGGTTTTGCTATTTTTGTAAAACTAGAGAATTAAAATAAATTCTCCAATTTTTTTACAAAGAACTTTTTCGGATTTGTAATTCTGAAGGGATAATATCTTCTGCAATACACTTTTCTTTGGCCGTTAATTGGTTCACGAGCATGTGTACGATACTTTTTGCGATTTTTTCCAGAGGCTGGCGGATACAGGAAACTGGCGGTTGTACGAGTTCAAATATTTCGTGGTCATCGAAAGTGATGAAGGCTAATTGACGTTCGTTTTGAAGATTTTGAAGGGCTTTTATACCCATCACACAGAGGTAATTGGTACTAAAATAAAGTGCATCAAGATGCGTATTTTTGTCTAACCATTCGCGTATCTCTTTCCAACCATGTTCTTTTTTTTCGCTGAAACTGGTTAAACACACATGTGGCTTCAGGCTATGCTGATCGAGCGTGGTGAGGTAGGCCTGTAATCTATCCTGCATTTGCGGTTGTTGCGAATTGATGGTGACCATTCCGATGTTCCGGTATCCCTGTTCTAAAAGATGTTGAATTGCCGTGCTGCTGGCTTCATAATTATTGGTGCCCACATAATTGGCGTCAATGCCCAAGATCTTTCGGTCGAACAGCACAATAGGTGTATTGCTGTCGACGATGCGTTTTACTTCTTTCTCGATATGGTCTGTGGGCGCCAGAATTAAGCCATCAACTTGCTTATCGATCATGGTCTGTATGATTTCAGCAGCAAGTTTATTATTGCCCATAGTACTGCTGTAAAGTACTTGATATTCGTACTTGCGCAAATATTCTTCAATGTACAAGGCTATTGGACCAAAGAATGAGTCACCGATGTTTTCAACGATGAGACCAATGGTCCGAGATTTGCCTGTTGCTAAGCTTTTCGCTAATGCATTTGGCTTGTAACCAATTTCTTCAATATAATCTAAAACACGTTTTGTGAGTACTTTACTGATCCTGCTTTTCTCTGCTTTTCCATTGATGACCAATGAAACGGTCGATTTGGATACGTTTAAATGTTTTGCAATTTCACTGATGGACATATGTACCAAATTTTATTGAAGCCAAAGTACATATTTTATATCATTTATTAAGAAAGTCTGACGAATCCGGGTAGGCTAAATCAGCGAGAGGCTTAGTATCAAGGTTTTTAACGGTAATCTCAAATAGGAACAAAAGAATATCTTTAAATAAAGTAAATTTTATTCTAAATCCGTAATTGCACTCTTCGGTTACTGTTATTTAATGATTTAAATAGCTTCAAACGCAGGTTTTCTTTTCTTTAAAATTTATATTTGATGTTTAATCTGTCAAAATTTTATATATTTAGTTTTGACAATAAAGGTTTAACAATTCGTAAAGGCAATTATGTTTAAGCATCTAAAATTCATTGACGGTACATCTGATAAATTCTGGGAAATACAAACAAACGGTGCAACACATACAGTGACTTATGGTAGAAATGGTACTGCCGGGCAATCTAAAGATAAAACATTTGATAGTGAAGAAGCGTGTCTCAAGGATGCGGAGAAGCTTATTAATGAGAAAACTAAGAAAGGATATTCGGAAGACGGCACAGTAGAAGTAGCGCCACAGGTTACAAAAGAGGGAACTGTGCGGAAACCTAACGCCTCCGCGCAGCGTAAAGAAGAAGCGGTGAAGCGTATTAAAGAGCTCATCAGTAAAGGCAGTGTATCTGATATTATTCCTTATCTGGAAGAATATGCAAGTGGGAATCTAGAGGTTATTAAAAAGGAGATTCGTGCTGCCAAACGCTATTGGGTTGATTATGTGGATCTCTCCAAAGATCCTTTGTTTAAGTCGAAAGCGCAGTATGATTGGGGTATACGCGGGACAAAGGGGCAGCAACGAATGGTCAAATTATTGGCTTTAGCGACCTTTAGCGGTTCGGATGCCGCTAGCTGGGATGTATTTATCGAATTAATCAATCAAGTGAGAAGCCCGGAAGTTGACCTGATTCTAACGTATGCCAAACCCAATTGGCTGACACCATATTTACTGCAATATGTGCGTAAAAACACGTGGCAATCTGTTGATTATGATACTTTAAGGTATGCGGAAAGTAAGGGGTTTCTGGAATTTGAGCCGGAGGTTTACGCAAATTCAATGTCAAGACTCCATAATCCATCAGCTGCTTTACTGAGTTTTTTTACAACAGACGAATTGACCATACAGCGCGATATTCCACTTGTTTTTGATTATGAAACACCGATCCATACGGTTTACTCTAATTATAGGTATGAAAATCAGGTCAATGAACTGACCTGGGATAAAATATTTGATCAATTGCTGGCCGATAATAAAATTGATAAAGCGTTTATTTTAACAAGTGCGTTGGAGGTTCAAACCAAAAATTGGAACATTAACCTGAAGAGTTATTTTAGAAAATTGATCGATCGGATAGGAGTGGATGAGAAAATGCTGCTGGAGCACCAGGAGTTATTTTTTCCGTTGCTACACGCTGAAAATAGTGCGGTGATCAATTTCGTCGTCGATACTTTAAAACCTTATTTTGCACATGCTGACTTTAGATTGGAAGAATTTCTAACCTGGTCTGAGGGTCTTTTTATGCGCAATGATATTAAATCGGCACTTAAAACGCTGCTGGTACAATTTGATAAATTGCTTAAAAACCGTCCCGAAGTAAAAGAACAATTTATTCTTCAGGCGGCCGATATCTTTATGGTCCAGGATCTGCAATTGCAGGATCGAGCGGCGAAATTTATATTAAAACATCAGAAAGATCCGATAGATGCGCTTACAGAAAAACTTACGCTTTACAGTGCGCAAATGCTGGGAAGTATTCCTGCAGATTTAAAAAATTTAATGGCGGCATCCAGCTATACTGAACAGGAAATCTTAAGTGAATTATTGATCAGTACCGGAGAGGAATATGTTTTTGATCCAGTGAACGAAAAAAAACTCCAGCAGCCTATTACTTATCCTGCGAGTTGGAATGATATTTTGTTTAAGATAGGAGAGGTCATCGGTAGTACAGATGCCGTTCAGATGGAAATATTGATGAATGCCTGGGTCTTGCAAAGAGCGAATTTTCCGGCGGATTATAAGGAACAACTGGAGCCCTATATCAATCAGCTTAAGAAAGTTTACCGGGAATCGCAATGGTTTCATCACTTTTCGGGGGTATTTTTAAATATGTACTTCCAGCCGAATAAGATCTATCAGAATACGGATCGATACTCAAACTATTCCAAATGGGCGAGTATGATCGGAGAGCAGTTAACACAGCTACAGCGCCATATCGCAAAAGAAATTCAATTGCCTTTATTGAGTTTACCGACGCATGAACCTTTTTGGATTGCTCCTCAAACAGTAGTACAGCGTATTTTAGATTATCAAGATAAAGGCGTAGCCCTAGATTTATTGGATTTGTCTATCGCTTTGAGCCGCACCGTTCGGGAAGATCTGGATGGTGTTGTACCGCTGATCGATCAGGTAAACGACAGTCAGGTCAAAGCAGTTCTGACCTATGCGTTAGGATTTGATGACGAACTGAAAATTGAAAAAAAATCATGGGTCAAAAAGCTTTTATCTTCATCCGATAATGCGCATGTAAGCTGGCTGGGTGTTTGGGCAACTGTAGCCCGGACGCATTATCCAGAGGCTGTTTTTCCGGAATTTGAAGATGAAAATTTGAAAGACATACCCTTTGCCGTAGCGCCTTTCCAACCGGAGCTTACGTTTACACCTTCTTATTATCAGGGATATAATTATCAGACTAAAAAATCAGAAATGGTGTATGATGGTGAAAAATTAAGTTTCCACTTTCCAAACTTCAAACAAGAACCGCACACCTTTATTTACCACAAGGATATTTATCAACGGGGCAAGGACAGTTTGCATAGTTATTATCTCTATAAAGATGATATCTCTTACATGCATAGTGTGATGCCTCAGAATACCGAAAGTCTTTCTTTGTTTCTGACCTTGGGGTTAGCGGCTAAATGTGATCAAGGTGGAAAGACACCGATCGGTTATTTGCAGGAAATGATGTATGATTTCTTTAACTTTGATCGGCATTCGGTGCTATTTTTAGCGACTTCATGTTTTAACAAAGAAAAAGAAGTTCGCGCCATGGCTACAGAAGTGCTCATCACGGCCATCGATAGGCATCGATTACCGGTTCAGGATCTGGGGTATTTCCTGGGCATCCTGATGAGTCATACTTATGGTCCATTAGGAAGATTAGAGGAGGTTTTGGGGCAGTGTCGGGATATCTCTTCCAAACATAATAATGCTTTGATCCAGGTGATCAATCAGATGCTCCTGGATTACGCTATAGCTGAAAAAATGCCGACTAATTTCAAGAAACTGATCGAACTATATTATGATCTGGTACATAAGGAAAATCAGGAAATTTCCATTGAAATGAAGCAGGTATTTGAGAAATTAATGGTTTTTAAATCATTACAACCGATATTAAAAAAATTAAGCAAATAAGACATGGCAATTACAGATTTAGCGTTCAGCTACAGCAATAATTCAACACTTGTACAGCAATCAGGTATGCAGCAATTGGTGCTTGCCCACCAGTCCGAATTAAGTGAAGTAAGTGCTGTTCCGTGTTTTTTCTGGGGCAGTATTACCGATCCGCTGTTAACTTCAAAATGCTTATTGACATTGGCCAAAGTGGTGCAATCCAGTTTTGGACCGGTACCCCCGAGCCTACGGGATCCTATTGTATCTGCCGGTACAGATCAGATCCGCTTTGAAGGATTCTCTTCCTGCAATGGTGTGTATGCACGGGTTGACCTGCTTGAAGATGCCATTGATGGCGAGTTTATCAGCAGTGGTACGACCAATGTAGACTTTAATGAGCCTATGCTCAATGCTTTAAATGCCGTTAAAAAAACGGAGAAAATGGTGCTGGGTGTCGGAAGTAAAGAGGTTTCCATCAGTACCGATAAAACCAAAGTAGTGGAAAAGAAAGTCACTTTACCACCCCGATGGATCAAAGGATTGACCTCTGTACAGCTTTATCTTGCCGGTATGCAAGAAAAATACAGTTTGTCCAAAATACAGATTATCCAACTGTTTCAGGGCATTCCAAAAGGGAATGTGAAAGGTGAGTTATTCCTGAGCCAGAGAGGGCCAAGGTTTGTGTTTTCACCTATTGCAACAGCGGGATCAGTACGCGTAGGCGGTGTACAGCGCTTGCGTTTATTGGAAGGAATCTTGCCTTATGCCGAAAAGTTGATCGTCTATCAGGAAGACGGAGGCGAGAGTTGTGCCTTTGTTGCCGATTTTGGTAAGATCAGGCTTTCGTTGGCATTATCGCCCGATAACTACCGCGGTTTTTCAGGGGAAGGAAATGTATTGGAAAATATGGTCAAGGCGGTGCCTCAAGAATGGGTCCATGCCGTGAACAGCCTGCTCAAGTCCAATGCACTTTTTGATCCGACTTTATTAGCGATAGAACACGATGTGGATTTTGCATCCATGGATACCTTGACAGGTTCCCTTTCTTCAATAGGTTTACTCGGGTATGATCTGCACGATCATCAGCACTATTACCGCAGATTGCCCTTCAAGACAGAGCGTATCCTGGCTCTAAATCCTAGATTGAAGAATGCGCAGAAATTAGTGACAACAGATGGTGTTCAATTTGTCAAAAATACGCCAAGCTACATCGAAGCCAGAGTTGAAGGTTCGGGTGTAAAACATACCGTCATTATTGCTGGAGACAAACAGCAATGTACCTGCGACTGGTTTACGAATCATCAAGGAAAACGCGGACTGTGTAAACATATTTTAGCAGTAAAAATGCTAAATGGTTAGTCTTATTTTTTAGAACGATAAAGCTTTGGTGAAAACAAACATCAAAGCTTTGCAGTCATTATAAAGAAAAGATGCTTTCCTTAATCGGAAAGCATCTTTTCACGTTTATTACAGCTCTATTTGGTTAATTTTTACTCTTCTGTATCTTCATTCTTCCCCACAAGTATTTCTTATTTTAACGTGTAAACGGCAAGAAAATGTTTGTTGTTATGTTATTTATTTAAGAGAAATCTGATGTCATTTATGTCGTTAAGCATCTCGGAAATGATGGAAATGATTTAAGTTATAGCTTAAACCTATCCTTGTAATTTTTTGCTGTCTTTCAATGTAGGTGCAAAGGGAATGCATTCGCCATACTGTCTAGTTTTTATTAAAAAATTAGTTGTTATCCTAAAATTTATTGTATCTTAGAAATATTATGTAATACATAAATACAACCAATAACCTTGTAACTAACGTGGGTAAGATTAGATAAGACCGTAAAGAATGTGATAAAAGAGGATTTTCTAGTTGCAATTTATAGTGAGCACTTTTTAAATTTTTAAATAATCATTATGAACAGAAAAACCCTAAATTTTATGGCAGCTGGTTCTTTGCTAGCTGTTTGCAGTATGCATGTATCCTGCAGCAAAGAACATGTAAACCAATCAACTGATCAATTGTTAAATGTGTCAAAAACAAAAGCGGTTGCGATTACCGCTTCCGTACAAAGTTTATCCGATTATGAATTAATTTGGTCGGATGAATTCAATACGGTAGGTGGCTTTGACAACAGTAAATGGAGCTATGCCGAACGCGGTACTGTAGCCTGGAACAAGTATATGACGCATACATCTGATTATGTTTCGCAAGATGGTAATAATCTCGTGCTGCGCATGGACAATGCTGTGATTCCAACAGATCCTGTTCCTTATCATAGCGGCGGTGTTAAATCACAGAGTAAATTCAGTATGACGTTTGGTAAAGTAGAGGTCAGGGCAAAATTTACCCAAGGAAGGGGTTCGTGGCCAGCGATATGGATGATGCCAGAACCTGCAACGGCTTATGCCGGATGGCCGGGATGTGGTGAAATAGATATTATGGAGCATGTCAATAATGAGATGGTCGTGCATCAATCGGTGCATAATGCTACCGTAACAGGTTCTGGGGGAGGTACCAGTGCGACACATTCTACGAGCTATAATGCCGCAGACTATAATATTTATGGTCTCGAGTGGAGCCCGAATGCGCTCAAATTTTTTGTTAATAATACCCTTCAGTATACGTATACGAAGGCCACTGGAGCGACCTGGCAACAATGGCCATTTGATGTTCCTTTTTATTTAATTTTAAATCAAGCTGGTGGAGCGGGTTGGCCTGGTGCTATTACGAACGCGGATTTGCCGTTTAATATGCAAGTGGATTATGTACGTGTTTATAATCTGCCTATCTTTTACAATGGTGGGTTTGAAACGGGTACACTTTCGCCTTGGACTTCTTGGGGTGGCAATGCGGCGATTGTTAGTTCCAATATGCGCACCGGATTAAAATGTATTCAATTGACGGGTGGAGCAAATGCTGTTGAACAGTATTTAACGGGACTGCAGCCTAATACGACCTATCGGTTTTCTGGATATGGTAAAGTTGCCGCTGCTGGACAACAGGTGTTACTTGGGGTTAAAGGTTATGGCGGCGCTGCTGTCGATGCGGCCTTTAATACCACTTCATACAGCAATAATTCCGTTACTTTTACAACGGGAGCGACACAAACAACGGCAACCTTATACTTTTATAAGGCTGGTAACGGAACTGTTTACGGTGATGATTTTACATTAGAAAAATTATAACAAAGAGCCGATGTGAACTAAATGGAGCCTTGTTTGTATCTTTTGTATACATAACGTTCATGATATGCTTACAGTTATTCAAAATCTGCCTGACCATGTGTTTGGCGTTCGTGCAAGTGGAGAGGTCACCAAAGATGATCTAAAAGATGTTTTATTGCCCGGACTGGAATCCCTGGCCAATCAATATAAAGAGATCTACTATCTTTTGGTATTGGATACCGATGTGCAGAACTTTACTGCAGGTGCCTGGGTGCAGGATCTGATAGCAGGAGTGAAGCACTTTACGGATTGGAAGAAGATGGCTATCGTAACTGATCAGAAAGCGGTAGAAAAATTTACGGATGCCTTTAGTTACATCAGTCCAGGCGAAGCTAAGGGCTATGAACTCCGGGAGCTGCAAGATGCGATCGATTGGTTGAGTATTAAAAAGTAAGTGCGAGCGCTAAACTATTTATAAATGAAAATGCCTAAATATTTTTCCGCATTTGATGGAATAATATTTAGGCATTTATGAGTTGATATTACAGTCTATCTTTCCCCGATCCAATGTGGATAGATAGGCGTTTGTTTAGTAATGGCAGTTAACTCAGAGCGGTATTCTTTCGATAAAGACCAACCAACTGCTTCGATATTTTCGATAAGCTGTTGCTCGTTTCGTGCACCGATAACAATATTGGACACGGTTTCCTGCTGTGCCAACCAATTAATAGCAATCTGCGAAATGGTTTTACCTGTTTCGTTGGAGATGCGTTCCAAGACATCTATAACGTTATAAAGGAATTCATCATCAACAGGAGGAGAACCTACTGCACCGCCCGACTGTATACGTCCATCGGCTATAGGTTGATTTCGTTTTATTTTACCCGTTAGTCTTCCCCATCCTAGTGGACTCCATACCATTAAACCCAGATCCTGATCTTTGATCAATGGCATCAATTCCTGTTCGTAATCACGACCAATTAATGAGTAATATCCCTGATAAATGATATATTTTTCTACACTGAGTTTTTCAGAGATAGCTAGCGATTTCATCAGTTGCCAGGCTGTAAAATTTGAACATCCAATGTATCTTACCTTTCCACTTGTTACTAAATTGTCTAGTGTCCTCAAAGTTTCTTCAACTGGTGTATTGCTATCAAAACCGTGCATAAAGTAGACATCTATGTAATCCGTGGCCAAACGCTTTAAACTATCATGAACCGCATTCTGGATGTGAAAACGTGATGAGCCCCTTTCGTTAATTCCATCCCCCATCGTATATGTCCCTTTTGTAGCTATGATCGTATGATCACGCCTTCCTTTTAATGCTTTTCCTAATACTTCTTCGGATGCGCCAAGAGAATACACGTTTGCTGTATCGAAGAAATTAATGCCTCTTTCCAAACAGATATCTATGAGGCGTGAAGCTTCCTTTACATCTGTTTGCCCCCAACGCTGAAAGAATTCGTTAGTGCCGCCAAATGTACCTGTGCCTAAACTTAAAACAGGAACCTGTAATCCTGAATTTCCTAATTTCCTATATTCCATAATATTAACAGTTTTCTATATTAAAATTTTATACCACCTCATGATCTCTTAAAAGGTAAGTTGCGAAAGGCTTATGCTCTAAAGAGATTTTGTAAATAAATCTCGTTTGTTCATATTGGTTCTTTCAAGCTCCATGATCTTTTTAAATTATTATGGTATAAATTTCCGCTTCTTATTTTTATCATTAAAATAACTTAAATAGTATATTTGTATCAGAAAAATTATAGATATGCAATGGAACTTAGAATGGCTCCGAACTTTTAGAGCGATATATGAAACAGGAACACTTTCAGCTGCGGCGCAGGAATTGTTTATTTCGCAACCCGGCGTAAGCCTTCACCTCAATTCTCTGGAAGCGTATGCGGGGTATAAATTGTTTGACCGTTCTCCAAGAAAAATGGTTCCCACTGAAAAGGGCAAAATATTATACAATTTTATTCTTGGATCACTCCAAAAACTTGAAAGCGCTGAACAACACTTTCATCGACGTTCGAAGCCTGAAAGAGTAACTATTAGTGTGGGTATGTGCTTCGAAACATTTCAATATACATTGGAAGAACATATCGGAGATCTTCCTTTTAACCTAATTATCAAATTTGGGCTTTATCCCCAAATGCAGATTGATTTGGACAATGGATTATTAGATATGATTGTCACTCCACAAAAGGGCAACCAGCAAAATATTATCTATCAGCCATTTTCTAAGGAAAGGATCGTATTAATTGCTGGAAGTAAGACGGATATTTCCGAATTAACTTTACTGTTAGAAAATAATGAGATTATAGCTTCAAAAGATTTTCTCAAACAGCAATTATGGTATAGTACTGCGGGAGATATGGAGCACTTAAAAAACTTTTGGTCAAAAAATTTTAATGAACATCCTGATTTTAGTCCTAATTATGTTGTACCCAATATTAGTTCTATTATACGTTGTCTAAGTGACAATGAGGGATTCTCCATTGTCCCTGATTTCCTTTGCCATGAGGCACTGGATGCTGGAAAAATCAAATTGATTTGGCAAGGTAATAATCCGTTGGAAAACATCCTTTATTTTGGGACGAGAAAGAATACGATGTACTACCATGAATTGGAGCAATTGAAAAACTTATTTAAGGAAAAGTGGCAATTTGAAATTGTTTAGCACAAAATTTTTCTCCGCAATCAAACCCCTTTATAAAAAGGGCTCGCCTGGGGATCTCTGACTTTATAATTGTTTCTACAAAAGAAGATCCCTAACTTATCTTTTTTATGCAGGTGACCACATGAAAAAATTGCGATATATTTATTCGCGATAGATGGTATAAATTAATAGGATATTTCAGATTTTTATGAATCCAAAATAGAAATGACAGGTATAATTTTTAGATTTGGATATTTACTTATTCTGGAAATACTTAATTTACGATGTCTGCTACTGGAGTCGATTTCGAAATTAATAATAGTACGAATGATCTGGAAGTGAAAATATTGTCAAATTTATACGATATGAATCAAAAAACAGTAGCGTGTTCTTTACACGGCACTCAAAAAATTGGCTTGCTATGTACACATTTAGCACATAGTTTGTTGGATCAATCTTCAGTTGGTTTTCACGAATATAATGATGGTGATTTAGGTCGGCCCGATGCATGGTGTCATGAATGCGATGCTAAATTACAAAAAGTTACAGGTGACAGCGAGCAAGAACAATGGTTTTTGGCTTGTGACTATAAAATACTGTGCGCAAGTTGTTGGGACGAAGCGAAGGAATTAAATACTAGATAATAGGATAAGTGGTAACTGAAGCTAAGGGCTATGAACTCCGGGAGCTGCAAGATGCGATCGTTTGGTTGAGTATTAAAAATTAAGTGCATGTGCTGATAGCATTGCCTGCGGGGCTTGCTCTTGAAATCACAATTTTTCCAATCTTAATTTATTGCACTCAAAATTGGAAATGGAACAATTGAGGTTCTGCAAAATTCCATTCAAAGCAATTTATCGCAGTCAAGTGTTGCGTGAAAAGCTGTACAGATAAAAAGAAATATACTAAAAAGCGTAATAGCAACTTTGTTGCTATTACGCTTTTTAGTATATTTGCCTTGTGCTGATACATAAACAAATCCAATCTAGAAGTTTAAAAACGAATCTTATCGTTTTTTTGTATCTCTATTGGATTGTCTGTAGTATATTTTTTCTACATATCCATGTTCTAAAATCGGGTGAAGTTATACAGCATAAGCATCCTTATCCGATTACAAAGAAGGGGAATGATCACCATAGTGAGAATGAAATTCGGACCTTTAGTTCTGATTATCTTTTTGAGTTTTCCGAAGGGCCTGTTTATCATAACCTAAATCCATTTTTTACACTGTGGGGTGTTTTATGGAAATTTCCAATCGATCTTTACGAAATTTCCCAGTCTGTAGTTCCGACCTTCCCGCGCGGTCCCCCAATCTTCATCAATTATATTACTATGGTGCGGTAGCACCATTTCATTTTCTGGTTTTTTACGATTTTAAAATGCTTTGTCATTGCTAATAATGATGAAGTAATGAATATATAGGATGAAGAAATTTTTATTTTTTGCTTTGTCGGTTATTGCTACGTTTAATAGTTACGGGCAGACGGACAGCAAGCATACCGGGCGCATTTTGGATGACAAAAAGGGGGCGCCGATAGCAGGGATTACTATTAAAGTACCGGACCTTAAGCTGGAGCTCGTTTCGGATCAGAACGGTGGGTTTATCATCCCCCCGAAATATAAGGGGCAACATTTGGTGGAATTTAGCGGTGTCGGTTACCAGACGCGAAGTTTTAAAATTGATTTGAATAGCCATGATGTACTTTCAATTCCATTAAGTCCAAGCAATTTAACGCTCGATGAAGTGATTGTAACGAGTGCAGCGATTAGCTCAAGCAGTAAAAAAAATAGCACTTCAATCGCTGTTGTGGGCAAACAGCAATTATTGGAGCCAGCGACGAATGCAATAGAAGGTTTGGCGAGGCTAGTGCCGGGGGTAGCGGCGATTACGACTGGATCATCTATCGCGAAACCTGTAATCCGGGGGCTATCATCCAACCGGGTTGTGACGATCAGCAACGGGGTCAAGCAGCAGGGCAATCAGTGGGGCGATGAGCACGGGATCGAGATCGATCAATATGGTGCAGATCGTGTCGAAGTATTGCGGGGTGCAGCATCTTTGATGTATGGATCCGATGCACTAGGAGGGGTGATCAATTTTTTGGAGCCCCTTGTTCCGCAAAGTGGGGAAGTTAAAGGCGAGGTATTATCCAATTATTCGACCAACGGCGGATTAAGTGCTAGTTCTGCTATGTTGACAGGTAATCAAAATGGATTTGTCTGGAGAGGAAGAGGAACTTATAAAAATGCTTATTCATTCAAGACTCCTACAGGTTATTTTCCAAATTCAGGTTTTAATGAAACGAATTTCAGCGCCATGTTTGGGCTTAATAAATCTTGGGGTTATTCCCATGTAAATGCATCTTTTTTTCGCAATAATATTGGATTTTATGAACCTGCTTTTGATAGCCAGGGTAATTATATCGATGCTGCAGGGAATCGTTTTACAGATCGAGATTTTAAAAATAGAAGCCTGGAGTTTCCGAAGCAGGATATCCGACATACAAAGCTTTCCTGGAACAATCAGCTTATTTTAGATCAGGGATCATTAAAATTTGATCTTGGTTATCAGAACAACCAGCGTCGAGAACATGATAATCCTGTTCCCAATCTCTTTTTGGATCTACATACATTAACCCTTGATGCGAAGTATACTGTCAATGAATTTCAGGGATGGCAGCCAGCTTTTGGGATCAGTGCCGAACATGCTAAAAATTCCAATAAAGGGGCTGAATTTTTGCTTCCCGATTACCAGAGTTTTGGAGCGGGGGCTTTTGGGTATCTTAAAAAGACCTGGGATAACACGACTGTTAATGCTGGTGTGCGCTATGATTATCGTGTCAATGATGGTGATGGATATGTCAAAGATGGCGAAACGTTTGAAAAGTATAAAAATCATTTTTCGAACGTTAGTTTTGCTACGGGTCTAACGCATCAATTGAGTCCATATATTAATCTAAAAGCCAATTTAGGGAATGCTTTTCGATCTCCCAATCCGGCAGAACTTAGTTCAAATGGTGTCCATGAGGGAACGTTCCGGTATGAAATCGGTAATACGGCTCTGAAGCCCGAAAAAAGTTATCAGGCGGATATCAGTATAGACTACGATCGGGGTATATTTAATGGAAGTATCAGTCTTTATTCTAACCTGATCAAAGATTATATCTACATCTCATCACGGCCTGGTGATGAAACAGCCGATGGGATGGCAATTTACCGGTACGGTCAGGTTGATGCACAGCTGCATGGATTTGAAGGAGATTTTAATATAACCTTATTCCGTTATCTTACTTTTAACAATATTTTCTCGTACACGTATGCTAAAAATAAGACCCTGGATAGACCTTTACCTTTTATTCCAGCAGGACAGTTCAAAAATAGCCTGAAATATAGCCCGGAAATAAAAGGACTGTCGGCAAGCTATTTGAAAGTCGGTATTGATAACTTTTTTGCGCAACGACGCGTAGACCGTGAATTTGAAACCAGTGTATCGGGATATACTTTGTTAAATGCCTCTTTAGGAACGACGTTTAAGATCAGGGGATTAAATATACAAACGTATGTTGCTGGAAATAATTTGCTTGATAAAAAATATTACGATGCATTGAGCCGTCTGAGACCCGGCAGATTAGATCATCATGACCTCTCATTGGGTGTCTATAATCCGGGGCGCAATGTTACTTTTGGCCTGATTACAGCTTTCTAAAAGCACAAAAGTGGAAGTAGGGATGCTTCCACTTTTGTAATCACAATAACCTTTTTTCTCCTTCCATCCAGCTCGTATGAATCAGTTCATAAAAGTATAATCTGTATATCCTCGGGCATCGCCTCCTCCAAATAAAGTATGATTGTCTGATATATCATTTAAGGGAGCTTCCAATTTAACACGTTGCGGATAATCCGGATTTGTTAAAAATTTCCTTCCAAAACCTATTAAGTCAACCAAATTGTCTGCTAATAGTTTTTCTCCTTCTTCAGGAGTTTTATTTCCTGTTGCGATGATGGTATTTGTGAATTTTTTTCTCAATTCTAATCTGAATATTTCTGGAATTAAGGGTGCATCTGCCCAATCTGCTTCACAGAGATGGATGTAGGCAATATCTAATTTATTTAATTCCGCCGCGGCTAACATAATCGTATCAAGTATTTCGGCATCGTCCATATCCTTAAAAGTAATGAACGGAGAAAGACGAACGCCTGTTCTTTCTTTGCCTACAGCCATAATTACAGCTTTGGTAATCTGAATTAATAATCGAATCCTGTTTTCTTGGGTACCTCCATACGCATCGATTCTTTGATTGGAGTTGCTCCGTAAAAACTGGTCAATCAAATAACCATTAGCTCCGTGAATTTCTACTCCGTCGAAACCAGCTTCTATTGCATTTTTTGCTCCTTGTGCAAATTCTTGAATGACTACCTCAATATCTTCTTGCGTCATTTCTCTTGGTTCTTCGACAGGTACAAAAGTAGCATCTCCATTGGGTGCACCATCAAATATATAAACATTCGTATCTTTTGCTATTAATGCCGATGGTGCAATAGGCTGTAATCCGTTAACTTTGGAAGATGAAACTCTTCCAACATGCCACAGTTGTAAAAAGATTTTGCTACCGGCATGATGTACGGCTTTTGTTGTTAATTTCCAACCTTCAATTTGTTCTTGGGTATAAATTCCAGGTGTTTTTGCATAGCCCTTTCCTTGTAAAGAAACTTGGGTAGCTTCTGTGATGATAAGTCCTGCAGATGCTCTTTGGGCATAGTATGTTGCCATTAAAGCATTGGGAATATCGCCGGGTTGTGATGCCCTTGAGCGTGTCATAGGAGCCATCAGGAAACGGTTTTTTAATGCTATCCCTTTCAGGATATAGGATTCGAAAAGTTTTGTAAACATTTTATTTCGTTTTGTAAATATTTTATTGATGCTATTGTGATAAAGCTGGGGTAATCTGTATTTCGGGCTAAAATTTTAGTACTACTTTACCGATTGTTTTCCCACTTTCCAATAGACGGTGCGCCTCTTTTAGGTTATCTGCCGTAAATCCTTCTATGGTCTTATTAAGGGTTGACTGTAAAGTCCGGGCATCTACGAGTTGGGCAATTTTGTTGAGGATATGATGCTGTTCTATCAGGTCTTCTGTTTGAAACATGGAACGTGTAAACATGAGCTCCCAATGAAAGCTGACACTTTTGCCTTTTAGCTGGCGGAGGTTTACCGGTTCTGTAGGATCGCTGATTGAACCTATTTTTCCCTGTGGTTTGATGAGTGCCACCATCGCATCCCAATATTGATTTACATCTACAAAATCTACAATAATATCTACCGAATCAAAACCGGTATTTCTGACTTCGTTCACTAAATCTTTGTGGTTCACAACATAGTCTGCTCCAAGTTTTTTGCACCATTCAATTGTGTCTGGTCTCGATGCTGTTGCAATAACTTGTAATCCTAAGATGTTTTTAGCCAATTGTATGGCCACGGAACCCACGCCACCTGCACCGCCGATAATCAATATGGACTTACCTTTGTCTTTGTCAGGATCCAGGCGTAAACGGTCAAACAAAATTTCGTAGGCCGTAAGCGCCGTTAAAGGCATTGCAGCAGCTTCTGCAACGCTTATCTTTTGTGGAGCAAAGCCAACAATGCGCTCGTCCACCAGTTGATACTCCTGATTGGAACCGTCTTTTGTAATGTCTCCTGCGTAGAAAACATGATCTCCTTTTTTGAAAAGCGTTGCTTTATCTCCAATTTCTTCCACAGTACCTACAGCATCCCAACCAATGATTTTTGGTTCGTTCAAGACGATGTCTTTTGCGGCACCCTGTCTAATTTTATAATCGACCGGGTTGATGGAGATGGCCTCGATTTTTACTAAAATATCATGTCCTGTTGGTGGAATTATTTCTTTTTCAAATTCAATGAAGCTTTCTGCTTCGTTGATCGGTAATGATTTTTTAAATCCTATTGCTTTCATTTTGTCTAATTTTGTTTTTAAATAAGTGGTCTGCGGCATAACTGTTATTATTTATTTGAGTAATCAACTGGTAAAAAAACAAGGCATAAATCATTTGTATACCCATTGCTTCCCAATTTTCAATGGTGCTGCTTCCAAATAGTAATAAAATAATAAGGATAGCACCAGCAACACTTGTGCGATATGTAAATAAGCCAATGATGAGCAGTAATCCAATGAGGAATTCTGCGAAAGGCAAAGCCAGTCCGAATATTTTGATCGAAAGGGAAGGAAGCCAGCTTTTTTGAAAATTGGTCACCATGTTATCACTAAAAGCATCAAGTTTTGGAATACGCGCTAAGCCGTGTCCCAGCATATTGACACCCATTGCTACTCGCAGTAAAGCATAGGCGACCAAAGAATTATTTGTCTTCATATCTGTTTTGATTTATATCGATTTAATTTTTCAATAGTTTTAAATTACAGTACAAAATTAGAGTCGCAAGGCTAGGGGTTTTAGTAAATTTAAATGTTTTTTTTGTATAAATTCATTGTTATGAACTGAATAGATCTGGATACCGAAGTGCAGCAATCTATCACAGCTGCCAGATCTGATCGCTGGGGTGAAATATTAGGGACGAAGTTATCGGAACGCAGAAAATGATGCTATAATAAGTATAAACTATTGCGATCGGTGATTTATGCCTGTTGGCTTCACACAAATACTTGATTTTACCGTTAGCAGAACTTTGCGAGCGATACGTTGTTATCCTTGCGAATATGCGATGCGGTGTTTATAAGAATTGAGGTATTTCCCGGAAAGGATCTATTTTTAAAATTTTAGCGAAACAATAGTCGAGCTGAAATTTGGACCATATGCTCTTTATTCAACATGAATGAGGAGGAGAGCGAGACTACCTTTTTTTAAGGTTTCCTCATGGAAAAATTGTCGGAGAGCATAATACTTGGATCATCAGGATCGATCATTCGGAGAATATTATTTAAGCTCATGGGAAAATGAAAGTGACCTGTAGGACACAATGTAAAAATCGACCATCCACAGTTTGCCGATAGCATATTCTATGGAAAGTAAAATCAGTAGAAAGTTGACGTGTAAAATTAATCAATAGCCTTAAATTGTATGGACAATCAAAAATTAAGTTCCATTGCGCTGATCGGTGGGGGGCCAGCCGCTTTATTTATGTTAAAGGAGATTGTCAACCAAAATCTTGCGGTTGAACATATCTCCATTTTCGAAAAAAATGAACGTTTGGGAGTTGGAATGCCTTATGGTAAATATGGGGCCCGTAAGGAACACTTGGCCAATGTTTCGGCCAACGAAATTCCAGCATTAATTGACGACGTCCCGACTTATCTGTCACGTTATGCTGGAACTGATTTTCCGGATTACTATGCGCATGGTAAATCGAATCCCTACCAGGTTTTACCAAGGCTTCTTTTAGGGGATTATCTTGAAAATCAATTTCACCAATACATAGCCTTGGCCATCAAGCGTAAAATAAAGGTGGAGGTTTTTACCGAGACCGAAGTGATTGATCTGGTATATGATAGGGCAAATGAATTTTACTCCGTATTTACGGCCACTGATGATGAATATGAAGCTGAAATGGTTGTTATCTGTACCGGGCATTATTGGCCCGAAACTTTTGAAGGAAAGATAAAAGGGTGGTACGATTCGCCCTATCCACCTACTAAATTTGATCAAATGACTAATTTTCCGGTCGCTATTAAGGGTGCTTCTCTAACTGCTGTCGATGCCGTAAAGACATTATCTCGTCTGAACGGCCGTTATATCGTTGAGAATGATCAGGTGAGTTATGTACTGCATGAAGAATCGCCCAATTTTTCGATCCATTTATTTTCGACAGGAGGTTATCTACCTGCACTGCGTTTTCATTCGGAAGAGGAACCTTATGCGGTATCCTGGTCCATGACACTGGATGAGATTTATGAATACAAAGAGAAAAATGACGGTTTTGTAAATCTTGATTACGTTTTTGAGCGAAATTTCAAATGTCCGTTGCAGAAAAGTGATCCTGCTTTTTATGAAAAGATAAAAGAAATGACGATTGAGGAGTTTGTGGAAGAAATGCTGCGCATCCGAAATGAACTTGACAGTTTTACGCTTTTTAGAGCGGAATATCTCGAAGCAAAAAAATCCATTGACAGAAGGCAGTCGATATCCTGGAAGGAAAAACTGGCTGCTTTCAGCTATGCCATGAACTATCCTGCCAAACACTTCTCTGCAGAAGATATGCTTCGGTTGCGGAGGGTTTTAATGCCGCTCATCAGCGTAATCATTGCTTCTTTGCCTCAGGAATCCTACAGAGAAATTATTGCTTTATATGAAGCTGGTGTCATAGACCATATTCAAGTCGATAAAGCAAGTCAGGTAGACCCTCATCATGATTTCGGTGCCATTTATAGCTACATGGACACTGAGGGTAAACAAAAGAAAACGCATTATCAATTATATGTTGACGGTACAGGACAACAACCATTGGAATTTAATGACATGCCGTTTGAAGGGATCAAAAACGAAGGTTTGATCAGTACAGGATACCTGAATTTTAAGAATAAGTCTGAAGGGGAGAAGTATTTTAACGAAAAGGGTTATCATGTGAAAAGCAGTACTAACAATTTTTATATGCAGGTAAAGGGACTGAGTATTAATGACCATTTTCAGGCACTTGATGCTTTTGGAAGTGCTACTAAAAATCTATTTATTATGGCTGTACCATTTATTGGCGGGCTGAATCCGGATTATTCAGGTCTTGACTTCTGTGACACAGCAAGTGAGCGTATAGTGAAGTTCATAAAGAATAAGGGATAAGATCTCACCGTTTTGTTTTGCGCTTTTATATTAAGAAGATACTTTTTTAATAATGTATACCCCTAATGTTTTTATTTTGAAAAATTTATCTTTACTTTGACTTTAACGTTCATGCCAATTAAATGTTAAACCAATAGTGATGTCTCCAAAAGAACTAGCAACACTCGAAAAATTGAAAGATGGGGATTTAGCTTCATTTAATGCTATTTATTTTCAATATTCTCCAAAGATCTATGTGCGGCTGATCAAATTGGTAAAAGATCCAGTTGTAGCAGAAGAAATCTTGCAGGATGTATTTACTAAAGTGTGGGTGAACCGCGCTAAGATCGATCCCACTAAAGGTTTCACCTCTTTCCTCAATCATATTTCGGATAATTTGGCCATAGATTTTTTTCGCAAGGTGCAGCGTGATAAGTCATTACAAATGGAGCTGTGGGTGTCGGCAGTAGAATTGTATTATCATACAGAGGAACATATTTATTTAAAAGATACGCAGGACATTTTAGCAAAGGCAATTGATTCGTTGAGTCCAAAGCGGAAGGAAATTTTGATCCTCAATAAATTTCATGAAAAAAGCTATAAAGAAATAGCCGAAGAACTCGATATTTCGGTTTCTACTGTTAGCAATCAACTGGTCAGTGCACTTAAAGATATAAAAGAATATATTCAAAAAAACTACCGAAATGAGGCTATAATCAGCTTTTTGGCCACTTTACTATTTAAATTTTAAAAATAATTGACATGCCAATAGTGTGTTTCTTTCTGACAGACGTATAGAGAGTTAAATACAGCAATGTATTCGACTAATTATAAACTGTTTTGAAAGGACATTTTTTTAGAAATAAGCTAGCGGAGTATATTCATCATACACTCGACTTAAAGGAATATGAAGCATTTTTTGATGAGCTGAATGAGGTGGATCCTGTTCTGCTTCAGCAATGGATCTCAGAAATTCTAGAGGCGGAAGAAGAAGGTGCGCGCGCACGTATTCCAATTCCTGATCTTTCCAGGGTTCATCAACAAGTTCTCCAAAAGGTGTATGCGATAGATCCTCCGGTGGAGCGAAAAACTCGAAAAATAACATACTGGATATGGGCATCTAGCGCGGCGGTCTTGTTATGTCTATTTTCGCTGCTGTATATCTTCTCCCCGAATATACAAGAGGAGGCTGTCAACAAATCTATGTTATCCTGGTATGAAAACAGTCATCATTATACCATCGATATGCAACTTCCTGATAGCTCTATCGCTATTCTGTATCCACATGCGAAGATCAGTTATGTGCTTAATGAGGAAGGGAATCGTGAGATTAAGCAGGTGCAGGGAAAGGTGATTTATAAAGTCCATAAAAATCCAAAGGCTCCTTTTACGGTTAATTATAGGGGCTATGTAACGAAGGCGCTGGGAACAGTGTTTAGTGTCGATCCCCAAGCGGATGAAAATATTTTGATTAAACTTTTGGAGGGTAAGGTATCGGTCGGCCTGTTTGATGCGCGACCACAAGATCTCGTATACCTGAATGGGAATGAAGAGGTGAAAGTTGATCTGAGGTTGCATACAATGACCAAAATGTCGGCTAAGGTTTTGGAAAAATCCCGTTTAGCACGTGTAGATAAAAAACTGAGTGAGCTTATTCCAAGTTTTAATGCCAATGTCGCCTGGAGCAGTCAATCCGTTGAATTCAGCCAAACCAAAAATACGCAGCTTCTCCAGGTGATTGAAAACTTATATGAAGTGTCTATTATCTGTGAAAGTGCGGAATTACGATCCAATTCATTTACAGGAAGCCTCAACAGAAAAGAGCCTCTTGAAAAATTCTTAACTAATTTCTGTCAATTAAATGGTTGCTCGTTCCGTCTTGATAATGGAATCGTCACCTTAAGCAATTCAGCAAGAAAGGAGGATCCAAATTAGGAAATCAACCCTTAATTATACCTAAAAAATAAAACGACCAGTTTTTAATTTTTAATAACCAATACTTAAAATTATGAAGCATATTTTAATCAAATTAATGCTAATGGGACAGCTATTTCTATACTTTTCTGTAGGATTTGCCCAGTCCAACCTGAAAGTTAGCGGCAAAGTTGTGGATGCCGAGGGAAATTCGTTACCCGGTGCTACCATCGATCTCATTCATGAGAAAACGAACAAGAAATGGAATTTTGTTGCTGATCATGACGGATTATTCATCTTGAGCCCCTTGGTAGAAGGGGAGAGCTATTCCATTTATGGGCATCATGTAGGTTATGCTGCTGATTCTGTCAAACATTTTGTAGCGACCTCAAGTAGTAAAAATGCGATTCTTATCCGATTGAAAACCAATACAGGTACCATTGACGAAGTTGTGGTCATCGGTTACGGATCTGTTCAGAAAAAGGATCTGACAGGAGCTGTTTCGACGGTATCGGGCAAGGATATCCAGGTACGTAAATCCACACAGCTGTCGCAAGCACTGCAGGGATCGGTGCCGGGTGTGATGGTCACCCGATCCAATAATGCGCCGGGTAGTACGGCTCAAGTACGGGTACGGGGGATTACAACGATTACTGAAGGGGGAATGAACCCGCTTATTATATTGGACGGTGTTCCGATTGCCGACATGAATGCCGTCAATCCAAATGATGTCGAGAACATAACGGTATTGAAAGATGCGGCTTCAGCTTCTATATATGGGGCAAGGGCGGCCGCCGGGGTGATCTTGATTACTTCGAAGCGCGGTGAAGAGGGGAAAGTCGCGCTGGAGTATAACGGCGAATATGGTTTTGAAAAACCTACGCAATTGCCGGATTATGTAGATGCAGTGAGGTATCTACAATTAAGTAACGAGTTGCGCTGGAACGATAACAACAACAATGAAAATAAATACCCGATCTATAGCAAAGATATGATTGATAATTATCGACAAAATAATGCTGAAAACCCGGACCAGTATCCCATGACAGACTGGAGAAAAATGATTCTGAAAAATTCGGCTCCCCGGCAGTCGCATCTGCTCTCGGTAACCGGTGCAGGAAAAGCATTGCGTACACGTTTTTCTCTTGGATATGACCATGCCGATGGCCTATATATGGACCGCAATTATAAACGGATCACTGCACGTGTGAACAATGACGTGAAGATCAATGATTTTATTTCATCGATTATTGATATCAATTTTAAACGCAGCATCAACGAAAACCCTTCCATAGACCCTATGTACCGAATCGGTATAACTGCTCCTATATACGCAGGGCAGTGGCAGGACGGGCGCGTAGCCTCGGGCAAAGATGGTGACAATATCTACGGCATGCTCACTCAGGGGGGCTTTAAAAACTACCAGTACAATCAGATCGCCGGTAAATTGGCTCTGGATGTCAAACCTTTGGAAGGACTGAAATTGACGGGTGTGTTTTCGCCACTTTTAAATTTCGATAAATCGAAACTGTTTACCAAAAAAGTTCCCTATAGCGCCTGGAACAATCCTGCTCAAAATATTGGTTTTATCAATGGATATAACCAAACTAATCTGGATGAAAGTCGCATCGAAAGCTATGAATATACCGCGCAATTTTTAGCTAATTATCAAAAAAGCATTAAAAAACATAATTTCAATGTGCTGGCTGGATATGAATCCTACTATTATTTTAATGAGAATTTGTCTGCCTCAAGAGATCAGTATTTATTGACCAATTATCCTTACCTGAACTTAGGTCCGCTCGAATTCAGGGATAATGCCGGTGGGGCTTACGAAAATGCCTACCGTTCGTATTTTGGACGTATCATGTACAATTTTGACGATAGATATTTTGTGCAGGCCAATGTGCGTTACGATGGTTCTTCACGCTTTGCTCCGCAATACCGTTGGGGTACTTTCCCTTCTTTTTCTGTCGGCTGGACTTTGAGTCAGGAAAGTTTTTTAAAGGATATTTCATGGATTGATTTTTTTAAGGTCAGGGCCTCTTATGGTACTTTAGGAAACGAACGTATCGGTAATTATCCCTATCAGGCATTGTTAAAATTTGAAAACAGCTCTTTATTCTACAAAGGCAATGAAGTCGTTTCTGCGCAATCGGCGGCACAATGGCAGTATGCCATCCGTGATATTTCGTGGGAGAAAACAGAATCTTTTGATGTAGGACTGGATTACGTCGGTTTCAGTAATCGGTTAAATTTTACTTTTGATTATTATAAGAAGATTACCAATGATATGTTACTGGAACTGCAGATCCCGCAGTACATCGGATTTGATAACCCAAATCAAAATACGGGTAAGATGCATACCAAAGGTTGGGAGCTGGTATTGGGATGGAAGGATAGGGTAGGCGATTTGAGTTATGGCGTAAATGTTAATCTCTCGGATTTTAAATCGGTAATGGGAGATCTGGGAGGAACAGAATTTTTAGGTGATCAAATTAAAATCCAGGGAAGTCAATTTAATGAGTGGTATGGTTACGTGTCTGACGGACTGTACCAGACACAGGAAGAGGTGAGCAATTCGGCTGTGCTGAATGCGAATGTCAAAGCTGGGGATGTACGATACCGCGATATCTCGGGTCCAGAAGGGGTGCCGGATGGGAAAATATCGCCAGAATATGATCGGGTACTGCTCGGAGGATCTCTACCACGCTATATGTACGGCGGTATGGTGAATATTGGATATAAAGATTTGAGTTTTTCTTTTGTATTTCAAGGGGTGGGCAAACAGCATGTGCGCCTTACAACCGATATGGTGCAACCTTATCAACAAAACTGGGGAAATTTTCCTATGATTTTAGATGGGGAGACCTGGTCCAATTATAATACCGCAGAACAAAACAGTGCTGCGCGATATCCCCGTTATTCTAACACTTCCGCTAATAATAACTACGCGATGTCAGATTTTTGGTTGTTTAACGGCCGTTATTTCAGATTAAAAACAATTGGAGTTAATTATAATATCCCTACTGGTTTATTGACCAAATATAAAATCAAGGGGCTTGGGATTTCGGGAACAATCAGCGATCTGTTTACCGCTAATAAATATCCTAAAGGCTGGGATCCGGAATTGACAAGTTTTGCTTACCCCATCACGACCTCATTTTTACTGGGGTTATCATTAAAATTTTAAATCATCATTATGAAAAATATAGTTCTCTTGATTTGTGGTTTTATCCTGTTGCAGGGTTGTCACTCACTTGATCTTAATCCTTTATCCGATGGGTCGAGCGAAACGTGGAATAGTACACCGGAAGAATTGGAAATGTCTTTGAACGGACTTTATAAAGAGGTATTCTGGAAAAAAGATCTGGACGACTGGACGGATGACTGGATCTATCGAGATGGTTTGACAGAAGTGACCAATGCGACATTGAATGGTCAGTCTGCCTTTATTAAGACCTGGTGGCTGGATACGTATAAAGCGATTGCCCGCGCAAACACGATTATCAAAGGGGCCGACAGGGCGAAAGATAAACTATCTCCGGAGCAGTTGAGCATTTTTGTTGCTGAGGCTAGATTCGTGCGGGCATGTATGTATTCGACTTTGTTGAGCCACTTTGGACATGTGATCTATACCGACGATATCTTGGATATTGAGCAGGCGAAAAACCTGAAACAGTCAACACCTGAGTTCGTCCTGCAGAAAATATATGAAGATTTTGACTATGCCATCGCAAATTTAAAATTAAAGAACACCAGTACGGAACTGCAGCGTGCGACAAAAGGGGCTGCTATGGCGATGAAAAGCCGAATAGCCTTATATAGGGGGGACTTTGCGACTGCACGCGATGCGGCGAAAGCCTGTATGGATCTCAAACAGTACAGCCTGCATCCGAGCTTTGCGAATCTTTTTCTGTCTTCGACAAAAAAATCAGCCGAAAGTATCTTTTTATTACCCAGATCTATTGCTTTAAAAGTTGCTTTGGGCGATCGTCAGAATTTTATTTCACGCAATTCCGGTGGTTGGGCCGCGAAAGATCCTTCCTGGGATCTGTTATTTGCATTCACGTGCACAGACGGATTAGAGGTGGATAAATCACCGCTATTTGTTCCTTCAAATCCGTTTATCAACCGGGATCCTAGATGCAAAGAAACCATTGCCGCTTTTGATGAACCGTTGCTTGATTATATCTACACACCACATCCTGAGGCTGTCAATGTACTGAAAATTTCAACGGGTAAAATGGTGGTCAATAATGATAATCGTGTCAATGCTCAATATGCATCTTTTAATGGTCTGGTCTGGCGAAAAGGTGTGGACAGCGATTGGTTGTTAAATAGCTGGCAAACGGAACCGGATAATATTATTATCCGATATGCTGATGTGTTATTAATCTATGCCGAAGCTAAGATTGAATTAAATGATATCGATCAAAGTGTTGCGGACGCGATCAATATGGTCCGAGCGCGGGCTTATGGTGTCGAATTTCATTCGCCAGATTACCCTGCTGTAAAAGCTGCCGATCAACTGAGTTTAAGAAAGGCTTTACGAACGGAAAGAAGGATGGAATTTGCGCTAGAGGGATTACGCTACATGGATCTGATCCGCTGGAAATTAGCGGAGAAAGCTCTGAATAAATCAAATTATGGTCTTTTGGATCCTGCGGATCTCTTGGCGAAAGTGGTTAAAACGGGTAAATGGTTTCTTCCGAATGCACCTGCTATAGATGCTGATGGTCTACCTGATTTTAGTTCCTTTCACCAACAGGGGTTAGTCAAAACCATTGCTGTTCGGAAGTTTGATGCTTCAAAGCAATATTTATGGCCTATTCCTTCAACGGAGGTGTTAACCAGTGGTTTAATCCAAAATCCCAACTATTGATGAAGGGCTTAAAACTAATATTTGGAAGGGGTAGGGGCTTATGATGAACCATTGGATGATCCTGTTTTTGTTTCTGCTGTCTTTTCAATCGAAAGGACAACAGAAACCTATTGTTCCAGAAGTCTCGATTGAATACCGGGTAAATGACACCCTTGAAATACAGGTAAATCTGATTCAGGATCAAAAGACCTCGGCTTACTATTATCATACTTTTCTCGCGACGGATATTTGCAATGATAAGGTATGTCTTCCTATTCAAGTAGAGCTGTTCTGGAATTTGATGGGCGAATATGATCATTTTTCAATTCCCCAAGGTCAGGTATTTACCAAATTTGACCATCAGTATTTTGATCAGACGGATTATGATTTATTACAGGAAATCTTGCTTGATACGCTCTCTCCGATCCGGGATTATGCTGTGGAAGAGTTTCTGGACAAGAAGGAACAAAAATATTCGGTAGAACTGGATGCAATAACTCGTCCGACATTGAAAGTCTTTTCAAATGTGACAGTGCCCGGGGCTTTATATACGGTCTATGCGTTATGGCATATTGTGAATGGGAACATCAAACAATTGATTCGGAATCAGCTGGATGTGGTTTATAAACAACATCAATTCGCTGATTTTTTCGCAACATCCAATAACGCCTCTTATCAAGAATATTACCTGGAGAAGTTAACTGGTGATCAGGTCGTTGCGGCAGAGCCGATTTTGGTCCGTTTACTGTTTTCACATGATGACTATATTCCGCATTATGCCTGGAGAAAATTGGGAGCAGCTTACTATGCTGATCCCGAACGGTATAATAACTTGCTGAAAGATCTGGAAAAGCTTAAACCGCATCTGCAATTGGTGGTTTTAAGAAGCTTAAGCCGGCCGAACCTGCGAACCAAAGAAATTTTAATGGATAAAGCACAAAGTAAAACTTTATTGCAAAATCAAAAAGAACTTATTTATAAACTGTTGAATTATGAAAAATAATCGAAGATCATTTTTAAGAAATTTAGGAATCGGGTCTGGAGCCCTATTGGTAAACCCGGTGTTTGGTATGAGCAGGGATGAACCTGCTGATTCTTCAGGTGGGGCTGCCGAGCGTAGTGCATTTATTGCGTCGGATGTTTTTGTGACAAGAGATCTTACGACAGATTTCCTTGTTGCAGGGGGTGGGATGGCAGGTGTCTGTGCCGCTTTGGCCGCAGCCCGCAATGGGATGAAGGTTATCTTCATTCAAAACCGTTCGCGCTTAGGTGGAAATGCAAGTTCAGAAATCCGCATGCATATCTGCGGGGCGTCGCAATTAAATCAAGTCTGGCGGGAGTCTGGACTTCTGGAAGAAATTTTGCTGACAGAGGCGGCCATCAACCCCCAGCGCTGCTGGGAAATGTTGGATTATGTTATGTATGATAAGGTGCTGACAAACCCCAATATCACCTTACTTTTTGATACTTCATTGTATGAGGTGGTCCGAAAAGGGAAGCGTATCGAATCCATCAAAGCTTATTGCTCGCAAACAGAGGAAATCTACGATATAAAAGCGCAGTATTTCGCAGATTGTACCGGTGATGGTACTTTGGCTGCTTTGGCCGCGGCAGATTTCATGCGTGGAAGGGAGGCTAAATCTGAATACAATGAACCTCTAGGTCTGGATAAGCGTGATGATATCACCATGGGAAACAGTTTATTGTTTCAATCTACTGAACACGATAGACCTATGCCTTTTAAGGCACCTTCCTGGGCGAGGAAGTATCAGTTTGAAGATTTCAAACACCGGAAGATTCATTCTTGGGAATATGGATACTGGTGGATTGAGCTGGGGGGACTGGAAAATATTGTTCAAGACGGTCAGAAAATAAGACATGACCTCATGGCCGTGGTATTCGGTGTCTGGGACTACATCAAAAACTCAGGAAACCACCCTGAATCCGCTAATTGGGCACTGTCGTGGCATGGGGCTATTCCGGGGAAACGGGAGAGCAGACGGATCAAGGGTGATTATGTTCTGACACAGAATGATGTGCTTAAGCAGGAAAATTTTGAAGACCGGGTAGCTTATGGTGGATGGCCATTGGATGATCATCTCCCTGCAGGGATGGACGATACCTCGTTAAGTCCATTTCGATCTATCGGTCTTAAAGGTCCATATTCAATTCCTTTGCGCTGTCTATATAGTAACTCTGTTGATAATCTTGTGATGGCTGGAAGAAATATTTCGGTTACCCATGTTGCTTTATCTACAACACGGGTAATGGCAACATGCGCAACATTGGGGCAGGCCATAGGGACGGCTGTTGCTTTTGCGGTGAACAATAAAATGAAAGTCAATCAAATTGTTGGAAATAAGGAAAAGTTGCAGGAATATCAGCAGCTGTTGCTGAGACAGGATCAAGCGATTCTGAATATTAAGAATTTAGACAAGAAAGATCTGGCTTTGCTGGCATCCATTACTGCAAGCAGTGAATCGGATGGTGGTTTGGCTAATCTGGTAACCGATGGTATAAACCGTGATATTGCCGATGGTAAATTACATCAATGGCGTGCGGCGATGAGTTCGGGTGAGCAGTTTTTGGAGTTAAAATGGAAAAGCCCACAGGAGCTGTCTTTAATCGAATTTACTTTTGATACAGGTCTGAATAGGCATCTGAGACTTTCTGGAGAAAATGGAACGATGAAAAATCAAGTACGGGGTCCGCAGCCTGAGACCATTAGTGATTATGAGGTTGAGTGCTATCTGAAAGATCGTCTGCTGCATAAAATTGAATGTAAAGACAATTTCTTACGGAAGGTAGCACATTCTTTTAATACAAGTAAGGTGGATCGTGTGCGTTTTGTAGCCAAGAAAACACATGGTGACAAATATGCTAAAGTATTTGAAATTAGATGTTATGCTTAGTAATAACGGACTGTTTTTTGCTTGTTGTTTTTTTATCAATCCTTTATTATGGTCGCTACATTTGAATTTCTCGATAATATGAATGCCTTAACGTTGGTGTTTGTTTCGCTTTTGATCTTTGCGATCGCATATCGTTTTTACGGAATTTTTATTTCCAAAAAGGTCTTACGGCTCAACGATACCATAGCAACGCCGGCAGTCGAGTTTGCCGATGGTCACGATTATGTAAAGACTGACCGTAAAGTGTTGTTTGGGCATCATTTCGCAGCTATTGCGGCAGCAGGTCCGCTCGTTGGACCTGTACTGGCGGCGCAGTTTGGTTATCTTCCCGGGACATTATGGATCTTGATCGGCTGTGTATTAGGAGGGGGAGTTCACGATATGGTCGTTCTATTTGCATCTGTACGACATAAAGGACAGAGTTTGGCCACTATTGCAGCGAAGGAAATAGGGCCTATCGTAGGTGGTATTGCCGGTATTGCGGTTTTATTTATCTTGATCCTGACGCTTGCTGGGCTATCGCTGGCCTGCATAAGTGCGATGCATGAAGCACCCTGGTCTTTATTTACGATCATACTCACAATGCCCATAGCTATATTTATGGGGTTATTGATGCGTTATCGTCCTGGATCGGTGACACTTGCTAGTGTATTGGGCGGTATTTTACTGCTCGTAGGTATTATTGGGGGGCATCGGCTAATGGCAATACCGGTTATCCATGATCTATTTGATTGGGATGTGAAGACGATTTCGATCGCAATCGCAGTTTATGGTTTTTTTGCTTCCGTGCTACCGATCTGGTTTCTTTTAGTACCCCGCGATTATCTTTCGACTTACTTGAAGATCGGTACGATACTGATGCTTGCTGTTGGTGTCATATTTGTCCATCCAACGTTGCAGATGCCTGCCCTGACGAGTTTTATTCATGGTGGCGGTCCGGTTATCGGTGGGCCTGTGCTTCCTTTCATTTTTATAGTGATTGCCTGCGGTGCTATTTCGGGTTTTCATGCGATCATCGCAACGGGTACTACTCCCAAAATGTTGGGTAAAGAAAGAGAAATACTCTTTGTAGGTTATGGCGCGATGCTTGTCGAAGGGTTTGTGGCGCTGATGGCCTTGATTGCAGCGTGTACCTTAATGCCGGGAGATTATTTTGCGATCAATACACCTGTGGATGATTATGCGCAATTTTTGAAGCTTCATCCACATCTTCATACCGTAGATCTGCCTCATTTTATTGAGCGGATTGGTGTGGATCTGCATGGACGTACCGGAGGTGCTGTTTCGCTGGCTGTCGGTATGGCACATATTTTTGATAAAGTCCCATTTATGGATGATATTATGGCTTATTGGTATAATTTTGCCATTATGTTTGAAGCGGTATTTATCTTGACAGCAATTGATGCAGGTACCCGGGTAGGGCGCTTTTTTTTGCAGGAAATGTTGGGTTCAGTGATTCCGGCATTTAAAGATAAAGACTGGAAACCGGGAGTTTGGTTGTGCAGTGCTCTGTTTACACTTTCTTGGGGATACTTGGTGTTCACGGGTAATGTCAGTAGTATCTGGCCGTTATTTGGCATTAGTAATCAATTACTGGCCGCCTGCGGATTGATTGTGTGTACCACCATGCTGCTTCGGATGAACAGGGGTAAATATGCATTATGTACGGCTCTACCGGGAGTATTCATGGCGTCGATCACTTTCTGGGCCGGATACCTGCAGATTACGGATATTTATCTCCCTAAAGGTCAGATGCTTTTGGCCTCATTGGCTATCTTGGCTATGCTTTTAATGTTACTCGTATTCATAGGGACTTTTAGAAAGTGGTACCTTTTATTAAGGACAGATACAAAAATTGTAGATCAAAATGGAGAAATTGTAAAGGCTTTAGTAGAGCGATAAATCGATAAAGAGCAAATTGTCCTTCTAACAGTTGAACAGAATGTTCATAATACAAATGCCTTAAAAGCGCCTTAGCGATAGCGCTTTTAGTGCATTTGTATCTAGCTAAAAACCGAAATCTTACCTACATTTTCGTTTTTCTAGTAATCGTATAATATGGATGTATTTGTTTAATTTAAAAAATGAGTGCCCGTTGATGTTTTAATAAAAATAAGATAATCAAAGTCATCTCTTTCTGTTGGACAACTCTTCGCGTTTAGTAGCTTTCAATTACGTTATTAATGATGTATTTACTTTAAAACCAAGGGATACATAACGATATTAAGGGCTAATGGATTCGATAAGCTCAATCGTTTCTTGAAGTGCTATGGTTATGTTCTTATTGTATTCTTCTTGATTATTCGCAGCTCCATCAAGGGTTATGACATGAATTTCATCGATCCCAATGACATGGAAAACCCTTTTTAAATAATCGGTCTGAAAATCGATATGTTCATTATAGCCACCTTTTTCATATCCCTGAGATCCTCTTGTCAGTAATAAAACGACCTTTTTATTTGTTAGGAGTCCGATATATGGATTTTGGATATTATCGGGATTGTATTTCCAGGTTTCGTTGATACGAACTATTTGATCAATATAAGCTTTTAGACTACTGGGTATCGACCAATTGTACATAGGTGTAGCAACAACGATGATATCGGCATCTTTTAATTCTTTAATGTATTCATCGCTTTTTTTTAAAGCATTCAATTCATCCTGCGTTCTGTTTTCTATTGGTTTAAATGCTGCGCTGATCCATTCTTCTGTGATATGGGGTATGGATTGGTTTCCCAATTCGCGATGTTGAATTTTAGTATTTAACTGTATTTTTTGCCAATGTCCGATCAAGGTTTCGGCGAGATTTCTACTTTTAGCGTTTCTATTTCTTGCACTTGAATTAATCACCAGCAGGTTTTTTAATTCCTTATTCTGTGAGCTCATATTTATTTTTTTGACAAAAATAGATGTAAATTGACTTACATTTGTATACCAAAAAATATATAATATACAGCCCAGATGTTGCCTTATAAATCTTTAATACATATTGACAGATCGTCTTCTGTATCGCTCTATATTCAGGTGTGTAATCATTTTATAGCATTAATAACAGATGGTACCCTGCAACCGGCCGATAGATTACCGAGTACCCGAAATCTAGCGTTATTGATCGGCGTTGATCGTAATACAGTCAAATTGGCCTATGAAGAATTAATTAGTCAGGGTTGGACGGAATCTGTGGAACGAAAAGGCGTGTATGTCTTATCTAGTTTGCCTATTCTAACGAAAAAGGATAGGCATGAAGTAAAAAACCAAACGGAAAAGCAGGATGCATTTATATGGACGAATAAGTTTACACATACCATTTTAAGTAAGAATTATCAAAAAACGCAATTAGCAATTGATGATGGTTTTCCGGATGTCAGGCTTGCTCCAATAGATGAATTAATGCGGGAGTACAGAAGTATATCCCGAAAATTCTATGGCCGTAATTTCTTAAAATATGGTAACGCAAAAGGGTCCGAAAATTTAAGAGAATCGTTATGTGACTATCTTTCTACAACCCGTGGATTAAATGTTGATGCAGATGATATGCTGATTACCAAGGGAAGCCAGATGGGTATTTATCTATCGGCTCAACTACTGCTTGAACAGGGAGATCTGATTGCAGTAGGGGTTTCAAATTACGCCACGGCTGATGAGATTTTTAAACAAACCGGTGCCCAGCTGTTAAGGGTTCCAATGGATGAGTATGGAATGGATGTCGATTACCTTGAAAAGATACTGAAGAAAAAAAAGATAAAAGCAGTCTATCTAATTCCCCATCATCACTGCCCTACGACCGTTACGTTGAGTATGGAACGCCGGTTGAAATTTCTGATGCTTGCTAAGGCGCATAAATTTGCAATTATTGAAGATGATTATGACTTTGATTTTCATTATGCCAATAAACCTTTTTTGCCTTTAGCCAGTATAGACCATAATGAAAATGTTATCTATATCGGATCGGTCACTAAAACTTTTGCTCCTGCACTACGTATTGGATTTATGACTGGGCCATCCAGTTTTATTCGTGCCGCTACGGTCTTAAGAGAGCTTATCGATAGGCAAGGCGATACGATTTTGGAGGAAGCTTTTGCTTCGTTATTTAAGGAAGGGGAGATGAATAGATTTTATAGAAAAGCATTGAAGATCTATAAGGCTCGAAGGGATATGTTCTGCGAACTGCTCAAGGTTCATTTTGCGAATGAAATTGAATTTAAAATTCCGGAGGGAGGACTAGCGGTATGGTCCGTTTTTGATAAAGCGATCGATCTAGTAAAATTATCCGATAATGCTTCAAAAAATGGGCTTTTCATTGACAATGGTCTGTTTTATAAAAATGAATTATTTGCAACAAACGGACTTCGAATGGGCTTTGCTTCATTAGATGAAAAAGAGCAAATGGAAGCTTGTGCAATCTTGAAAAAAAGTATCAGGTAATTTGGATCTGGGCTGTCCTTTATTAGAAATCTGGTCTATTAAGTTCTTCAAAATGTGTTTTAATTTTACAAAAAAATAGAACATGGAAGATACGTATGAGATTAAAACTATTCAGTCAGCGCTAGAAATGCAACAGTGCTTAGAAGTTGCTCTGGTACTGAGACCCCATTTATCCAAAAGCAAATGGTCGGATCGTATAACAGAAATGGTTGCCCATGAAAAATATACGTTAAAGGGAATTTTTAAAAAAGAGCAAATTATTGCTTTTATTGGTTATCGTATCATGACAACTCTGCACAGTGGACATATCATTTATATTGATGATCTATGTACGTTAGAAAGTTATAGAGGCCGCGGATTTGCCAGCCAATTATTAACGCATGTTAGGGAATTGGCTTCGTCTCAACATATGGATGCAGTAGTTCTGGATACCGGTTTTGATAATCACACAGCACAAAAGCTCTATTTTAACCATGGATTTGCGCTCTCTGCTGTGCACTTACATGCTTATTTAAGGTAATGTTTTTGGACGACTACGTGTTCTGTTGTGAGATGTTAAGGAATGATATAATTTAAAAGATTTGAAAAATGAAAAAACGTATTGATTTATCCGCTGTAACCGCAGGTGTTTATAAAAGAATTATAGCACTAGATACTGCTGTTCAAAATTCAGGATTAGATAAAACCCATCTGGAACTTATTAAAATTAGAGCTTCTCAGGTAAATGGATGTGCCTTTTGCCTCAATATGCACACCAGCGATGCTTTGAATCAAGGCGAAACGGCACAACGCATATTTTTATTAAATGCTTGGAGAGAGACCGAGTTATTCTCGAGAGAAGAACGTGTTATTTTGGCTATGACCGAAGAAATCACGCTGATCAGTCAAAATGGATTGTCTGAGGAGACCTATGAGCAGGCCGCTCAGCTGTTTAATGAAGAGTATATTGGTTTGATTATAATGGCGATTATTACGATCAATGCATGGAACAGGGTGGCGATCAGTACGCATAAGCCTTTAGATTAGTCTTTAGCTTCGCTACCAACTTTTTGTGTTTTCAGGCTATACCTTTTAAAGGTATAGCCTGAAATTTTTATTTTGCTTAAACAAAAGTTATCTTTTAAAAACTGGCCTATGATAGGAGAGCGCTTTTGAAGTGCTGGATAACGCTACTATAAATGGTTCCTATAATTCTTAATGTTTATGGTTTTTCCGAAACTGCGGAGGTGTTATTGCGGTTTGTTTTTTAAAAAAGCGGTTAAAATATGAATCGTCTATGAAGTAAAATTCTTTGAATTCCTGCGGGTTTTTAATTTCTTGGATATCGGAAGCCTTAGACATATTTTGTTATTAGGATACGATTTTTACAGATTTGAGGTAGAACTCTGTAGGCTCCAGGTTGTGATAAATACTCAGAAAATCAGTTTCGATGTTAATACTTTCCAATCCTGCTTCTATAGGCATATACAAGAGACGTAAGTCGACACCTACAACATTGGCTGTTACTGTAGTCATCTGCGCGGCATTTCTTAAATAAAAAGCTATTCGTTTTTCTCTTATTTCCTGCTCTTCCTTATCTCTGGCTTTTTCCGGAGCTTCACATTCTATAATGAAGCCTTTTACTTTTATAGTATGTGCCAATTCCTGAAGAAAAAAAGAACCAATTCCCTGACCTCTTCCGCTAGCTCGGGTGACAGCAAAATAGTCTAATAACTGCAAATTTTTGTCTTTCCACATAAAAGTCGCATAAGCTTTTACCTGCGAATCTTCTTCTAATATATAAGCGGCATATTTATTAGCCGCGAACGCATTTTCGATAACATATAACGGTTTTACTTCCTCTTCAGGAAAATCTGCTATAAGATGCTGCTGATATATGGTACTAAATTCTGTAAAGTTAATTTCTCTTATTTTTTTCATTTTCCTTTTACCACTCTCGTTCTAAACCTTCTTTCCAATCGTAAGGCAATAATTCTCCCAGGGTTTTAAATATCCCATTCTTCACTTCTATTGTTGTCTGAAGATTTTCTTTAGCTAACTGACTGATCAATTCTCTGCAACTGCCACAGGGGGGGAAGGCATTTCCATTTTCATCTACGGCTACGATAGATCTGATTTGGCTTTCTCCGTTTTTCAGCATTTCTGCTACAGCACTGTGTTCGGCGCAGCATCCCATTGAACAGGCGGTATCTATGCTGATTCCGGTGTAAATATTTCCACTAACGGTTTCAATAGCTGCAGCAACACCACCATATGCAATGAAATCATTTAATCTCTTGGGACGGGCATATTTTTGTGCGATTTGTTTTAAAGTTCCCATATCCTCTTTTAATTTGTTTTAAGATTATTTGGATCATCCGATTATTTGGCCTTTATCCATTCCATTCGGCAGTCTGTTGCACCTGTATTTTCGTCCAACATTTCTTCGATAATCCGAAAACCGTGTTTCTGATAAAAATGGATTGCTTGTTCATTCAAGGCGTACACATTTAACGAAAGCTGATCACATTTTGTCTTTATGAACTGCAGAAGTGTAGAACCGTATCCTTCTCCTTGATGAGCAGGACTTATAAACAGGGCTGCAATATGATCGTCTACAACTGATACAAAACCTTTAATACTATTCGATTCATCTTCCAAAATCCATGTTTTACTGGATGGTAAATAAATATCTTTCATCTTTTGAGCGCTATTGATCCAGAAGGATGAATCTATAAAATGATGTGCTTTTATTGAAGCTTCCAGCCAGATATCAATTAAATGACTGTAGTCATCTTGTACAGCAATTCTTATCATATTAAATTCTTAAGGGTTTTAAGTCGTTCCATATATTTTAATTTAACGATAGCGTTTTATTGAAATCAATAAGTTGCTATTTTATTTTCATTCGCATAGATTTACTAAAGGTTTCAAAACCTTCACGCAGATACAATGCCTCTGCTAGGGTATTTTTTGCCAGTACACTTAGTTCTAGATAATCTGCTTCCTGCTCTTTTGCCCATTGCTTGATGCGGTCAATCAATGCTTTTCCAATTCCTTTTCCGCGCATATTCTGATCAACCACAATATCCATTAAATACATGCATTTTAACGGAACAAAACAATTATAGGGCGGGCTTTCCTCTAATTTTGCAATGGCAAAACCTTTTGCCTCTCCATCTATAGTGTAAATGAATGCAACAAAATTATCTGCTGCGGCAACTACTTGCTGAAGAAAAGCTTCATCCTGAAGGGCAGGCTGAAGGTAATCAGGTTCATAGTTTGCCAGCTGTTCAAATAGCAGGGAATAAAGTATTTTTATCTGTGGAAGATCTGCCGGTGTTGCTTTTCTAATATCCATATGTTTTTCGAGCTAAATTAAAATCGATTTCATTATCTTTTTAGCTTTATTTAAGTGTTTGAATGGTCGTGCAAAATTCCTGTAAGGTGTTGATCAATTTGGCAACATGTAGGCCATCGCAAACGGCATGGTGCACTTGTATGGCCAATGGCATAAGGATTTTGTTTCCTTCCGTCTGGTATTTTCCAAAAGTAAAACTGGGGGCAAAATAGTCCGTAAAATCAGCAATATTGAGGTTAAAACTCTCAAAATGAATCCACGGAAGTGCCGAAATATTAAAATGATTTTTGGGAGCTTTTTCAGGGAGGAAGCTCCTGTTGTTTTCATTTCTTTGAAGGACCGCGTTATAGCTGGCTATAAAATCCTGGAAGCTGTCCGTATAGGGTACAGAAAGTGCAGAAAAAGTTTCTGTGTCCTGATGAAGGACGGTATAAACCGGGTTTACAGAATCCCAAATAATCAAGTCACCATCTTTCATTGCCATTTTAAACTCAGGATGTTGGTTCACGGCTTTTGATAGCAGATAAATCATCACAGGATAAAATTTAAATCCCTGTTCTTTTACAAAAGGAATAACCGCTGAAATATCTAATTTAACGGTCAAACTGAATCCGCATTTTATCGCATCACGATAAGCATCAAAGTGTTCCTTCCGGTTCCACTTTTCTATATTTACTGTTTTGTATGCTGTCATGATCGTATTGTTTTTTTAATAGGTGTATTTTTATACGCCTAGTTTGTTTTGAGTTATTGGATACAAGTTACAAAATATGCCAGACAAGAACGAAATGTGAAATTCTACGCCGAGAAACTGTATTTAACGCCACATTATTTAACCACATTATGAAAGTCGGAAACTGGAAAATGCATGTTGCAGAGGATTGGCCGTGTGGTTGTAATACAGGCTAAATCATTATCGCCATTCAGGTATCAACTTGATATTTTTCTCATCAGCGTTTCCAAGGGGCCATTCTTATATTTTGTCTTCCATATTTTGCTGAAATAGTAACTGAAGATAAAATATACTATAGAGAATGTCAATATCCACAAGGGGGGTACAGAAGCTGTTTGATTGATCTTTGCTCCATAGGGTTTACCGGAGAGGAGTGAAAAAATAATCATTCCGATGGTTAAGTGCGCGATGTAATGGGTGAGGGTCATTTGTCCAGTTGTTGCTAAATTTTGGATAAATTTATTTTCTAAGAAAAACGAACTGCTATACATGAAACCTGCGATCAGCATCAGTCCAAAACCTATTGTGCTCAGCAAAAATGGTAAAAGGGGAGGAAGGTAATCTGCAGTAATGATCTCTATCAATTCTTTATTGGTAAAAATATTTTGAGCGCAGATCTGTAATATGGTAACGGGTATAAAAAGTGCGGCACCTAACAGAAATACCCTTTTTTTGGTGATCAATAATGTCCAATTTAATCTGCCGAGATACATTCCGGTGGTAAAATAGGCTATCCAAGGAAAAACACTGTTCCAGCCATTGTAAAATGTGTTTCGTATAAATCCCGGTATCGACCATAGATCGGTATATTCAAGCGTATCAAAGTTCCATCCTTTTTCGAATGGAATAATAAGCAGGAACACATGGAAAACCAAGATTGATAGAATACTAGCGATCAGGTAATATCTTGTGGGTAAAAATAAAAGAAAAGTGGCAATGAATAGGTATAATCCATAGAAATGCAGGATATCTGCTGGCCACCATATGCTGAGCAACAATCCTAAAACGAATAGGAACAATGCTCTTTTTAAAACAGTATGTCTTAGTTTTTTCCTCTCCTCGTCCGTATAATGTGGTCTATTGGTCATCAAAGCTATTCCCATTCCTGCAAGCATGACAAATAGAGTACTTGAATTTCCACTGAAAAGCGATAGAAATTTTCCGACCGGACTTGTGTCGTTATAACTCCCAAACACCATATTAAAGTTGACAATATACATTCCAAAAATGGCATATGCTCTAGCTAAATCAAACCCAATAATTCTACTTTTGTTACCCATAATATGGAATGTTTAAATGAAATTCAAATTTCTAAGATTGAATCTGCATTCCATTTGACTTAGGTCAAATAATCAAATTTTGGATCTGATTCTGCTCAGTGTTTCCAGGGATATGCCTAAATAAGAAGCAATATAGGTAAGTGGAACTTCAAGAATAATGTGAGGCTGTTGCAGGAGTAACTGTAAGTATCTCTCAGTTGCATTGCGTGTTCGAAATTCAAATAACCTTTTTTCGAGCCACATCGCATAATATTCTGTCATCATCAGATCAAGTTCAACCAGTTTTGGGAACTTTGCTTTAAGCATCTGAAATGATTGCGCTTCGGTCTGGTAAACGGTTACATCTGTGACGGCTTGAATAAATTCTTTACTGGGTTTTTGAAGTACATAGCTATCAAATGAAACCGCAATATCATGTTCAAAAATAAGCTCGGTTGTAATTTCCTTCGTATCATTCCAATAGAATTTTCGTAGAATTCCCTGTTCAATCCAGAAACTATACCGACATAGTTTATCTTGATGTAAGAGAAATTCCCCTTTTTTATATCTTTTTAATTCTCGAATATTTTCTAAAGCGGATAAGGTCTCAGAATCTAAATTTTGAATCAGTTCATTTATTTTTTTGAGTTGTATTTCTTCGGTCATATCCGCATGGTCTTTTTCATTTTGTTATGGCAAGCTAAACTACGCTAAAATAATGAGGCGTTTGTGTTAAAAGCAAGATTATAATCCCATATGCAAAATCGGATATGCTTTGCCTTGTCCATCAATTTCGGATCTGTTCAGTATCTGAAATCCGATATGCGTATAAAATCCAACGGCTTGTAAATTTTGTTCATTAACATCCACTTTGCAGATCTTGAAATGATCTATACCGTGGGTCACCAGCTTTTTTCCGATTCCCTTGCCACGAGCATTATGGTGAATAAATAGCATTTCAAGATTTTCACCAGAAATCCCCATAAATCCAATTAAAGTCCCATTGTCATCATATCCAAATAGTTTAACATGTTCAAAATAATTTGGGATATGTTCTTTATAATCATTGAAATCTTCTTCTTTAAGAAAATCGTGTGTATTTGATACTGCACTCTCCCATATTTTTATCAGAGTGGGATAATCTGTTATGTTAATTTTTCTAATCATGCTCGTATATATTAGTGAACAAAATTCTGTTATTTTTTACAGTAAACGCTGAACTCAGGTTAAAAAATGTACTTATATATGCCGCTTAAGGCTTGAGGGGTAATATCTTGATAAGAGGCAATATACTTGAATGGGATATAATTTAATACACGATCCTATTCATAGTGTGATTATCTAAACCTGATAAAGTTAATGTTTATTGCTATTCTCTGTTGCGATTCCTTTGATTTGTGCAGTTTTCCCAAGGATATGTGTCAGTTATTATCGGTTTAAGCATGCTAACTTTGAATCATTAAAATGTTAGAATGATGGCACAGGAAAATCATAATCTCAAAAGTAGGTACAGCCAATCATTAAAGAGAAATTAATTTTATAAAATAACAAGCACATGAACATCATATCACAATACATCATTTATTCCATATTTATCGGCGTTGGTGCCACGATTTTTATGGATTTGTATGCTTTCCTGAGATCAACAGTGAGTAATTGATCGGTGCTGACCTGAAAGTAGCGCGATAGCGCTAAGAGTACATCTAGAGGCGGAGCGGTTTTCCCAATTTCATATTTCGCATAAGAATCTCTTGTAACAGCTAGTTCAGCAGCAATTTTTCCTTGTGTAAGTCCGGGTATCTGCATCCTGAGGTACCTGATATTATCAGACAAAATCGATAGTGTTGACATTTTGTGAATATTAATCACATCAAATGTAAGGATAAATGTGAAAAATATTAGCATTTTTACTAAATAATTTAGTTAAATGAATAGAGCGATTGTACATATGGATTTGGATACCTTTTTTGTATCCTGTGAGCGGCTGGTAAATTCGCAACTCAACGATATTCCGTTGATTATTGGTGGAGGGGATCGGGGAGTGGTTTCTTCCTGTAGTTATGAAGCTAGAACTTTTGGGGTGCGGTCTGCGATGCCGATGAAGATGGCATTACGGCTCTGTCCTCAGGCCAGGGTAGTAAAAGGGGATATGGAATTATATTCCAAGATGTCCCATACGGTGACAGAAGTGATTGAAGAAAGTGCTCCAGTAATGGAGAAGGCTTCTATCGATGAGTTTTATCTTGACCTAACCGGGATGGATAAATTTTTCGGGGCTTATAAGTGGACCAATGAACTAGGAGCCAAAATTGAAAAGGAAACAGGTTTGCCTATCAGCTATGCTTTATCTGTTAATAAAACGGTCAGTAAAATCGGCACAGGCGAATCCAAACCTCATGGTCATCGTGAAATACCTTCAGTGGGTGTTCATTCTTTTCTTAATCCGCTATCCATTAGAAAGATGCCGATGGTGGGGAATGCTACTTTCCAGCTTTTATCACGAGTTGGGATCCGTACAATAGGTACATTGTCCGAAATTCCTGTTGAGGTGCTGCAGCAGATGATCGGGAAAAATGGGGTCGATTTATGGAAAAAGGCAAATGGGATTGATGAAACTCCTGTTATGCCTTATTCGGAAAGAAAATCGATTTCCAAGGAAAGAACTTTTAATAGCGACACCACGGATATTCATGTCGTGAAAAGCCTCATCTCGGGTATGGCCGAACAGCTGGCTTACCAGCTGCGCTGTGAAAAGTGGTTGACTTCCACCGTAGTAGTCAAGATCAGATACTCTAATTTTGATACTGAAACGAAACAATGCCGTGTCACTTATACCTCTGCAGATCATACGCTGACAAGGATCGCTTTAGAACTTTTTGATAAAATTTATACCAGACGGATGCGTCTTCGATTGGTGGGACTTCGGTTTACAGATCTGGTGCACGGAAGTTACCAAATGAATTTATTTGAAGACAATACACAGCTTATCAATCTGTATCAGGCAATGGATGCCATCAAAATGCGCTATGGCAGTGATGCGGTGGGCAGGGCAGTAGGTTTTAATTTTTCAACTTAATTGTCTTATGTTTCTTAACTGCCACTCTTTTCATAGTCTTCGTTATGGAACACTTTCCATAGAGGAGCTCGTGGAGCAGGCCGCCGTCTTGGGGTTAAAGGAGCTTGTGCTGACGGATATCAATACCATTTCGGGCATCTATGAATTCAAAAAGAAATGTGAAGAAAAGAACATCAAACCGATTGCTGGTATTGAAGTTCGCAGAGGAAGTGAGCTGCTTTATATTACCATTGCAAAAGAGTTTCAGGGTATCGGAGAGGTGAACCGGGTTTTGACTTCCTATAATTGCGATGGGATTGATCTGCCGGCACAGCCTGATTTTCCGAACTGTTTTGTGATCTATCCCTTAAGTAATATTCCTGCGCAGCTCCATGAAAATGAATATATCGGCATCCGGGAAGAAGAACTGAATAGCTTGTTCCGTAAAGAGTATCAGGCGCTGATTGCAAAGATGGTGATCCTGCAACCTGTGACTTTCACAACGAAAAAGGAATTTAATCTACACCGGATACTGCGAGCGATTGACAACAATATGCTGCTGTCGAAATTGCCGAAAAGTGAAATTTGCAGTAAATCGGAGTACTTGAGGTCGGAACAATCGCTATTGGAGGCTTATCGGCATTATCCGCAAATCATTGCGAATACCAAAAATATACTTTCGGTATGCCAGTTCGAATTTGCGTTTACCACACGGAGAAATAAAAGACACTACAAGGGATCAAAGGAACACGATATCAATAAATTAACAGCACTGGCTTATGCAGGACTGGAAAGACGTTATGGAAAGGATCATGCAATAGCGAAACAGCGTGTTGAAAAGGAACTGCAGGTGATCGATGAATTAAATTTCAGCGGTTATTTTCTCATTACCTGGGATATCATCCGCTATAGCAACAGCATGGGTTTTATGCATGTGGGCAGGGGAAGCGGAGCCAACAGCATAGTTGCATATTGCTTGGGCATAACGGATATCTGTCCTTTGGAACTGGATCTTTACTTCGAGCGATTTCTAAATTTAAACCGAAAAAGTCCGCCCGATTTTGATATTGACTGGAGCTGGCAGGAGCGGGATATGATATTGAAATATATCTTTGACCGCTATGGAAAAAACCATGTTGCTTTTTGTGGTACGAATGTCGAATTTAAGTACCGTTCCATTATTCGTGAGATGGGTAAGGTATTTGGTTTACCGAAAGAGGAGCTCGATGAACTGACCAAAAATCCGGAAAAAGTTTTTAAAGATCAGGTGGTCCAGAAAGTGCAGGAGTATGGAAAGTTATTGGAAAAGTTTCCCAATCAGCGCAGCATGCATGCCTGTGGGATTATTATCTCTGAGGAACCGCTTACCAATTTTACGGTTCTTGAAATGCCTCCCAAAGGTTTTCCGATCGTGCAGTGGGATATGCATGTTGCGGAGGATATCGGTTTTGATAAATTTGATATTCTGTCGCAACGTGGACTCGGTACTATCAATGATACGGTGAAATTATTGGAAGAAAAACGGGGAATTAAAGTAAACATTAGGGATACGACGCTTTCCAAGGATGAAGCTCTATGTAATGAATTTTTAAGCCGGGGGAAAACGATCGGATGTTTTTATATTGAAAGTCCTGCGATGCGCGGTCTGCTGCGAAGATTGAAATGTGATAATTATAAGGTGCTGGTGGCGGCATCATCGATTATACGTCCCGGTGTAGCGCAAAGTGGTATGATGCGGGAATATATTTTTAGGCATAATAATCCAGATCAGTTTGAATATTTTCATCCGATATTTGAAGAACAGCTCGGTGACACCTATGGTATTATGGTTTATCAGGAAGACGTGATTAAAATTGCACTCCATTATGGCGGGGTTTCTGCTGCTGATGGTGATATATTGCGTAGGGCCATGAGTGGAAAAGGCAGATCGCGTAAGGCGCTTCAAAAAGTAAAGGATGATTTTTTTGAATCTTGCAGGCAACAGGGGCATCCGGAAGAACTGAGTACAGAAATCTACCGGCAGATTGAATCTTTTGCTGGATATTCATTCTGTAAGGCGCATTCTGCTTCTTATGCCGTGGAGAGTTACCAGAGCTTATACCTCAAACTCTATTATCCTCTTGAATTTATGGTATCTGTCATCAATAATATGGGCGGTTTCTACAGAACGGAAGTGTACATCCATGAGGCCCGGATGTCTGGCGCCAAGATCCTGAATCCATGCGTGAACAGGAGTGAGCAGCAGACTACCATCTATGGTGATGAGGTTTATCTGGGATTTATGCATCTGGAGAAAGTGGAAGCGAAACTTGGCCGGTTGATTCCTGAAGAAAGGATCAGAAATGGGGAGTATCGCTCTTTGGAAGATTTTATTAAACGTATTCCGATCGGTATTGAAACCTTGCAGATTTTGATCTTTATTGGAGCTTTTCGGTTCAGCGGTGTGCCCAAAAATGAGCTATTGTTAAAATCTAGGGTGCTGCTCGGTGATTTTAAGCCTGGACGTCGCGCTGAAACCTTATTTGAGGAGCCTGTCAAGCATTTTAAATTTCCGGAATTGAAACGCAACATCTTTGAGGATGCTTTTGACGAGATAGAAATTTTAAGTTTTCCGGTCTCATGTACACCCTTCGATCTGCTGCAGACAAAGTATAGGGGAACAGTGATGGCTAAAGATCTGATCCAACATCATAAAAAGGAGGTCAAAATGCTTGCTTATCTGATCTCACGGAAGCATGTACCTACAAAAAGAGGAATCATGTATTTCGGAACCTGGGTGGACAACAATGGTGATTATTTTGATACGGCTCATTTTCCGGACTGTCTGGAACGATATCCTTTTCAAGGGGGCGGATGCTATTTACTCTTAGGAACGGTAGAAGTGGACTTTCATTTTCCGACCATAACCATAACGAAGATGGCAAAGATGCCTTTTATTCCTGATCCACGTTACTCACATGATGAGGAAAAGAAGTATGAAGCACAGGAACGTATGAGAGAAGATGTCAGCATGACTTTTAGAGCTCCTTACCCACAAGAACATGAGATTGGGCTGCCCAGGATGAAAACAGTGAAGGAGTAACTGACCGATGTCGTGAAGTAGTAAAGTGTAGTTTGATTTTTTTAGGCAAACAACAGCTCTTATTTATTTGTTTTATAATCGGTATCACACTAAAAAAGCGGAAATTTCGGTTCAGAAAAGTATTGATACGCGAATGAAAATTTATAAATTAGAAAAAATCAACAAAAATGGAATATAGAAAATTAGGCGATAGTGACTTAGCGCTTTCAGCGATTACATTTGGTGCATGGGCTGCTGGTGGATGGATGTGGGGAAGTACTGATAGAAACGATGCGATCGAAGCCATTAAAGCTTCTTACGATGTAGGGGTGACTTCGATTGATACAGCACCTATCTATGGGCAGGGGACCAGTGAAGAGATCGTTGGTGATGCGATTAAAGGAATAGCGAGAGATCAGGTTCAGATTTTAACCAAATTTGGCATGCGCTGGGATCTAGCGAAGGGTAATCTGGCCATGCACAGCAAAAACAATGCTGGTCAAGATATCGATATTTATAAATTTGCAGGTAGAGAGAGCATTATATATGAATGTGAACAGAGTTTGCGCCGTCTAAAGACAGATTATATTGATCTATACCAAATTCACTGGCCAGATACAACTACAGCGATAAGTGAAACCTTTGAGGCGGTCTCTCGTTTGATCGAGCAGGGAAAGGTCCGCTATGCAGGAGTCTGTAATTATAATGTGGAACAGATGGTGGAAGCAGAAGAAACGTTAAAATTAGTTTCAAATCAGGTCCCTTTCAGTATGGTAAACCGGGGGATTGAGGAGGAACTTGTTCCGTATTGTGTAGTCAACGACAAATCCATTTTGGCCTATAGCCCATTACAACGGGGCTTATTGACAGGTAAAATCACTACCAATTATACTTTTCAAGAGGGGGACCATCGTGCCAACCAACCGCATTTTCAACCTGAATTTATTGAAAGAACCAATGATTTACTGTCGAAAATAAAACCGATTGCAGGTCAGCATCATGCCACCCTGGGCCAACTGGTACTGCGTTGGACGCTTGAAAGGGCTGGTATTACAATTGCATTAGCCGGAGCTAGAAATGCGGTTCAGGCGGTTCAGAATGCACAGGCAATCAACATTGATCTGTCGCAGGAAGAAATAGATACTATTAATGAATATGTTGTTAATTTTTAATTTGATATGGAGAAAAGAAATAATGTCTATCAATTGGATTTAAAAGAAATAAGTCTCAAGAACGGTGATGCGGGTAAACAATCTTTAAGTTTAAACTTTGATAATCATGATGATCTGTTTCAGATTTTTGAAGTGATCCAGTCGAAACAGATTTTTGAAAATAAGGAGACGGCGACTGAATTTGCTTTGGGACTGAAATTGTTTACTGAAGTCATGTTGAAAAATAAAAACAATCCACTGTTTGATGAATTACGTCCCGCCATATTAGATTTTATGAAGAAATTAAAGAGTCAGTAAAGCATAGTGAAATTCCCTATGCTTTGGGCTATAAAAATATGCTTCAAAAAATAGTTTAATCATGAAATGGATCAATAACATCATCTTAATTGCAAGTTTATTTGTGAATATGGATCATACTACTGCCCAGATTTACCACAGCGAAGCGCTTCAGGAAGCCGCCTCTTTTGGAAAGTACCGTGCCATTGGCGTGAGTGTCAATGCTGCTAATCGCCTGTTTGTGTCGTTTCCAAGGCAAAATACCGATTACCAATATGGTTTAACAGAAATTGTAAACGGTGAGCGTGTTCCTTATCCGAACGATGAATGGAATAAAGATGGTGATGAACAGAACCATTTTGTGAGTGTTCAGGATCTCTATGTAGATGCACATGATTTTCTTTGGGTGCTGGATTCGAAACCTGCGCCCTCAGGTTCTATTTTTGGGGATAAAGGGGATGCAAAGCAAGGGCATTTCAAATTGTTAAAGATTAATACCAAAACGGATCTGGTTGAACAGATTTATACATTTGATGATCTGGATAAGGCGAAGTCGGGTTTAAATGATGTGCGTGTCGATGTTGAGAAAAATAAAGCTTACTTGTCAGATCCTGGTCAGGCGGCATTAGTGGTACTAGATCTGGAAACGGGAAAAACGCGTACTGTATTGCAAAAGACAGTTTTTACTTTAGCTGATCCTTCTCTGGTACTTGCATATGGGGGTGTGGAAATGCGCAATAAAGAGGGCAAACCATTTCTATCTCATGTGAATGGAATTGCGTTGACGCATGATTTTAAGTATTTCTATTTTAAACCGATCAATCAAACACATCTGTACCGCATCGAAACAAAATATCTTGCTGATGAAGGCCGCAGTGAAAAAGAGCTGGCATCGAAAGTTACAGATATGGGTGAAGTAGGGGTAACCCACGGGTTGATTGCTGATCAAAAAGGTAATATCTTTCTGACTACATCACTGGATTATTCCATCAAATATTTAAGTCAAGATGGTAAATTACATACTTTAGTGCAGGATTCCAGATTATTATGGCCCGATTCGTTCGGCATCGGGACGGACGGTTTTCTGTATTTTTCATGTGCGCAGTTGCCGCAGGATCCTGCTTGGAGCAATGGTAAAGACCGGACGGAATTACCTTACCGTGTGTTTAAAGTAAAACTTCCCTAAAAAGTGACGCTTTTATGAAATTTAACCTACCTTCATTTTGATGTTAAATGAAGGTAGGCTATTCAGCCTAACTGCTACTAAACGGTTTTGGGCTTGTTCTTAGATGATGTTGCCGATTCGTCCAGATCCTTGTTCAGCTGATCGATGATAGCGATTAGTTTGTTTTTGAGATTACGGATCTCATGATGGAGTTTGATTTTGTCAAACTTGGGGTGCTGTGCTCCGGTCATCTTTATCCCATTGGCTGTATCAATAGGATTTACAAAGTTTTGACCCCCCAGTTTTTTAGTTTCCCCTTTTGAAAATTTCACTTTTTGAAAATAGTGGTGGTATACGGTAAGTCCTCCCGCGGTTAAATTACTAAAAACACTCCTGTTCTCATCGCTGTCGTAATTGCTGGATGCGGGTATTTCGCCTGTGCTGCTGATCTTTTTTTTGACATATTGGATCAGTTTTTTAGATAAACTATTACTTTTGCTGTCAAATTGTACCGTAGAATAGCGTGCCACCTGTTTCAATTTGAACAGGATATCATTCAGATAGTTCCGTTGTTTATCTATGTCGGCTATATCTTCTAATGTTTTATCCAGCAAATCGAAACATTGATTGAGAAAACCGATGTGATTGAAATTTATACTGATCATAAATTTAATAAAACAATGGTTATAATCCCTGTCCCAAGTATCGTGGGCAATGTGTCTGAGTACCCTTAGAAGTTTTATGAAGAATAATTGTTGTTCATAGCTGAGGTTCCGTCCGGGCGCACGGAACTGATCTTCCAATACGTTCTGAATCTCAATTAGAAAGCATTCGGAAACATCTTTTTCTATTAAAGTAGCTTTTAGAGCAGGAAATTGCTCCATCATTTCTGTTTTTAAGACATGAAGGTGAAATTGTGTAAGCGATGCCTGTGGGTCCATATCCTTGCTATAGCTGGTTTCAATATGGACCAGGAATTGGTAGTATTTGAGAATTGTTTCATCGGCCTGTTTATGTTTATAACGGTAGAGCTCATCCAACAAATTGCATAACTGTCTATAGAACAGCCTGAATGATTTGCGTGTTAGTAATAATATTTCTTTGTTGCCATGTCGTAGAACAAATTCTTGTTCTAACTGGAAGATGATAGCAAGAAGGTTTTGATCGGCTTTAACATGTTCTTCTTCATTTAAATGTGGAATGCCATAATATAGTATGGCTCTCTCCAGCTTAAGTAATACTCGGTTCATAGCTGCTATAATTTGGTTTAACTTAATTTTATTACACTTAAAGCTACAATATTTCTTTTGAAAAAACCAGTAGATCATATTAAATTCTTAATGTTGGGAAAAAATATTTTACATCAATCCTAGAAATGATGCCTGGAGCTCTATTATGAGGGAATTAGATCATTTGGCCCTGGTATTGTTTATGTAACAAATAGAACTTCTCAAAAAGAAATATCATCATTTTATTGATATTCAATGATTATCTATATTTGCATTTTTAAATAAAAAATTGAGATTTAAGGCTGAGGGGAAAATTGTCATTACGTTAATCTTTAGGGGATTTTTGGTCTTGAAAAGGTATGATATCAAATAATTTTTGGATCGCTTTGTTGAATTTTTATTTTTGCTTTGGATGTTGTACTGTAATACTACATCTCCTGATAAAACATAAATTTTAAGATGATAAAATCAAATAAACCACTCTTTTAAGCATATATGAAAAAGAAATCGATTTCTCGACAGTACTATCTATTCATTGCCACCACATTGTTTGTAGCTTCCTGTAGTAAAAACAGCAAAGGTGTAAACGACCAAGATCTGACTGATCTACGACCAGTGGGGGTACAGTCACAGCCCATTATTGAAAATGATACGATTTTAAATGTAACATACGAAAATGGCTTGCTTAATTCGGGTATTACGGGAGTAACGTCGACTAAAGCCACGGCATCTGATGCCGCGTATATGGTTAATCTTGCCGAAAATGGTTCCACCAATGCCATTGCTCATAAAATTGTATTTGGCGATCAGGGATATTACTCCGATGATGCTTACAGAAGTGAAAGTGATGCTGTGGCTATAAAGAATGCGCGTTTTTTTCCGGATGATGAGCGTCGTTACGAGTTTAGTGTTTTGCTTAAAGATTGGACGCCCTGGGTTTCGGGCCCTACTTATGAAACAAATGTTTTCCAGTTAAAGGTATCGGGAAATAGTACGACAGGATCGGGTGTTCCACTCCAGTTTCGTACCGCGAGAAATACGATGCGTTTACGATATGAGGGTTCATCTTCTATCAAAAATATTATTCCCGATCTGCGTCCTTATGTAAATCAATGGATGCATTTCAGGGTAGATGTATTATGGGCAGATGGACCTACAGGGTATATGAGGACTTATATGAAACTTCCAGGGCAAAATGATTATACCTTGGTCGATGAGAAAACAAACTACCGTACTTTTGCGGGCAATGTAACTATTGGTAATATCGGTTATATTAAATGGGGTGTTTATGGAACACAGACGGGGCTTACGCGGATTGCTTACCATGATAATATCAGGATTATCAAACTTCCGTTGCAAAGTACTCATTGATAGAGTTGACAAGTGACGAAGTAATGAGTGACGGAGTAACCAGTAATGAGTGACGGAGTAACCAGTAATGTAGTGACGGAGTAACCAGTAATGTAGTGACGGAGTAACCAGTAATGTAGTGACGGAGTAACCAGTAATGTAGTGACGGAGTAACTAGTAATGTAGTGACGGAGAAATCAGTAATGTAGTGACGGAGAAATCAGTAATGTAGTGACGGAGTAACCAGTAATGTAGTGACGGAGAAATCAGTAATGTAGTGATAAGTGAAGTAGGGGTATAAATAAAAAAGTCCATCTCGTTTGAGATGGACTTTGTTAGTGGTGCCAGCTGGATTCGAACCAGCGACACAAGGATTTTCAGTCCTTTGCTCTACCGACTGAGCTATGGCACCTTCCAAGTTTTTGTTTTAAATCTGTTACTTTCAGATCTGGTGGTGCCAGCTGGATTCGAACCAGCGACACAAGGATTTTCAGTCCTTTGCTCTACCGACTGAGCTATGGCACCTTCCAAGTTTTTGTTTTAAATCTGTTACTTTCAGATCTGGTGGTGCCAGCTGGATTCGAACCAGCGACACAAGGATTTTCAGTCCTTTGCTCTACCGACTGAGCTATGGCACCTTCCAAGTTTTTGTTTTGAATCTGTTACTTTCAGATCTGGTGGTGCCAGCTGGATTCGAACCAGCGACACAAGGATTTTCAGTCCTTTGCTCTACCGACTGAGCTATGGCACCTTCCAAGTTTTTGTTTTGAATCTGTTACTTTCAGATTTGGTGGTGCCAGCTGGATTCGAACCAGCGACACAAGGATTTTCAGTCCTTTGCTCTACCGACTGAGCTATGGCACCTTAACCTGCATCCCCGTTTAACTTTGAATGCGATGCAAATATACCCCGATAATTCGAATTCTAAAATTTTTCACCCATTTATTTCATGTATTTTTTTGAAAGACTTGATTTTGATACAGATAAAATTTACAAGAAATTAACACGTAAAAATTTCAAATAGCCTATCTTTGCATTTCAATAAAATAAAATGAGTAAAAGAGGAAGAGTATTAGTTGCTATGAGTGGGGGTGTTGACAGTTCGGTCGCGGCTGTCATGCTTCATGAACAAGGATATGAAGTCATAGGGATCACGATGAAGACTTGGGACTATGCTGCTTCTGGTGGCTCGTCTAAGGAGACCGGATGCTGTAGCTTGGATAGTATCAACGATGCACGTTCTTTGGCGGTGAATTATGGTTTCCCACATTATATATTGGATATTAGAGATGAGTTTGGCGATTTTGTTATTGACAACTTTGTTGATGAATATATTGCCGGTCGTACACCAAATCCTTGTGTATTGTGTAATACCCATATCAAATGGGAGGCTTTAATGAAACGCGCCAATAAATTGGACTGCGAATTTATTGCTACAGGTCACTATGCCAATATTCGTCTTCACGATAATAACCGTTACGTGATTTCGAAAGGTAAGGATGAAAACAAAGATCAGTCTTATGTACTTTGGGGTGTTGCACAGGAAAACCTGGCACGTACGCAATTTCCATTGGGATCGTTCACGAAAAAAGAAATTCGCCAGATGGCATTGGATATGGGACAGGTGGAGCTTGCTAATAAAGCGGAAAGCTATGAAATCTGTTTTGTACCGGATAATGACTACCGTGCATTCTTAAGACATAAAGTGCCTACTTTGGATCAACAGATCGGTCCTGGTAACTTTATCCTAACAGATGGTACTGTGGTAGGACAGCATATCGGTTATCCTTATTTTACGATCGGACAGCGTAAAGGTCTTGGTATCGCATTGGGTAAACCGATGTTTGTAGTCGAGATCCTTCCGGAGAGTAATACCGTGGTGCTGGGTGAAGAACATGAGCTTGAAAAATCATTCGCTTATGTGCGGAATGTAAATTTGGTTAAATATGCTTCTTTGGAGCAGCCTATGGAAGCGATATCTAAGGTGCGTTATAAAGATGCTGGTGCTCTATCTACCATCTCACAACAGGGGGACATGGTAAAGATCGACTTTGTACATAATGTAAAAGGTATTGCTCCTGGTCAATCGGCTGTTTTCTATGAAGGCAATGATTTGATCGGTGGTGGCTTCTTAATGAAATAGTCTATACAGATTTAAATAAAATAGGAAAGGTCTTAAAATTCAATTTTAAGACCTTTTTTCGTTGCGTGGGCTCGTTGCTATTTGTAAGATTCGATGATTTGATTGATTCTCCATTCTTGATTTACGTTACATAGGGTGATACATTCTACTTTTGTGAAATTGTCATACTTCATTTCTACTTTGGCCATAACACAGTTCTCATTTTTCTCCATGATGGTGTAGGTTGTTTTACAGTTCTGCTTTAGTCCTTTGCTTGACTTTAAAAAATTGACAACTTCTGATTTGCTGTATGTTTTTGTTTTTGCATTGGATGATTGGGTCCATTTGAAGTCATCGGAGAACAAGTGCTGTATACCTTCTGTATTGCCATCTGCAGCGATCTGTACGTAACTGTCAATTACCGTTATGGGATTTGTGTTTCTCGGAGTCTTTCCTTTTGCAAAACTCATGCTCGTCATTGCGACTAATGCTCCGATTAATGCAAATACGATAAAGATTGAGTTTAGTGAATTTTTCATGATTTTTAGCTTTTTAAGGTTTTTTGATTTGTGAATTATTTAATTGATTGAATCAAAGGTATATAAGAGGGCTAAAAGTCGGAATGGTAATCAGGTGAATAGTCGGGTAAACTCGGTAAATGGAGGGGAGGATTCGGTGAATCTTTTGTGAATTTGAAAAGCTCGGTAAAAAATCCGGTAAACGGGAGTTTTATTTGTCGCAAAGCAATTTGCCTATCTTGTTATGATCTGAAATTGGCGATTCTCACTTGTCTATTCTACAGGAGTTGTCTCTTAAAACAATAAGAGTGTTGTTTTATCTATCAGTATCTTCTTGATTTTTAATTTATTGAAGCTTCGTAATGATATTTCGTAAACGCTCTTCATGATCATCGCCCCATTGTCCTAAAGCCGCGATTACTGGAATTAAAGTTTTACCAAATTCGGTCAGGCTGTATTCCACTTTTGGAGGGACAATCGGATATATTTTCTTTACAATCAATTCGTGCTGTTCTAATTCTTTTAGCTGTATATGCAATACGCGGCGGGAGGCTCCGGGAATTTTGCGCTGGAGTTCGCTTGGGCGTTGATGTCCTGCATTTATAAACCAAAGTAAACGAATTTTCCATTTGCCATACAGTATTTCACCGATGAGGTCGAGACCACAATTTAGATCTAGGGGTATTTTTTTTTCATACATACGACAAAGCTATGGCTATGTTTCAAAATGTGCAATAGGGGAAAAATTTATCCCTATGCAATTCGTTTTTCCGTACTTGTATAAACCGGCTGTGTCGCAGACCTTTGTTTTAAATATTTTAGAACATGGAACAGGAATTTAATTTTAATGATGAATTATCGGGCAAAATTGCTTTGGTAACTGGCGGTACAAAGGGAACAGGTAGGGCTATTGCGGAGCGGTTGCTTTATGCCGGGGCGACCGTAATCATTACAGCAAGAAATGGACCTCTGCAGGATAATGGAAAATTACACTTTATTCCGGCCGATTTAAGTACGTCCTCTGGTACGATAAAGGTCGTAGGTGAAATACTGCAACAATTTGGCAGGCTGGATATTTTGGTAAACAATATGGGCAGTTCTGAAACGAAAGGAGGAGGCTTTGCTGTTTTGAGTGATGAGGATTGGGAAAAGACGTTTTATACAAATTTGCTGGCTCCGGTTCGTCTGGATAGAGGGTTTTTGCCTCAGATGATAGCTCGCGGAAACGGCGTTATCGTTCATATAGCTTCTATTCAGGCTAGATTGCCTTTGTATGATGCCACATTACCTTATGCAGCGGCTAAAGCAGGATTGGTGAATTATAGTAAAAGCTTATCAAATGAAGTTTCACCAAAAGGTATTCGGGTGTTGACAGTCTCTCCGGGCTGGATCAAAACAGATGGTGCTACAGGGATGATGGATGAAATCGCGAAAAGAACTGGTATTTCTGTTGATGAAGCGGTGCAGCAGGTCATGGAAAGTTTGGGGGGTATTCCTTATGGCCGACCGGCAGAGCCTCAGGAAGTGGCCGAATTGGTCGGTTTTTTAGTGTCACCAAGAGCGGCTTATTTGACAGGAACAGAATTTATTATTGACGGAGGTACAATTCCAACAATTTAAAAACCTTAAAAAAACACTTGAAATGAACATACCACAAGTAATGGCCGCATTAGTTCGTGCGCAGAACAATTTTGATTGTGTCTCCTATGCAAATTTTTTTTCCGAAACAGCCCTGGTTGTTGACGAGAGTAATACATACAGGGGGAGAAAAGAAATTGAAAATTGGATTGTCGCAGCAAATGAGCAATGTAAAACCGTCATGAAGCCATTGAGCTATAAAAAAGGAGAAACCGAAAGCATATTAAAAGCAGTAGTTTCTGGAAATTTTACTGGAAGCCCTGTTGTACTGTTTTACCATGTTCGGATTGTTAATGAGCAGGTACAATCATTGAAAATTACAGGATAAGGTATTTTTGTATGGTTAAATGTCATGCTTGAGGCCGTACTGGATGATGGTCTGAATAATGGGTAGCAATTCTTTTCCTTTTTCGGTCAAGGTATATTCGACCTTTGGCGGGATTTCGGCAAAGGACTTTTTATGGACAATATCTTTATCGCATAAAAACTTCAATTGGCTGATCAGCATTTTTTCACTGATTCCGACAATACAGCGCTTCAGTTCGCCGTAACGGATGGTGCGTTCGTTAATCTGGAAAATAATGAGCATGGTCCATTTTCCGCCAATGATTTCAAGTGTTTTCCTTAGGGGACAGTTTTCGTCAGAAATATTTATATTTATATTCATTGTGCTGTAAATCAGTAATTATTACTTTAACGTAAGTACCCTACTTTTAGGTAGGTACTTGACTATTGTACTGCAAATGTAGAAATTTGTCATATAATTTACTCACTTATAAAATTAAATAGGATGTCAAAAAACGTAAAAATAGTGCAGTCGTATTTTAATGCGGTGGCAACAGGAGACTTTGATACAGTCGGAAGTTTATTTGCAGATGATATTGTTTGGCATCAGCCGGGAAAAGGTATTCAATCTGGAACGTATACAGGAAAAGCAGCGGTGTTTGCTCATTTGGGGAACTTTATGCAATGGAGCAACGGTACCTTTGCTATTGATGAAATTGAATATACAAGTGATAATGGAAATCTTGTGGCAGCTTCAATTCATTTCAAAGCAGCAAAAGGTGAGGGGACACTTGCGATGAAAGGTGTCGATCTATTGCGGATCGAAGATGACAAAATAAAAGAAGTCTGGCTGTTTTCAGAAAGAATTGAAGTGGAAGATGATTTTTGGAACAGTGCAGCGAAGAATTAAGATTTGAAGGGGAAATGAGGGTAAGATTTTAGGGTTCTGCTTTGCTTAATTGCATTAACTGTGCTTTGTGCTGTATCCTATAAAAATCGTGATGCTGTATCTGTATCCATTAAGACTTATATGATAACTTTGTTTAAAAGGAATAAGAATATGAAATTAACAATTTATCAGGTAGATGCTTTTACGGATATGGTATTCAAAGGAAATCCTGCGGCAGTTTGTCCCTTAACGGAGTGGCTGGCGGACGATATTCTATTAAAGATCGCCGCAGAAAATAATCTATCGGAAACCGCTTTTTATGTGCCTAAAGGTGATGGTTATGAAATCCGTTGGTTTACACCTGCATCGGAAGTAGATCTTTGTGGTCATGCAACTCTTGCCACGGCCTACGTTTTGGCCCATTGTGAAAAGCAAGTAAAGAAAACGATTAATTTTTATTCGCCAAGAAGTGGCAAACTTCCCGTAAGCGTACAGCAGGATAAATTTGTGCTCAATTTTCCTGCAGACCAGTTTTCGGAAACCGAATTGACCGATGCACTGCTGGCAGTAACGGATAAAAAACCGATTGCAGCTTATCGCGGAAAGACTGATTATATGCTGGTTTTCGAGAAGCAAAATGATATCG